>Ga0255762_10001461_pt1 | contig 20320 bp, 18 predicted proteins | sample 101ome_16_FD_179962 | JGI IMG/M metagenome (GOLD analysis project Ga0255762, IMG submission 179962) | Coastal salt marsh microbial communities from the Groves Creek Marsh, Skidaway Island, Georgia - 101401AT metaG (version 2) | ecosystem: Environmental > Aquatic > Marine > Intertidal zone >...
CTACCTGTTCTTGTTTTCATGTAGTAGGCCTGGGGTCTAGCAGCTTTATTTTGGAGAGTGAGCTTAATCGCCATTCCCATGTGAGCTAAAAACAGGACGAGTAGGCCCGCTTCTGCAACATAAATCAACGGGTTTGAAGTCAGGGCGTGTCCATACTTATTGAAGGCTTCAGGTCCGACGAGTAAAAGGAAATTTCCAGCAAGGTGTGAGACGAGAAAGCCACAAAGTAGTAAACCTGTGACTCCAACTAGTTGTTTTTTCACAACCGAAGAATTCATTGTAATGGCCAGTGAAGATGACATGATCGTAAAACTCCTAATATTAATTGGTTAACAAACATATCATGCTGATAAAACCGGTAGATTCGGAACGATTCTAGAGCATGTATAATTAGTATGAAACCAATCTACACCCCATATTAGAGGTTAGACAAGTATTTGTTTTTATACTTTTGTTGGGCATCGTGGCGTGTCTAAAAAATATCGGGCCATATTCGTTTATCTTTTGTAAGACTGCTAGTAATTCAAACATGGGGGGACACATGGTCTGTAGGTTAGTTTTTGCTTTAGCTATTTTGATGACAATCTCATCATCAGTATTTGCGGGAAGCGTCGAGTTGATGAGTTTTAACGTTGAAAACCTTTTTGACACTTCTCATGATGAAGGCCATGCAGACTTTGAATACCTTCCGATCAATCATCCAGCAAAAGCGCCTGGTTGCTCTGAAATTGACAACGATTATTTTAGAGGGAAATGCTTTAAAACTGACTGGAATGATAAAATTCTCACTCAAAAAATTAATGCAATTTCAGAAGTCGTTTATAGAGAAGGGCGGCAAACTCCAGATATTCTAGGTCTTGTCGAAATTGAAAACTTAGCTGTGGCAAATAGGTTAAAAGAAAAGCTAGGCTATACCAAGGCGATTATCACTAACGGGAAGGACGATCGCGGGATTAATGTCGGTTTACTTGTAAGGGAAACCGGTAATCTTAAATATGTTGAACACAACGAATTAGAAGTTTCGGCTCCTGAGATGAGAAAGCCGACGAGAAATGTCCTACACGTCAAATTTGAAGTTTCAAAAAACAAATTTTTAAACGTTTTTGTTAATCATTGGCCAAGTCAAAATAATCCTTCAAGAGATAGAGAAATGGTCGCGAAACAACTTATTGAGTTCATTGAGAAGTTAAACTCTGATGGGAAAACTCATTTTGTAGCTATTGTAGGTGATTTTAACGTTGTTAAAACAGACAATCCCCACTCAATAAACGAGGTAATTTTAGCGCCTCAAACGGGATTGGTTGATGTTGAAACGAAATTTAGAAGTTCGGACTTCTTAAGACATTCTGAGATGCCTCCTAGTAGCTATTATTACAGACGAGGTAATGACTGGAATCATTTAGATAAAATAATTGTGAGCGGAAATCTTTTAGATAGCCAATCAGAGGAAGTTCTATTGGATTCATTCGAAATTTATGCTCACCCAAAATACTCCAGAAATTCTGGTGCTCACCGAATTCCTGTTCGATTTGAAATTCGCCATGGAAAAGCACACGGTGTTTCTGATCACTATCCTGTTAGTGTAAAAATCAAATTATAAATAATAGTCATTACTGACAGAGATGATATTGTCACCCGCCTTTTTAAAGGCGGGTTTTTTATAGGTCCGTTGAGCAGTTTTTGCTAAACTGCGCTTTTATATCGATAAAAATATCATTCCAAAACTTTAGCTTATATTTATTTTCAAGTGTTCTCTTTAGCTCTTCAAGCCCGAAATCTTGAATATCAATATAACCAATGGACTGCATTGAAGTATCTTGTGAGTCAAATTTAAATTTAACTTTTTTCGTTACCTTATTTAATTGTAGTTCTAGTGTAATGAACTCTTTTTCAAGGGAAATAACTCTAACTTTTATTTGATTTTCTTTATTTTTATCCCCATCAATTAATGCGTTATAGATAAGTCTGTCTCTAGTAGTGTTAAAAGAGGTAATTGAACTATAGGGAATAAAAACTTTTAGGTCTTTAGTAATATTTCGGACGGAGTTTCAAAATAAGCTACCTTGGATAATTTGATCTTTGAAGAAGCCTTTGATTTCTTTGCGCTCATCATCAACGTAAAAGCTAAAGGAAATTTTGAAAAAACTTTTATCAAGTCCAAAGTTACATTTCTCTAATGCAAATGATTTAAAGGTACTTAGACTTATCCAAAAAATGAAAAATATCTTGGCCAATGATTCCTCCTTTCGTTAATAATTCTAACATGTTTTCTTTCTTTGGTGATATTGATGAACTCCAATATTTCAGGTGACTTTCCTATTGAAAAATTCTTCCCCATAAAAGGTAATCAAGATTTACTGTTAAGGCTGACTATTGGTGTTCACTCAAACTGCTTTTGGGTAGAGTCTGACTTGGTCTCTTCGAATGGAAACAAAATTATCCATCATTTTGGTTTAAAGCAAAACTTAGGATCATTTTTTGACGCTGTTCAATCTGGATTATCGTTTTATCATTCGAGTGGGGTTGAAGCGTCGAGAAAATGACTGTTTTTTGCTGTGCGCATGTCATTGCGTTGACGGAAAGTGCCCCTTAGTTTGATTTTTATCAAGAAATACGGGGGTTAAAAGTTGGCACAAAGTTTGCTCTGTCCATGATGAATTAATTTTTTGAAAGGATTTCAGTTAATTGATTTTGTCTCTTTGAAAGCTCGGTGGTTTTTACGCCGGGCTTTTTTTATTTAATTAGTTTTAAAATTTGGTTTATCTGCCAAGCAATCTTCTTTCCATCACTGTTGGATAAATCGTCATAAAGAGGGTTGTATTCATAAAAACCAATGAAAATGTTTTTACCAACTTCGTTAACATAGCTTGAGATAATACTTCCTAGTTCATTTAAGAAAAATCCCTCTGGATTAACAGCACTACAACTTTTGAATTGAGATGAGTCTAAAGCGTCTAAGTCTATACTTAATATATTTATCCACTCAGTCGTGCTTTTGATTGAATTTTTAACGAGCTCTGACAATGATTGTGCATGATGGATTGGTCGCTTTAGAGGAGAAATTTTCATTGATGTCATTTTCAAATCTTTGTAATTTTCACTTGAATTTGTTTCTAAATGAATACCAATTTGATGTAGCTCATATTTTTTTTGAGTCGTTTGATCATATTGCCTAAAAGGTGTCCCGCTATGTGGAGCAGTATCTTGGCGTGTATCAAGGTGAGCATCAATGTTAATGATGTTAATTTTTTTATTACTGAAACGTTGCTCTATCGCCACGAGAAAGCTGAAGATATGGTCATGGCCGCCTCCCAAGTGAATGGCCGGGAGCTGATCTTTTAAGCAATCTTTGATTCTCGTCGCTTGAGATAATTGAGCCTCTTCAAAATGCTCTAATTCTTCTTTCATGTTCGTGACAGTGCATCTGTTTATAGAATGAATATGATGAGAGGTTTTTTGGAATTTAGCCAACTCATTCATGATAACTTTTGGCCCGTAAAAAGCACCTTGTCTTCCTCCATTTCTTGTCACACCAACATCAGAGGGCGAAAGAAGAAAAATGACTTCAGAAGGTTTTTCATTTTCATAGATTGTTTTGTTTTGAGTTTTATACCTCGTTGAAAGTTGTTGTCTTATTTGGTCAGTTATTTTCGAGCTAATCATGATTTGTCTTTTGTAGGGTAATGTTTTCAAGGTTTGGATCATTAAATTTTATATTTTTTGACTAGTCAATTAAGAATAAGTACACTTTTTTTAGTCGATAATATCCGTCAAGGAAGGTGGAATATCTCATGAGTGAAAACTTCGATACACAATCAGAGTCAAAACAAAAAGAAAACAACAATCATTCAATGCCAAAGATAGTAGAGAGCAGTGGTATTGAGGAAGAAAATCCTACGCCTAAGGAATATTTTGTTCTAAGAAACAACAATCATGTTGGCCCCTTTTCTCAAAAGAAAATTCTCGAGCTTTATTATCAAGAAAACTTAAATGAATACTCTCTTATTTGGAAGGAAGGTTTTGAGGATTGGACTCCATTAAAAAAAATATCTAGCCTTTACAAGATAATCCAACCGAAAAGTTCCAACGATCACTCTCTGCCAGATTTGCCAGACTTGCGTTTAATTGAAATGGAAGCACAGCGAGAGCTTGCACAAAAAATTCCTCCTCCAAAAATGAGAAAAAAGTTTATCAATGACACGGCTAAAAGAAATAAGGTGATTAAAGAATTAGAATCTGGGGTGGATAAAGTCGCGAATGAAAATAATTTTATTTCAAACTCATCTAATCAAATCTATACTTCAAATTTTGATGAAGAATCAAAGTCTTTTACGTCGGCAAAAGTTCTAGACACCAGTGGTATTAGAATTTCTCTTCCGCCTTTACCACAAGATGATATGGATTTGGATGAATTTTTCAGAGATGATGCGCCTCTGCCTATTGAAAGAGACGTTCCTCCTGTCGCTGCTGTCTCTGGAGATGAATTTTCTAAGGGAATTTTTAAAGAAGTAACACCCGAAATAGAAGAATCGAGAGAGAGTCGTCAGTGGATTTACAATCTGATGACTGTATCTGTGATTGCGCTTTTTGTGACGATCCCTTTATTTTATGTCGTCATTTCAAACCGACCAACGATTCACTCCGTTGAAGGAATGTCAAAAGAGGGGCTTCAGAGAATAAACCTTGCAACTTCGGAAATGTATAATCAATCAGAAGTTCTATTAAATATGGCCGTTACTAAAAGTAATGCTTTGTATGCTGGCATTAATCGCTCTGGTCAGTTTAGAGTGAAAGGAATTCTTACTCCTGTTGAGAGAAAGATAGCAGGCTCTAATTTAAAACCTATTATCGTATCTGGTGACTCTGTTGGCGGTCTAATTAAGTTTAGCCTAGAGGACCCGAATGCTCGGCGTCTTGTTCCTGGATTGTATAAAGCGAGCTTAAACTTAGCAGATTCAAGTAATATTGGGAAAATATATCAATTGGTAAAACTTATTCCACTTCTAGAAGAAGTAAATTTTATCAAAAATTATCAGAGAAGCTTTTCAATCAATCAAGAAGTGTGGCTAGGGCCTCACAGCATTTTTTTAACCAAGAGATTTGTTGAGGACTACCAGCGTGAAGTTTGGGAAAATATTAGTAGGCCTTTTGATAATCTATTTCAGCATTATGATACTTTACTATCTCTAATGGAGAGATTTAATGAAATCTTTTTTAATGCAACAACGGCTAAGGAGTTTTCTCAATCTAAAATTATTTTTGCGAGAAAGTATGGCCGAGAGATTGCGCCGATTCTTCAAATGATTGCCAGTGAAGAGTTAACTGATGAAGCAGTGAAAGAGCTTGAGTTGCCAGAAAATTTCACCGCCATTTATAAAGATGGGTTTGTTCTAGCACAGTCTGTCGCAAGGTCGGTAAGTGCTGTTGCTGGTGATATTGATTTGTTTCTGTCAGTTAAGCGTAGCTGGAATCGCTATATTCGGATCGAACAGAGAAACAAAGTGAGTAAAAACCTTGTTGGATTCAGAAATAAAATCCGAGATGCCAGAGAATCATTAGAAAAAAAGGTAGATTCACTTAGGGAAAACTAAATTTTTATCAAAATATTTGGATTTTTTTTGGTATTTTACCTTAAATATTGGGCGATGCACCTTTCACTCCAAAGAACATAGCATTAGTATTCAAAAATTCTAAAATTATCATTTTTTCCAGTACTTACTAACTGGAATAATAAGGACGGAGTAGTTTAATGAATATCCATGAATATCAAGCTAAAGAGTTGATGAGAAAATTTGATATCAGCACTCTTAGAGGCAAGGTTGCTTTTTCAGTAGATGAGGCAGTAAGTGCAGCAAAAGAACTAGGCGGCAGCATATGGGTTGTGAAGGCTCAAATACATGCTGGTGGTCGAGGTAAAGCTGGTGGTGTCAAAATCGCAAAATCTCTTGAGGAAGTAAAAGAGCATGCACAAGACATCCTAGGAAAAACATTAGTTACCCATCAAACAGGGCCAGAAGGTAAAGTTGTTAAAACTTTACTTATTGAAGAAGGCTGTGACATTGATCATGAATATTATGCTGGTGTTGTTCTAGATAGAGCGACCGGACTTGTCACTTTCATGGGTTCTTCTGAAGGTGGGGTCGAGATTGAAAAAGTTGCGGAAGAAACACCTGAAAAAATTATTAAGGTTGCAATTGATCCGGCAGTTGGTTTTACTCCATTTGTTGGACGCAAGCTCGCTTACGGTATGGGAATTCCTGCAGAGCAAGTTAAAGGTGCAATGAAGTTTTTTGAGGGTTTATATAACCTATACCTATCTTGTGATTGTACAATTGCCGAGATTAATCCACTTGTTTCAACCAAAGGTGGAGATATTCTAGCGCTAGATGCGAAGCTAAACTTTGATTCAAATGCATTGTTTAGACATCCAGATATTGAGTCTTATAGAGATCCAAATGAAGAGTCTGAAAAAGAAATGGAAGCAGCTAAATTCGACCTATCATATATTGAGCTAGATGGCAGTATTGGTTGTCTTGTTAATGGTGCCGGCCTTGCGATGGGGACAATGGACATTATTAAGCTTCACGGTGGTGAGCCTGCTAACTTTTTAGATGTTGGTGGAAGTGCAACAAGAGAAACAGTCGAGAAAGCATTCTCAATTATTTTATCTGATGAAAATGTCAAAGCTATTCTTGTTAATATTTTCGGTGGGATCATGAAGTGTGACATCATCGCAGAGGGAATTGTCGCAGCGGCAAGAGTACTTGGAATCAACGTTCCGCTAGTTGTTAGATTAGAGGGGACAAACGTTGCTCTAGGAAAGAAAATTCTTAATGAGTCTGACCTTAAAATTATCGCAGCAGAAGATCTTAATGATGCCGCTCACAAAGCAGTATTAGCAGCGAAAGGAGAAATTTAAAATGGCCATTTTAGTTGGAAGAGAGACAAGACTAATCACAATCGGTTATACAGGTAAGCAAGGAACTTTCCACTCTCTGCAGTCTAGAGACTATGGAACAAACTTTTTAGGTGGTGTTACTCCTGGTAAAGGTGGAACTGTCCATGAGGGCTACCCTGTTTTTAACTCAACTCACGAAGCAGTGAAAAAAACGGATGCTAATGCGGCAATGATTTTTGTCCCGCCAAAGTTTGCCGCCGACTCTATTTTGGAATGTGTGGATGCAGGAATAGAGTTAATTGTTTGTATCACCGAAGGTATTCCTGTTTTAGATATGGTAAAAGTTCGAAAAGCAATGGTCGGTTCAAAGTCTAGGCTAATTGGGCCGAACTGTCCTGGAATTATTACTCCAGGTGAATGTAAGATTGGGATCATGCCAGGGCATATTCATATGCCGGGAAGAGTTGGGGTCATTTCTAGATCAGGAACTCTTACTTATGAAGCAGTTTATCAGTTAACCCAACGTGAGATTGGCCAATCAACATGTGTTGGTATTGGTGGAGATCCTGTTGCAGGTACTAACTTTATTGATGTACTTCAATTATTTGAACAGGATCCAGATACAGATGCAGTTATTATGATTGGTGAGATTGGCGGAACAGCTGAGGCAGAAGCGGCACGTTGGATTAAAGAAAATATGTCAAAGCCTGTTGTATCTTTTATCGCTGGAGCATCTGCACCAGCAGGAAAAAGAATGGGGCATGCAGGAGCAATTATCTCTGGTGGTGACACAACAGCAGAAGCAAAATATCGAATCCTTGAAGAGTGTGGTGTCATAATCGCGCGTTCTCCAGCGGATCTCGGTGAAAAAATGGAAGAAGCACTAAAACAAAGATCTTAAATAAAAGTTATAATTGGAGGAAACAATGGCAATTGAAAGAACTTTCGGAATTATTAAACCAAACGCAGTATTAGACAACAATATTGGTAATATCATGTCTCATTACGAGAAAGCTGGACTAAGAATTGCAGCTGCTAAATTTACTCAACTTTCCAAAGAGAAAGCTGAAGGATTTTATATCGAGCACAAAGAAAGACCATTTTTTGGTTCTTTAGTCGGATTTATGACTTCTGCACCAGTTTTGCTTGTTGTTTTAGAAGGTGAAAACGCGGTAGAGAAAAATAGAGAAATCATGGGAGCGACAAATCCTGCTGAAGCTGCTGAGGGAACAATCAGAAAGCTGTTCGCTAAAAGTATTGAGGCGAATGCAGTTCATGGATCAGATTCTTTGGCGTCTGCAGAGAGAGAAGTAAATTACTTCTTTGATAAGAATGAAATTGTAGGACGCTTCTAATTAGATTTTAGAAAATTTTGTTCATTTTTGTTTACTAAGAGGGCCAATTTAATTGGCCCTTTTTTTGTAAGGTGTTGAAATTGCTAAGCCTTGCCGATGACTCAGGTATGTAGCTTTTACAATGACTGTTGAGACTTCTTTGTTTTAGCCTTATAAATTGATCATAACTTTTATGCACGAGGTCAATGTTATGTTTAAATTAGGAGATTATGCAGTTTGTCCAGGTCACGGTGTGGGACAGGTGTGTGATATCGAAACTCGTGAAGTCGGTTCAGAGGAGAAGTCATTTTACATCATAAAAATTGTCTCCAATGGAATGACTGTAATGGTTCCAACTGATAGTGAAAATGGAGCCAGAACCCTTGTGGGAATGCCAGAAATTCATGAAGTATATGATTTATTAAAAGACCATGAAGTCGAAGTTGATAACTCAACTTGGAATAGAAGATATCGTGACTACATGGGAAAGATAAAAACGGGCTCGCTTCTTGAGATTGCAGATGTTTTAAGATCATTATTCCTTTTAAAATTAAAAAAGAACTTAAGTTTTGGCGAGAAAAAGATGCTAGAACAATGCCGTGCACTTCTTGCACAAGAAATATCTATTTCAAATGGTGATGACATTAAGTCAGTCGAAGATAAGTTAAATAACTGCTTTAATTAAAAAAAGTTCCCTTTACAAAAATACCCCATCGATTCATAATCCGGCAAAAAAACAGAGGAGTTATTGTGTCTGTACGCGTTCGATTTGCCCCAAGCCCAACAGGATACCTTCACATTGGTGGAGCAAGAACTTGTTTATACAATTATTTATTTGCTCAAAAAATGGGTGGGAAACTAATTATTCGAGTTGAGGATACAGACCTAGAACGTTCTTCACGTGAATTTGAAGACTCTCAAATGAACGATCTTCGTTGGCTTGGGATTGAGTGGGATGAAGGGCCTGGAAAAGAAGGCGAGTTTGGCCCATATCGACAGTCTGAGCGTGTTGAAATCTACAAAAACTATGCAACTCAGTTACTTGAAGAAGGTAAAGCTTTTTATTGCTTTTGCACGGACGAAGAACTTGAGGCCATGCGCGAGAAGGCCCTCGCGGAAAATAGAGATCCTATCTATGACGGTACTTGGCGAGACTTTCCTCTAGAGGAGGCAAAAAAGAAAATTGCTGCAGGGGAAAAAGCATCCATTCGATTTATTGCTCCATTAAAAGATTACTCGTTTACTGATGAAGTAAGAGGAGACGTGACGTTCCCGCAAGGGATGGTTGGTGATTTTGTCATTATGCGCTCTAATGGGATGCCGACATTTAATTTTTGTGTTGTTGTCGATGATGTTTTAATGAAGATCACCCATGTTATTAGAGGTGAAGACCATTTAAATAATATGGTTCGTCAGTTAATGATTTATGAAGCATTAAAAGCGGAAAAGCCAAAATTTGCGCATGTTTCACTTCTTATTGGCCATGATAGGCAAAAGCTCTCGAAGCGCCATGGTGCAACTAGTGTCTCTCAATATCGGGAGCAAAATTATTTACCCGAAGCGATGAATAATTATTTATGTCTTCTTGGTTGGTCTCACCCTGAGGAAAAAGATATTTTTACGAAAGAAGAAATTGCAAACATTTTTGATTTAAAACGTTTTTCTAAGTCAGCTGCATTGTATGACGTTGAAAAACTAAAGTGGGTCAACGGACAGCACTTAAAATCTTATGACGCTGCTGAAATTGCGAAGATGTTTTCTCATTCAAAAAGTGAAGAAGTTCTAAAATTTTTTCTCCCCCAAAGTGATGAGTGGAAAAATGAGTTTGTATCACTATTTTTGGAAAAAGTTCAAACGCTAGAAGACTACATTCCATTTTTAACGGATATTTTCACTTCGAAACTAAACCTTATGGATGATGCCAAAGAAGTATTAACATGGGAGACGACTCCGATCGTTAAAAAAGTAGTGAGTGATGAACTGGCAAAACTCACTGATGATTATATGAGCAAGGAAGACTTAAGTTCTCTAATGGATATTCTAAAAAAAGAACATAAAGTTAAAGGAAAAAATCTCTTTATGGGTCTTCGAGTTGTATTAACTGGTTTATGTCACGGAAGTGATCTCACTAGGCTTATCCCACTTACTCCTCTGAATGTGATAAAAAAGAGAGTTGAAAGTTTAGGTTGGTAAAGCTTCAATAAAATATTCGTCTGCGTGGTCTCTTGCGTTGTAGTTAGAGGCCAAGCATTTTGCATAGCTACCGCAGTTTCCAATCACAATTAAATCGTGTTTTTTTATTTGGCTAGACTCTCTATCTTTGGCAAAAAAATCGCCAGTCTCGCAGATAGGTCCAACAAAATCATAGATTTCACGTGAAGCCGGAGAATCTCTTTTTATAATAGGAAAAATCTCGTGATAGGCATCATAAAGAGCTGGCCTGATTAGCTCAGTCATCCCAGCGTCGAGAATGACAAAATTTTTTGACCCGTTGTTTTTTATTCTAACTACTTGAGTGACAAGAATTCCGGCATTTCCGGTGATAAATCTTCCTGGTTCGAACAAGATTTCAGGGGTCTTATTGCGTTGAAAATAGGGGGAAATGAGGTCTGAAATTTGAGAAAAATACTCACTGGGAGTCGTGAGATCATGATCGTCTGGCCCATAATGAATACCCAGGCCTCCTCCAAAATCTAGGAAACTCAGATCATCGAGCTTATTTCGTCTCATCAATTCAAGCATTTCTAAAGCCGCAACTTTGGTTGCACCCATGTCTTTAAGCTGGCTTCCTATGTGAACGGAGAGTCCAATTAATTTAATATGAGAAAATGTTTGCGCAAGGGCCATTTCTATTTCATCGCTTGTCATGCCAAATTTATGCATACTCCCGCCTGTCGAAATGTGTTGATGAGTCTTGGCATGAACATTAGGGTTCAGTCTAAAAGCAATCGGTGTAATCTTATTGGTTTGTTTGGATATTTCATTGATTAATTCAAGTTCATCAATTGATTCAACGTTAAAACTTTTAATCCCGTGGGGAGAGTCATTTAAAATGAATTCAATCTCTTCTCTTGTTTTTCCCACCCCTGAAAAAATTATTTGCTCTGGTAAAATTCCTGCTTTTACGGCGAGCTTATATTCTCCAAGGCTGACAATATCTGCACCACAATTATTAGCTGAAAGAAGTTTTAGGATTTCAGGATGAGCATTTGCTTTCATCGCGTAGTGAATGGATACATTCTCAAAGAAGTTTCGGGCATTTTCTCTAAAATGGTTAAAATTATTTAAAATTGCCGATTTGCTATAGAGATAAAAAGGCGTTTTATATCCATTTATTAGGGGACTTAAATGAGTCGAGTGAAAAGTTAGTTGGTTATCGATGTAACTTAGAGATGAAGATGGTATATTTGAATTACTCACATTTACTATGCTAATAGGAATTTTGAACTTTTCAATCATATTTTTTGAAAATCTGTATTTCTAACAAGGACTAGATTTTGGCGTCAACAAACTTATTTAAACTGGTTTCAAAATATAAACCAACAGGGGATCAGCCCCAGGCAATAAAAAAGCTAGTTGAGGGAATGGATAAAAATAAATATCAAACTCTTTTGGGGGTAACTGGCTCAGGAAAAACCTTTTCGATGGCCAATGTTATTGCTCAAACTGGAAAAAAAACGCTCATTTTGGCCCATAATAAGACGCTCGCCGCTCAGTTATATGGCGAATTTAAAGAGTTTTTTCCAGAGAACGCAGTCGAGTATTTTGTGTCTTATTATGACTATTATCAACCTGAGGCTTATGTACCAACGACAGATACATATATTGAAAAAGACTCGGCGATTAATGATGAAATAGATCGTTTGAGGCATTCAGCAACACGAAGTATTCTTGAGCGTGATGATGTGATTGTTATCTCCTCAGTTAGTTGTATTTATGGAATTGGTTCTCCTGCCGAGTATTATGATCAAAAAATTATTTTATTTGAGGGCGAAGAAATCATTCGTGATGATTTTTTAAAGAGGTTGATTGCGATTCAATATGACCGTAACGATGATGATTTTGGAAGAGGTGATTTTAGAACAAGGGGAGACATCGTAGAAATTTTTCCTGCCCATGAAGAGTCTAATATAATCAGAGTTGAGTTTTTTGATCACGAGATCGATTCAATCTCAATTGTTGACCCTTATACTAACTCTGTAATTGAAAATATTAACAAGGTGACAATTTATCCAAGTAGCCATTACGTCGTCGGGGAAGAGAAGCTTAAAAAGGCTCTGGAAACAATTTCAGACGAATTGCGAGAAAGGCTAGATCAATTATATAAAGAAGAAAAAGTGACAGAGGCCAAAAGGCTAGAGCAGAGAACACTTCTTGATTTAGAGATGCTGGAGGAGATTGGATTTTGCTCAGGGGTTGAAAATTATTCTCGCCATCTAACTGGAAGTAAACCTGGTGAACCACCACCAACCTTAATCGATTATTTTGGTGATGATTATTTAATGATTATTGATGAATCTCATATCACCGTACCTCAAGTCGGGGGGATGTATCGAGGAGACAGAGCCAGGAAGTTAAATCTTGTAAATTTTGGTTTTAGATTACCGAGCGCCCTTGATAATAGACCACTTGATTTTAATGAATTTGAGCAAAAAATTTCGCATCAACTTTTTGTTTCAGCGACCCCTGGAAATTATGAACTTGAAAAAACTGCGGGAGAATTTGTTGAGCAAATTATTCGGCCGACAGGTCTATTAGACCCAGTTGTAGAGATAAGACCCGCGACGACCCAGCTTGATGATTTCCTTGTGGAGTGCAGAAAGGTTATCCGAGATAAAGGTCGAATTCTTGTCACTACCTTGACTAAAAAACTTGCAGAGGAGCTGACTAAATACTACGCCAGTATGGGCCTAAAGATTCGCTACCTTCATTCAGATATTGATACTTTAGAGAGAATAGAAATTGTTCAGCAATTACGGCAGGGGGAATTTGATATTTTAGTTGGGATTAATTTACTTCGAGAGGGACTGGATATACCTGAGGTTACTTTAGTTGGAATTCTTGATGCTGATAAAGAGGGGTTTTTAAGGTCGGAAAGATCCTTGATTCAAACAATCGGCCGAGCGGCAAGAAATTCAGATGGCCGTGTAATTTTATACGCAAACAAAGAGACTAAATCAATTAAGAAAGCAGTACATGAAACAAAAAGAAGAAGAGAGCTTCAGAATGATTACAATATTCAACATAAGATTGAGCCGAAGACGATAAAAAAGGAGATATCAGGAGGAGTTCTTGAAACGCTTCGAGGAAAAAAGGCGAGATTAAAAAATGCACCAAAGGCTAAAGAAATTTCTTCTATTGACCCTAAGGAAATTGACCAGCGAATTAAGGATCTAGGGGATCAAATGAAATCATTTGCAAGGGCACTCGATTTTGAAAACGCAGCCAAAATAAGAGATGAAATTAAAGAACTAAAAGACCTAAGGTTATTAGTTTAAAACTAATTTTGTTGAGCCAATATTTTTGACGTTAATATGCTGACTCTAGTTTGACTATCAAGGTCTCCGTAACCTAAGAGAACTTCTATGAGTCCATGACCTAGTCCAGCTTCGAATGCGATTGAATCTGCCTCTATTTGTGCGTCCAAGGTAGATATATTTTTTTTATGATGTTGATAGTAGATATGCCCAAATTCATGCGCTAGTATAGCGAGCCCTCTAGAGTTATCAACATTTGATAAACTTCTTACTAGATCCGGGAATAGTAAAATGACTGAAGCGTATTTTGGCGTTTGAACAATACAGCTAAACTGGCCACTAATTGGTTGAAGAATAATATCTCCGCTAGCACAAATTACTTTTTGGTGATGTGGACTTAGTCGTTCAATTAAATCAAACAATGCGCGAGTAATCATCTTATCTTGTAAAATCCATTGATTGTATGGATTGGCGAGTATCTTATCTTTTAAGTCTAATTTCGCCTGTGGATTTGTTATTTTTTTAATTTTTTTTTTAAAGTTAAGCATATCCATTAATCGATAAAAAATGTCACACATTTAGATAAACTAAATAAAACTTAGATGAATGGAAAATTGTTCCAAAAAGTAGGAATGATGAAAAAACATTCTAAAATAGAGAGGTGAGTATTTATTCCTTATTAATTGTATTTTTTTGTTTCTCTGCGCATCCTGCGCAATTTGGTCTTTCTTATTATTCTGAAAAAGTGGCCATTAATTACCCTGAAAAAAAAATGTTGAATGATAAATATGCAACGTTGATTATTGAAAATAAAATGATGTCAAACTTAGTGTTACAAGTGTTGAGAGAAGATAGAGTCGTTGGAAACCGCATTGTTCAAGCAAATCAAACAAATAACTTAATTGTTGAACATGATAAAAAATATAAATACTTTGTGAGAACAGTGCAGCCAGCCTTAGAGTTAATTGAGCTTAAATTTACAGGGAGAAAGATTGAGATTCCTTAGAAAAAAAAATGCCAAAAAAACCTGCCTCGTTATTTCTGATCTTCACCTTGGTGCGGGCTATTTTTATCAAGGTCATGTTAATAATTTAGAAGATTTTAATAACGATCAGGAGCTTGTTCAATTTTTTGAATATTATTCATCGGGTGGGTTTAAGAACCAAGAAGTTGAGGTTGTTATCAACGGTGATTTCATTGATTTCTTAGCAGTGCCTTATGTCAGTTATTTTGATGACAAGTTTTGGAGTGACAGCGCAAGCATTGAAAAACTCAATATTGTTTTAAAAGCCCACGAGGAAGTTTTTTTAGCTATTAAAAAGTTTATTAACATAGATAGAAAAAAAGTTACTTATATTATTGGAAACCATGATGCTGAATTACAGATGACAAAAGTTGGAGATCATCTTAAGGCGTTCTTTGATGGTAATGAGTCTTTTAAATTAATTAATTTCTCTGTCGATGAATACAGACCTTTTGAAGGTGTTGTGATTAAGCATGGGCATACCTACGACATTCCAAATGATATAACTGTAAATGAAAACTTTTTTAAGCTTCAAGACGGTAGTGAATGTTTTATTCCTCCTTGGGGAAGTTATTATGTTGCTCGGGTTATTAATCGCTTTAAAATAGAGCGCCGTCATGTTGCGTCTGTTAGGCCTATTAAAAAATTTATTATCAACGGTTTAATTTATGACTTTTATTTTACAATTAGATTTATTCTCGCAAATCTCGTTTATTATTTTATGGTTCGCTTTATCTATTTGTTTAAAACAAAAAAATCATTATCTGCGTTTTTTGAACTAATGCTGAGTGAGCTTAAGTTAAATGATGGCGAGGTTTCAGTCTCTGAATTTTTTATGAAAAATGCAAAAGAAGAGGTCCTGGTAACCGGCCATTCGCATAAGCCTGAGTACCGGCAATTGTTTGGTAATAAGGTATATATCAACACTGGAACATGGACAGATATGCATCACTTGGATTTTGCAAGTAGTAATCTTGAAAGCACCATGACTTACGCTCTTATTGAAGAAGTTTCTCACGAAGATGGTAACAATAACATTGAGTCAAACTTACAAGCGTGGAAGGGGGTTAATAATAAACCCTTTGTTGATTTTATTTAATTAGTAACTGACTAATTTGATATGTTAATAAAAACAGATATTTAGGAAAATTTTTCTTAAGTAGTTTTTGCCTCGTCCGATAGAGAATTTAACTGCTCAATGAAGAGTAGTTAACGAAATTATTCTAGCAGTATGCTTATTGCCCCTCATGGTTCGAAGGGTGAATTCCAGAAAGGAAATGACTATCCAAGGAGGATGCAATGGGTTTGCGGATCAACACAAATGTTGTGTCACTTTCTGCTCAACGACAGCTAGGCGTATCAAACGCTCAACAGCAACACTCTCTTGAAAAACTTTCTTCTGGCTCTCGAATTACTCGAGCTGCTGATGACGCCGCAGGATTGGCGATCAGTGAGAAGTTTAAGGCTCAATTGAAAGGTCTTAAGCAAGCAGAAAGAAATGCAGGTGATGGTATTTCAATGATTCAAACTGCGGAAGGCGGATTGAATGAAGTATCGAACATCTTATCAAGATTAAGAGAGCTATCTATGCAAGCTGCTTCAGACACAGTAAGTGATACGGAAAGAGGTTTTACGAATCTCGAGTATCAAAACTTGAAGCAAGAAATTGAAAGAATTTCTCAAGTGACAGAGTTTAACGGAAATAAACTCTTAAATGGAGTAGGCGGAGTCTACGATTTTCAAATTGGTATCAATAATGATTCATTTCAAGATAGAATCCAATTTGATACGACAACACTTAATGCAAGTGCAAATTCCCTAGGTGTAAGTGAAATTGACATTTCATCAAAGGGTGGTGCTCAAAACAGTTTAGCTGTCTTGGATAAAGCAATTGAGACAGTATCTGGTCAGCGAGCACAATTAGGTGCCAAGCAAAACCGTCTTGCATCGACTGTTCAAAACTTACAAGTTTTTAATGAGAACTTGTCAGCAGCGAATTCTCGAATTAGAGACACTGACTTTGCTGAGGAAACAGCTAAGAACACTAAACTAAATATTCTAACAAATGCAGGAGCATCAGTATTAGCGCAGTCAAATGCATCTAACTCAGTAGCTCTTAAATTGATTGGATAATTGATATTTAAGTGACCTAGTGAAAAAGGCACCTTTCGAATGGAAGGTGCCTTTTTTTATTTTAAAGACAATTTTCTACACTGACAGATATTCCTTGCCCAACGCCAATACACATTGTGGCCAGTCCATTTTTGAGATTTTTATTTTCATTCATTTGATGAACAAGACTTGTCATAATACGCGCGCCACTAGCGCCAAGTGGATGACCAATAGCAATTGCGCCACCCCAAGGGTTAACAATTTCAGGATTAATATTTAACGATTCAATGCATGAGAGCGCTTGAGCAGCAAAGGCCTCATTGAGTTCAATCACATCAAAATGATTAATGTTTATCTTATTTTTTTGCATTAGAACTTTTGTGGCTTCTACTGGGCCGATTCCCATGGTGTCGGGATGGACGCCTCTCGTTGCCGCTCCTGTAATTCTAGCAAGGGGAGTGAGGTTATGGGTTTTAAGAAAATTTTCACTGACAATCAAAATACTACTCGCGCCATCATTCATGGGACTTGAGTTTCCGGCCGTGACACTGCCACCTTTTTTAAATACCGCGCGAAGTTTAGAAAGGGCCTCAAGAGTTGAGTTCTCACGAATACACTCATCGTTAGAGATAGTCTCTTCTGACTTCCTTTTTTGAATGGTAATAGGAACAATTTGTTTAGAAAGCTTTCCAGAATTTTTAGCCTGAGCTGCCTTTAAATGAGAGTTCAGCGCAAACTTATCTTGCTCTTCTCTGGTAAGGCTAAATTCTTCCACTAAATTTTCCGCTGTTTGCCCCATGCCTAACAGCTCAAACATCTCTATCATTTTTGGGTTGGGAAAGCGCCAACCAAAGCTAGTGTCATACATTTTTTGCGCGCGATCAAAAGCATTCTCACCTTTACTAATAACATAAGGGCCTCGACTCATACTCTCAACGCCACAAGCGATCACGCAATCTGCAATACCGCTGCTAATTCTGGCGTAGGCTTCCATGATGGAATCAAGGGAGCTTCCACAAAGCCTGTTAACAGTATTGGCAGGAACTCTCAGTGGGATTCCAGCAAGAATTGCGCTCATACGTCCCACGTTTCTATTATCTTCACCTGCTTGATTTGCACATCCTGCGTGAATGTCATCAATCAAATTTAAATCAAAATCGAGATCATCCACTAAATGCTTTAGTGAGTGCGCAAGTAAATCATCCGTTCTTACACTTGCGAGGCTTCCGCCAATTTTTCCAAAAGGAGTTCTATTTGCTTTTACGATATAAACGTTATTCATCATTTTCCTTCATTAAATACTTCAGCGAGGCAATAGCGCGATGCTGATTCTAGTTTATTATAAGAGGGGAGGTTTCGAAGAACTTTTTTTAGATCATTTAATTCAAAACTTTTTAACCAAGCGAGGGGCCCTTGGGGATAATTAAGTCCAAAGCGCATCGCCAGATCAAGATCATCTGAACTGGCCAGTTTTTCATCCTCTGCTATTTTTGCTTCATTGAAAATCATACTAATAATGCGCGGAAAAATATGTCCATGCGGATGGATGTGCGCAACTGGAGTAATGTCTAAAGATTGATGAATGGCGCTTAATATTTTTTCATCATCCTTTTTTAGGAGAACCTCGACTTTATTATTGTTTTGAAATTTATAGGCGATGGAGCCATCAAGGTGTTTTAGTAGTAATTCAAAACTCTCTTTTGAATAAGTAGAGAGGTCACTAATTACTTTCACTTTTTTAGATTGTAGAACTTTGTAGAAGTTCACTTTTTTTTCAATCGAAGAGGTGGATAATTCAATCACGAGTTCGGTTGAATCATTAATTTTTTCACTTAGGCAAGTTATCACTTGAGTGCGATATGCCATGTCGGTGAAAGGAGATACTTCTAATTTTTCTTTATTTAAAAAACCTTCGCCATTTTTATTTCCAAGCTTTCCTGACTTAACCATTTCTTGCTGAATCACATGAGGAGCAAAGCGCGGATCACATTCAAACCCTTCCCATACGTTTGTGGTGGCCGCAAGATTAATATCAATACCGATAAGATCCATTAATTCAAATGGCCCCATTCGAAAACCACCCACTTCGCGCATAATATGATCAATGGAGAGAAAAATTTCTTTGTTAAACGTTTCTGCGTACCTAAAGGCCTCGCCATAAAAGTTTCTGGCAATACGGTTACAAATAAATCCCGGACGATCTTGGCACCGGACGGGAACTTTACCGCTTTTATCAAAAAAAGTTTTTAGATTTGATGCTATTTCTTTTTGATCTACTGTTGTGACAATTTCAACCAGCTTCATGATGGTAGCGGGGTTAAAAAAGTGAAGTCCAATAAAGTTTTTTTGACGATTTAATGGTAATGATTTCTTTATCTCTTGAACAGATAATCCAGACGTGTTGGTAGCAAAAATACAGTGTCCTTTTAAAATCTCATGTAGAGTATTAAAAACTTCTACTTTAGGCTTAAGCTTTTCAACGATGGCCTCAATTACTAAATCAGTTTCAGAGTCAGCGCTTTTTAAATCATTCAGTGGTTGAAGATTACACTTAAACATTTCTAAATCATCGCTAGAAAACTTTCCTTTCGCTAAAAGTTTCTCCCAAAGCTGATGGCAACGGTTGATGGAGGATTGAAGAAAGTCTTGATCGATATCAAAAAGTTGAACACTTATATTTTGTTGAGCAAACCACATAGAAATGCCGGAACCCATGGTTCCGGCACCAACGACTAAAATTTTTTTCATAACTTAAATAGGTTGAGCGGACTCATCATACGCGGGAATTGTTAATCCCCACTCATCAGTGAATCCTTTGATTTCTTTTTTAAACACTTCACGAACCTCAGCATTTGTTCGCTTTTTAAGTCCAAGCTTCACGTAAATATCATTTGCTGAACCTTTTGAGTTACCAAAAACATTCATAACTCTTGGCCACCAAAGATTCAGCCTTTCTTGAAGAAATTCTTTTCTCTCAGGGTCTTGAGACAATCTTTTTACCCACTTGTCTCCGTGAGCAATGTGCATCACTTCTTCTTTATAAATACTTCCAATTCCTTCTTTCCAAGGAATGTAGCTTGAGTGAAGAGTATCTTCTAGTTGGTGTCCCGCCGCTCTATCCATTAAAAAGTTAAAAAGAACAAAATCTTCCCAATATTTAATTTGATAATAGAAAATATTAACGCGGAAATCATCTTTCGCCCGCGTGAAACCAATGTTGGTTTCATCTTCTTCTAACTTGTAACCAAGATCCGTTTTCTCGATGTGAGATTCAATATCTTGACCGAGACCTTTTAAAATTCGGTAAACAACGGATGCGTGTCTCATTTCATCTTTAACAATTTGAGCGACCAAAACTTTTCCTTGAACCGTTGGTGCTTTTTCAATCCAAGGTGCATAGCCAAGTGCTCCAGAGTACTCCGAGTCGCCTTGCATCCATAAAAGGTTCATGAGTTTTGTTCGGTATAGTTCAGGT
>Ga0255762_10001475_pt1 | contig 20248 bp, 15 predicted proteins | sample 101ome_16_FD_179962 | JGI IMG/M metagenome (GOLD analysis project Ga0255762, IMG submission 179962) | Coastal salt marsh microbial communities from the Groves Creek Marsh, Skidaway Island, Georgia - 101401AT metaG (version 2) | ecosystem: Environmental > Aquatic > Marine > Intertidal zone >...
CTCAAGGACATAGCAAACGCTATCGCAGCCAATCACCCCGAAGTCTATCAGTTGATATTACTTATAGACGAGCGGCCCGAAGAAGTCACCGATATGCAACGCAATGTCGATGGTGAAGTCGTTGCTTCGACCTTTGATGAACCGGCCGAACGCCACGTAAAGGTGGCCAATATTGTTTTGGAAAAAGCCAAACGTTTGGTCGAATGTGGACACGATGTGGTCATCCTTTTAGATTCTATCACCCGACTGGCACGTGCCTACAATACCGTTCAGCCGGCTTCCGGAAAAATCCTCAGTGGTGGGGTTGATGCCAACGCCCTGCACAAGCCCAAGCGCTTTTTTGGTGCTGCCCGAAATATTGAGGGAGGTGGATCACTCTCCATCATTGCTACAGCCTTGACCGAAACAGGTTCTAAAATGGACGAGGTGATTTTTGAAGAATTTAAGGGTACCGGAAACATGGAATTGCAACTCGACCGACGAATTGCCAATCGCCGAATTTTCCCAGCTATCGATTTGGTGTCTTCCAGTACCCGTCGCGACGACTTGTTATTGGACGAAAACACCATTCAACGGATGTGGATTATGCGCAAATACTTAGCCGATATGAATCCCGTTGAGGCGATGGAGTTTATCAACGACCGCTTTACCCGTACGACCAGCAACGAAGAATTTTTGATTTCGATGAATTCCTAAGCCTATCTGCTTACAAACGTAAAACGGAAAACATCAATCTCACCTTAAGTTAAGCTGATCCAAATCTTTTTTTAGGCGTTTAAAGCCCAAGGTATCTTTTACCCTTTGATCGATAGGATTTTTCCCTGTTTGGGGATACATCCAAGAGGCGGCAATTTTCCCATAGGCCATTGCACCTTTCGCGCCTACGCCGGACATCCCTCCCAACACTATAAATCGGGTATTGGGTGTGCCATCCTCCTGAACGATGGGCGTTACCAAAGGTACTTCGGTCTCCGTTATAGAATACACACAAGAATAGCCCCCTGCAAAGGATAGATTCTCTGCGGTAAGCGGCAGATTGAGTAACTGATGGTAGTCTGCCGTATGCCCACGACTCCAGGCAATTTCTTCGGGGGACAAGGTTTGCCTCCACACCGTGTCGAGGTCGGTAATGGGCGTTCGTTGAAAATGCCCTCCAATTTTCAAAACAGGGACCTGAGCTTCGTCATAATATTCGATCATCGAAAAAAAGCTATTGGCTCGGGTACCCCTGGCACTGTTAATCACCGGATAGAAACTGCTAATCTTATTCTTTTGATCTTGATCTAAGGCCCTATAATGCGCCTGGTCGATTTTTAGAAACGCGAGAAATACCCGCTGCGGTTGGATCAATTGTGCAAAATAAGGGGCCACATCTTTGAGCAAACGCCCCGTATAAGGCCCTGCGGCCGATACAATGTTTTTGGCATATAAACGCTGTTTTTCTCCGGTTTGGCTATCGGTGGTGTGCACTACATAGCGGTCGAGCTGGGTGTCAAATGAAATATTCTCAACCCCTGTATTATAGCGAATCGCTTGCCCTTGGTATAGCACCGCGCGATGCAGGTAGCGAATCAGGTGCTGGGGATTGAGTGTGCCCGACAGCGGGTTGTATTCACGCTGTATCAAGACCCCTTGGGGTAACTGAACATCAAATTTCGACTGTCCTTCTTCGGGAGTTAGGGCTAGCGCATAGTCAATTTCTTGGCGTAACAGGGAGGCCAGCAGTTGGTCGTAAATGGCTTTACGCGCCTGAACAATTGGAAGCCTAAGATGACGGGCTAAGTCCTTTTCGGTCGGGTTTCTGGGCAATCCGGCACGGTGGGTGAGCAAGGTTTTGACGGTAACCTCCAAATAGTCCGGATAGATGGTTGACTGAAATTCAGGAAAAACTGTAGCAAGGGTCATGTCCCAATCCAATAATTTTTCGTCTATAAGCCGGGCGATTACAACGGCCGTAAACGCCTTGGTACACGAACCGATATGCACCCGGTCAGTAGGTAGTAGTGGAATGGTCGTAGCCGCTTTGAGTAAGCCCACCGCTTGGATCATCCGAACACCGGTAGAATCCAAGACCGCCCCAATCATGCCCGGTGGAGCGGTGGGCTTGTCAACGAATTGTTTCATTTGTTCTTTAAGCTGACGATTAGTAACTGCACTACACGAAACCAACAGTCCTAAAAGAATAAATGAACATAAAATACTTCGACTAGGTCTCTCGTAAAGTAAACGACCCATGCTTAACAATATAAGTACCGGCACGCCTTATTTTTTAAACTCCCTTTTTAAAAGGAAAAATAAACCTATGGATGAGGTTCCAAAAATTAACACATAACTGTACCCTATATTAACCGTTTCAGGGTCTTGACTACCCACCAAAAAAGGAAACAACATAAGAGATAAGGCCTTCAGTAAGGTTAAAACAATCATCAAAAAATACCGGAAATAAGGAGTTGCTGTGAACATATTTTTAAATTTTTAAGGCATCCATTTTATGTGTACGTAATGACACTACAACCCTTGAGGAGATAGGGGTAGTTAACACACTGTAATTCGCAGAAGAAATTATAGGCTTCATGGGTAAGACATAATTTGGATTGGCAACTACCAATGTAATCAAATTTTGGGGAATAAAAAAAGGCTTCCGCATGGAAGCCTTTTTGATACGGTAATGGTCAACGCTTATAGAGAAGCAACATGCTTGGCCAGCTTAGACTTGAGGTTGGCCGCTTTGTTAGCATGAATAATATTTTTCTTGGCGAGTTTATCGACCAAGGAGATAACCACCGGAAACAATTTGTTGGCTTCTTTTTTGTTGGTTAGCTCACGTAATTTACGGATGGCATTACGGGCCGTTTTGTGTTGAAAACGGTTACGTAGCCGTTTCTTTTCGTTGGAACGAATTCTTTTTAGTGCAGATTGATGATTTGCCATAATTATACTTTAAAGCTAGTAGCCCGTAGGGGAATCGAACCCCTCTTTCCAGGATGAAAACCTGGCGTCCTAACCGATAGACGAACGGGCCAGTAAAAACGTTTGCAAATTTACATGAAAAAAGGAATAACGCAATCGATATTTCAATAAAGTCTTTCCCGACCCCTTATAAATTTGCGAGGCAAAAATAAATCTTTTTTAATGGAAAACAAGCTGTGACATCATCTTTTTAGTACGCCTTGGCAAACAATACCCGCCGGGTAGAAGGTTTTCCCGAAAATACGCAGCTTCCGGCTTCCTCCGGTGCATCCAATGGAATACAACGTATGGTGGCCTTGGTCGCGTTTTTAATGGCTTGTTCGGTGGCTTCGGTACCGTCCCAATGGGCGGCGATAAACCCGCCTTTTTTATGCAACACCTCTTGAAAATGATCAAAATCATCGACCACGGTAATATGCTCCTCACGAAAAGCTAAGGCTTTGACATAGAGGGCTTCTTGAATGGTCTCCAAAAGTTCGACCACCACAGGAATCAGCTCATTCTCGGCCACAAACTGCTTGGTAAGCGTATCACGTCGAGCGAGCTCCACCTGCTGTTTTTCCAAATCCTTGGGGCCAATGGCAATCCGTAGGGGAACGCCTTTAAGTTCGTATTCGTTGAATTTAAATCCGGGTTTAAAATTGTCACGGTTGTCAAACTTTACACGGATTTGGTGGGCTTCGAGTTGTTTTTTAAGTGCTTCGGCTTTATCGGCTACGGCTTGGCGTTCTTCTTCCGAACGGTAAATAGGAACAATCACCACTTGGTCCGGGGCCAATTGGGGCGGCAATACCAATCCGTTGTCGTCACTGTGTGTCATGATGAGTGCACCCATTAGGCGGGTAGACACCCCCCAAGAGGTGGCCCAAACATAGTCCAGAGAACCGGATTGAGTAGCAAATTTAACATCAAAGGCCTTGGCAAAATTTTGTCCCAAAAAATGTGAAGTCCCGGCTTGTAACGCCTTTCCGTCCTGCATCAAAGCTTCGATACAAAAGGTTTCGACCGCTCCGGCAAATCGCTCGGCCGGTGACTTTAGCCCCTGAATGACCGGAATCGCCATAAAACGCTCGACAAAATCGGCATACACCTGATTCATCTGACGAGCCTCGTCTAACGCTTCTTGCTCGGTAGCATGAGCCGTATGCCCTTCTTGCCATAAAAATTCGGCGGTGCGTAAAAACAAGCGTGTACGCATTTCCCATCGAACCACATTGGCCCATTGATTGATTAAAATGGGTAAATCTCGGTAGGATTGAATCCAATTCTTATAGGTATTCCAAATGATGGCTTCGCTGGTTGGACGAACCACCAAGGGTTCTTCGAGTTTGGCCTCAGGATCGACCATCAATTCACCCTTTTTATCGGGGTTGTTTTTCAACCGATAATGGGTCACCACTGCACATTCTTTGGCAAAGCCTTCGGCATTTTGTTCTTCTGCTTCAAACAAACTTTTTGGGACAAAAAGCGGAAAGTAAGCATTTTGATGGCCTGTGGCTTTAAACATCTTGTCGAGTTCGGCTTGCATCTTTTCCCAGATGGCATAACCATAGGGTTTGATGATCATACAGCCCCGAACTGCAGAAGTTTCGGCCAGGTCGGCTTTTACGACCAACTCGTTGTACCATTTGGAATAATCTACCGAACGTTTTGTTAAATTTTTTGACATTTATGGGTTTGGCACGCCTTTTGTGCTAAGGTTAGTTGAACTGAATCACAAAGCTACTACTTTGCCGTGTTGTATTCAAAAAAAATAAAGATTATGAAAAATTTGACACCTACTTCCCTTTTTCGAACAATCTTCTTCTTCGGAATAGCAACACTTCTTCTAAGCTGTGGTACCTACCAAGGCAGTTATTACTACGGCAATGATGGCATCTACGAAGCACGTTCCGTTTACCGCGAATACGCTACTACCCCTGCAGCCAATTCAGGAGCCAATCGCTATTATAAAAATTATTTTCAAAACCTTTCGGATGATTACGGAGTACCTAGTGAGCAAGGCACTGTTTTTACCGATGTCGATGCATATACTAGTGTAGACTCTACAGCCACAAACCAACAGCCTTGGGGAGCCCAAACCCAAAAAACAGAAATTTATGTCATCGATAACACCCGAAACTTTGCCCCAAACTTCGGGTTTGACTGGTATTACAATACCTGGGGCTATCCTTATTGGGGGTATTATCAACCCTTTGGATGGTGGAACCGTCCCTATCGTTTTTCCAATCCCTATTGGGGATGGAGCTACTACAGCCCTTTTTATAATTCATATTACAATGGCTTTTATGGGCCGTATTGGGGGTGGTCTTACGGGTGGAATAACTTTGGATATGGATACGGATTCGCTTATGGATCGAACCATCACGGCATACGCCTTAACCCACGAAGATCGGTGTCTCGTGTGGCCAGTCGTCGAGGCGAAAAAGGCTATGGCAGTACGACCAACAATACCCGAACAGCTATTAACCGAGGGGCTTCCCGCGAAGTCACCGGTGTACGAAATACCAACAGTACAACAGGAACTCGGGTTAACTACAATGCAGGACGCTATTTAAATGCAGCCTCTATTGACAACGTTCCCACAACGGTAAGACGTTCTTCCTCCTCACAAACTGGAAGTCGAGCATTACCCAGTCGATCGGTGGTGCGTGTCCGTTCAACAGCCTCGTCTCGCGCCAATGCGCAAAGCAGCGGGCGAAACAGTCAACGAAATACTACTGTTTCACGACCCAGTACACGCACACGCTCAACACCTGCTCGGAGTTCATCCTATAGCTCCGGAAGAAGCAGCAGTTCGTCTGCCGGGCGTTCATCGAGTTCGGGACGACGAAATAATTAACCGCTTAGCACACCCAAAGACATGAAAATTAGACCACTCTTAGCGATTATCGCAATTCTTTCTGGTGCCCTGGTCAAGGGGCAAACCGCCTACGATGCCTTTCGGTACAGCCAAGAAACCCTCCAAGGTTCGGCACGCTACATGGCTTTGGCCGGTAGTTTCGGTGCCTTGGGCGGTGATTTTTCTGCCATCGTCAACAACCCTGCTGGAGCCGCTGTTTTTTTGACTTCCGAAATTGGTTTAAGTGCTAATTTCACCAACCAAGAGGTCGGTGCTAGCCTAGGTAATGGAATGAAAAAACTGGACCAAACGCGCTTTGACATCGATCAGTTTGGGATGGTTTTCCCCCTTAATGATAACCGCGAAGATTCGGATTGGCCCCGGATAGCTTTTGCTTTTAACTACCAAAAAAACAATGATTATGACCAATCGTTCAATGCGGTGGGTACGTCCAATGTCGGTTTGGATCGCTATTTTTTATACTATGCCAACGGACTGGCCTTGTCCAATGTATCTCTGTTAGACGGTGAAAGTATTCCAGAACTGTATCAATACCTCGGTGATGAATTGGGCTATGGTGCCCAACAGGCCTTTTTGGGGTATCAGGGCTATGTGATCGACCCGGTGTCCAACGCAGCCAACGAAACCCAATACCTTTCTAATGCCCTGTATAACACGGTAAGCCACGATTACTTTTTACGGTCAAATGGTGCCCATAAAAAATATAGCTTTACCCTTAGCGGGCAATACAAAAACCGTCTCTATTTGGGACTGAGTATCAACACCCACAACATCAAATACTCCCAAACGGGTGACTTGGAAGAATACGGCTATACCGCCAACTCACCGATTGAGGCCCTGCGCTTTAACAACGAGTTACACACCCTGGGCAATGGCGTGTCTGTTCAACTCGGCGCCATTCTTCGTGTAGGCTCTGGGTTGCGTTGGGGAATCAGTTACCACAGTCCGACTTGGCTGACACTGTATGACGAAACTGTTCAATTTTTGGTTGCGGACTATTACGATGAGGTAGGATTCAATAGTGTAACCGTTGAACCCAATGTCGTTAACAGCTATCCGGAATACGAGCTAAGGCTGCCTTCCAAAACAACCTTTAGCGGGGCCTACACCTTTGGCAATCGCGGGCTGATAAGTGTTGATTATACCCGTCGAAACTATGGCAATGCCAGCTTCCAAGAAATGGGAGAAAGTGCTTATTTCTCATCGGTAAACCAACAAATTCAAGATCGCTATGCAACGGCAACCCGATGGTCAGTTGGCGGCGAATACCGCATGGGTAAACTCAGTCTTCGGGCTGGATACTTTACCGAATCGGACCGAATAAAATCTGTCCTTAGTGGAATTTCGGGATATACACTGGGCTTGGGCTACCAAAATGGCGGTAATGTATGGGGGCTCGCACTGGTCGATCAGACCGAAAACAGCATACAACCCCTTTACAACAATGGCCTGACCAACAATATCAAACTGGAGAGCCAACCCTTTCAAATCATTTTATCCTATAACTTTAAACTCTAGGGCATCGGTTTACTGGGATGTATTGCCAATAAATGGCTATCTTTGCCGCAGTTGATTAACAGATGAAAATAGACAAATTACTCGCAGAACAATTGGGTGATCTCGATCACGACCATCCTTTTAACAGTGCCGAGACCCCGCTTCGTGCAGATGCCTTTGAGCGCTCGGATGCCGAAAAAATAGAAGCCATCGAACAGAAAGTCTGGGATATCCTTCATCTTTTAGGTATGGACTTGACCGACGATAGTCTCAAAGGAACCCCAAAACGGGTGGCCAAAATGTTTGTTAACGAGATTTTTGGCGGCTTGCATCCCGATCGAAAACCCAGCGCCTCTACCTTTGACAACAAATACAAATACGGTCAAATGCTGGTAGAAAAGAATATTACCGTCTATTCGACTTGTGAACATCACCTGCTGCCCATCGTAGGGAAAGCCCATGTAGCTTATATCTCAAACGGAACCGTAGTGGGCTTGTCAAAAATGAACCGCATCGTCGATTATTTTGCCAAACGACCTCAGGTGCAAGAACGGCTTACCATCCAAATTGTACAAGAGCTCCAAAAGATTTTAAACACCGATAATGTGGCCTGTGTCATCGACGCCAAACACCTCTGTGTCAACTCAAGAGGAATACGAGACATCAGCAGCAGTACGGTCACGGCCGAATTTGGTGGATTGTTTAACAACAAGGAGACCAAAAGAGAATTTTTAGACTATTTGCAACTGGAGACCGAATTCTAATGAACCAGGACCTGTTCGTTTACAATTCGCTTAGCAAGCGTAAAGAAAAATTTGAACCACTCAACCCGCAACATGTAGGGATGTATGTGTGTGGACCGACGGTCTATAGCAATGTTCACTTGGGGAATTGCAGAACCTTTATCTCCTTTGATATCATTTTTCGCTATTTGACCTATTTGGGGTACAAAGTACGCTATGTCCGAAACATCACCGATGCCGGGCATCTTGAAAATGACGAAGATGCCGGAGAAGATCGGATTGCCAAAAAAGCCCGACTGGAAGCCATTGAGCCTATGGAAGTCGTACAACGTTATACGGTCGATTTTCATCGTACATTGGCACAACTCAACACCCTACCCCCCAGTATAGAACCTACGGCCACCGGCCATATTGTGGAGCAAATCGAATTGATCAAAGCCCTTTTGGACGAAGGCTATGCCTACGAAGTAAAGGGATCGGTTTACTTTGACGTGATCAAATTTAACCAAGACCATACCTACGGGAAGCTCAGTGGTAGAAATATCGAAGAGTTGATTCACAATACCCGTACCCTAGACGGACAGGAAGACAAAAAAAATCCACAAGACTTTGCCCTTTGGAAAAAAGCCGAGCCTCAACACATCATGCGTTGGCCCTCTCCTTGGAGTGATGGTTTTCCGGGCTGGCACCTCGAATGTACCGCCATGAGCACCAAATACCTCGGCCCACAGTTTGATATACACGGTGGGGGTATGGACCTAAAGTTTCCCCATCACGAATGTGAAATTGCCCAGGCAAAAGCAGTACATAAAAGCCCACCGGTACGCTATTGGCTCCATGCCAATATGTTGACCCTCAACGGTAAGAAAATGGCCAAATCTACAGGTAATAATATACTGCCGCATGAAATTTTTTCGGGCAACAACAAACTGTTTTCCAAACCCTTTGCGCCAGATGTAGTCCGCTTTTTTATCTTACAAGCCCACTATCGTAGCATCATGGACATCAGTGAACAAGCACTACTGGCGGCTGAAAAAGGATACCTCCGCATGATTGACGCTTTTGAAGCGTTGGACAGCCTACCAATAAGCTCCACCACCGATTTTGACATTGAAGCCTGGCTGCAGAAATGCCATCAGGTGATGAATGACGACTTCAACACACCCTTGTTGATTGCCCAGTTGTTTGAAGCGGTCAAATTTATTTTTATGGTTAAAAATGGGCAGGCAAATATCAATGAGGCCACGTTGGAAAAACTCAAGCAACAACTGCTGCGTTTTACCCAAGAAGTTTTGGGACTTCGACTTCAATTGTCTTCTGCAGATGGTAACACCGACGCACTGAAAAAAACTGTTGCGCTACTCATAGAGCTTCGCGATAAGGCCCGAAACAACAAAGACTTTGCTACCTCAGACAGGATTCGTGACGGCTTGACAGACGCAGGCATCCAATTGTTTGACGGTAAAGAAGGAACCACTTTTAAGCTTAACTAAAAGCTGTGGGTACCCTTAAAAAAATTGTGATTGCCCCTTTTTTGGCATTGATCAAAATCTACCAATACTTGATCTCTCCCCTACTGCCACCTAGTTGTCGCTATACCCCGACCTGTTCCCACTACGCCAAAGAGGCCCTAGTAAAACACGGTTTATTGAAAGGGGGCTATTTGGCCATCAAACGGATTTCGCGTTGTTCCCCCTGGGGTGGATCGGGTTATGACCCTGTCCCCTAGCTAATTTTTTACTAACTTACACACAAAGTTTACTGCATGATTTTTCTTAAATCGACTTGGGCCCCCGACGAAACTTTATTTGAGTTTTTTGGCTTTGGTATTCACATGTATAGCCTGATGTTTGTCATCGCCTTTGGCCTTGGCTACCGCTTGATGAAGACCATGTTTAAAAATGAAAAAGTGTCCTTTGAATACCTGGAACCTATGCTGGTGTATATGGTTTTTTCTACGCTTATTGGCGCACGTTTAGGCCATGTACTTTTTTATGATTGGGCCTATTATTCAGCCCATGTTATTGAAATATTTTTACCTATCAAAGAAACCGCAGAAGGCTATCGTTTTATTGGTTTTCGCGGTCTTGCAAGCCACGGCGCTGTGTTGGGCATCCTCACGGGTTTGTATTTATTTCAGAAAAAATACCCCTTCCGATCCCTGTTGTGGATACTCGACCGGCTGACCATACCGGTGAGCATCGGTGGTATGTTTGTCCGCATTGGTAATTTTTACAATTCAGAGATTGTCGGTAAATATACTGGCAATGATTTTGGAGTTGTTTTTGAAAATCGTGGAGAAATCCTCCCCCGACATCCGGCACAATTGTACGAAGCCCTGGGGTACTTACTGTTGTTTTTTGTCCTTCGAAAACTCTACACCCACCACAACACCAAAGCAGGATGGCTGTTGGGTGTCTTTTTCAGTGGGTTATTTACCATTCGCTTTATTGTCGAATTTGTCAAAGAAAGCCAAGGAGGGTTTGAAGAGTTCATGCCTATGTTTAGCACCGGTCAATGGTTGAGCATTCCGCTGATCATTGGAGGTTTAATTCTGACGATATATGCCCAACGAAAAGCCCAATAAGTTTTCGGATGCAGAGCTTGAACGGCTGCGTTTTCCCACCGGTCGATTTCAATGGATTGAGCAGCTAGATACGAGCCAACGCAACGCGTATATCCAGCGCTTGGAAGATTTTCCTGCACAACTCCAACAGGCTGTAGTAAACTACACCCCAAAAGATTTTTTGAGTACTTACCGGCCTGGGGGATGGGCCGCTGCACAGGTCATTCATCACCTGGCCGATAGTCATATGCATAGCTTTTTACGCTTTAAACAAACCCTAAGCGAAGACACTCCGACCATAACGCCCTACGATGAAGCACTTTGGGCAAGTTTTGTGGATGGTGCCGCCCCACAAGTCGATGCGAGTTTGTCGATTTTAAAAGGGGTACATCACCGATGGACTCTGTTGTTAAAGTCCCTCAAGAGCTCCGATTTTACCAAAAAATACTACCACCCTCAAAACAAATTACATTTTTCACTCGATCAGGCCCTGGCCCTTTATGCTTGGCATGGCCAACACCATTTGGCACATATCCAAAATTGTAAAAAAGCAGTATAAAAAAAGTCGCTAAACATCGGCTTTTATTTTTTAGTATATCCTGTTTAGGATTTTATTTTGGTACGACTTTGGGTGTCGAACATCACCGGTGTGGCAATAAATACAGAAGAATAGGTTCCTACCAATACACCCACTATCAAGGCGAACATAAATCCACGAATGGACTCTCCTCCAAAGATAAAAATCGCCAAAAGCACGACTAACGTGGTTAACGAGGTATTTAAGGTTCTACTCAATGTACTGCTCAAGGCCGCATTGACCACCGCATCAAATTCCCATTGGGTATGCTCGCCGATGTATTCACGGATACGGTCAAATACCACCACCGTGTCGTTGAGCGAATACCCAATCACCGTTAGGATGGCGGCAATAAAGGCTTGATCGATTTCCATGTTGAAAGGCATAAATTTATAGGTCAACGAGAAGATTCCCAATACGATAAGCACGTCGTGGAAAACAGCCGTAACCGCGCCCAGTGAAAATTGCCACTTTCTAAAGCGGAGCAATATGTATAAGAAAACCACAATCAATGAACCGATGACCGCCAAAAAGGAATTGTTTTTGATATCATCAGCAATGGTCGGACCGACTTTAATGGACGACATAATCCCAACTTGCTTGTCGTCGGCACCGTTGACAAAAGCATCATAGGTGATGCCATCGGGCAAATACGACTGTAGTCCATTGAATAATTTTTCTTGAATTTCAGTATCGACAGCAACGCCCTCTACATCTACTTTGTATTTGGTGGTGATTTTAAGCTGATTGCTACTACCGAAGGTTTTGGCCTCTACACTACCAAAAACATCGGTCAGGGCTGTTTGAACTTCGGTTGGGTTAATTTCTTGGTCAAAACGAACCATATACGAACGTCCTCCGACAAAATCCACCCCTTGGTTTAGCCCCTGATAGGAAAGCGAGAATAAACTCACCCCTACCATCAAGGCTGAAAATGCATAAGCAATCTTACGCTTGCTTAAAAAAGCAATAGAGAGGTTGGCGAATAGGTTTTTGGTTGCCGCTGTGGCAAAAGTTACTTTTTTGCCTTTTTCATTTCTATTGTCTACAAAAATTCGTGTGATAAAAATGGCGGTAAACAAAGAGGTGGCAATACCAATTAATAAGGTGGTGGCAAATCCTTTGATTGGTCCGGTTCCAAAGACAAACAGGATCAAGGCCGTCAACCCGGTAGTGATATTGGCGTCAAGAATGGACGATAAAGCGTTGCTAAAACCATCTGCAATCGACTTACGGATGCCTTTGCCCTTGTTGAGTTCTTCGCGTACACGCTCAAAAATCAGTACGTTGGCATCGACCGAAATACCAATAGTCAATACGATACCTGCAATGCCAGGGAGGGTCAATACAGCGCCTAAACTCGCTAGTACGCCAAAAATCAAAAGGATGTTAAGTACCAAGGCAACATCAGCAAAAATTCCAGAACTACCGTAGTAAAATATCATCCATAACAATACAAATACCAAAGCGATCGCAAAGGAATTTAGTCCACTTTCAATCGCTTCTTGACCGAGTGAAGGACCTACAATTTCAGATTGAATGATCTCCGCTGAAGCCGGAAGTTTACCAGCTCTCAGGACATTGGCCAAGTCAATGGCTTCGTTTAAGGTAAAATTCCCTGAAATCTCCGAACGTCCTCCGGCAATCGCTCCTTTAGAAACGCCAGGAGCCGAATAAACGATATCATCTAAAACGATGGCTATGTTGGTCGCTTCGCGAAAAGCTTTACCAGTCATATTCTCCCAAGTGCGTGCACCTGATGCGTTCATTTGCATGGATACTGCAGGATTCCCTAGCGCATCATACGATTGAGTAGCATCCACAACGACACCACCACTTAGGGGAGGCATATCATCGCGGTTAGATTTTAAAGCATACAATTCTACCACATCACCGGTGGCCAGAGGCTTGCCCCAGGCAAATTTGATATAACGAAAATCAGCGGGTAGCAATCGGCGTACATCCGAGCGATTGAGATAGGCTGTGATTTGTTCTTGGTCGCGGGTGGCAAACTGGGCCAAGACGGGTCCACCTTGGTAGCCATAACCCACAATCCGATCCATGATGGGATTGGTAGCCACAACGTTGGTTGAGTCGGTCTCAGCGACATCGGCCAAAAGATCGTCTATGGCAGAATCGGTGGATTCTTTTTCTTCGGTGGTTTTATTATCAATAATTTCTTGTTTGAGCAAGGCGTCCGCTTGCGCTAGGAAATTGATCAGTTGATCGTTTTTAAAGGTTTCCCAAAATTCCAATTGGGCGGTACTTTGCAACAAATTTTTGACACGCTCTACGTCTTTGGCGCCGGGCAATTCTACTAATATTCTACCCGAATTTCCCAAACGTTGGATGTTGGGCTGAGTCACCCCAAACTTATCGATACGCTTGCGCAACACTTCAAAAGCAGAAACGATGGATTCATCTACTTTACGACGAATGATCGGCTTTACAGCATCATCGCTCATCTCAAAGTTGATTTCATCGCTTAAGGTTCGGTTGGCAAAAACAGCTGGGTCAGCAAGTTTAGCATCAACTTTGATGGCATCAAATGCAGCAAAAAAGGACTCTACATAGGGTTCATCTGTACTTTTTTGAAGTACATCTGCATCGTTTAGCGCCTGATTAAAGGTGGCGTTTTTGGTGTTTTCGGCCAGTCCTTTTAAAACATCACGAATGGATATTTGAAGAATAACATTAATCCCTCCCTTTAGGTCAAGACCTTTGTTGAGTTCTTTTTGCTTGGCATCGTTATAGGAAGTAAATCCATAAATTGGGAGATTTCCAATCGAATCCAGGTAATTGATTTCTGCCCGATCTCTCAGCGTGGCATAGTCTGCAGTTTCTTCAGAAATGGTAGCCTGAGCATAGGCTGCCGCCTTGTCTTCTTGTTGGCCAGCGATAAACGTAAAGGACAGTTGATAGATACTCACCAATCCAAACAGGATTCCGAAAATGCGTATCAATGAATTATTTTGCATTGTTTTGAATTTTAGTGCTTGCTAAAAGCGAGCAAATATAAAGTTTACTGGAGAGTTTAACAACTTATCGAAGCGAGATATGCACTTGGTTTGTTGTGACACTCATAATGGTCTGTTTAATTTAAATTTTCTGCTAAGGCGGCGTTCATTGTTCTTACCGCTTGGGCACTTGCCTTAAATTTTTCTTGTTCGGCAGCGTTGAGTTGAACATCGACGATAGAAACTACGCCCTGACGACCCACCAACACAGGCACGCCTATACAAATATCCGATTCGCCATATTCCCCTTCGAGCATAACTGAACAGGGAATCATACGTTGTTGATCGTTGAGAATACTGTCAACCAAATAGGCTACAGAAGCACCGGGAGCATACCAGGCCGAGGTGCCTAACAATTTAGTCAAGGTAGCACCACCCACCATGGTGTCGGCAGCTACTTTTTCTAAAGTGTCATTTGTTAGAAACTGGCTGACGGGTGATCCATTATAGCTCGCCAATCGTGTTAGGGGAATCATCGTGGTATCACCGTGTCCACCGATAACCATTCCTTGCACATCGTTGGGAGGGCAATTGAGGGCCATAGAAAGATAGGTTTTAAAACGTGAGCTGTCTAAGGCGCCTCCCATACCAATCACTCGGTTTTTGGGCAATCCTGTGGCTTTAAGCGCCAGATAGGTCATCGTATCCATGGGGTTAGAAACGACTACAATTATGGTGTCGGGAGAATGCGCCAATATGTTTTCGGCAACTTGCTTTACAATTCCGGCATTGATCCCGATTAATTCTTCGCGGGTCATCCCGGGTTTACGTGGAACACCCGAAGTTATCACCACAACGTCACTCGAAGCTGTTGCGCTATAATCGTTGGTGACTCCTTTTATTTTGGTATTAAATCCGAGCGTCGTTGCCGTTTGGGTTAGGTCCAAGGCTTTTCCTTCGGCAAAACCTTCTTTGATGTCCAAAAGAACAACTTCACTGGCGATGCTTTTTTGAGCAATATATTCGGCACAGGAGGCTCCTACATTTCCTGCTCCTACAACAGTAACTTTCATAAGAAAATATTTAAATTCAAGTGGGTTAAAGGTAAAAAAAGAAATCGGCTTGCCGGGTGAACGGCAAGCCGAAAATCGCATTAGGCATCGATATTGGCGTAAATCGCATTTTTCTCGATAAACTCACGCCGCGGCGGGACTTCATCACCCATCAACATCGAGAATACACGATCGGCCTCTCCCCCATTGTCAATGGTCACCCTACGGAGGGTGCGCGACTCCGGGTTCATGGTGGTTTCCCACAGCTGTTCGGCATTCATCTCACCTAGACCTTTATAGCGTTGTACAGACGACCCTGCACCGTATTCTTGCAGCAAGGCATCCCGTTGATCATCGTTCCAAGCATAATTTTTCTTTGCCCCTTTTTTGACCAAATACAAAGGAGGCGTAGCGATATAGATATAGCCCGACTCGATTAACTCTTTCATATAGCGGAACATAAAGGTCAGGATCAAGGTCGAAATATGGCTACCATCCACGTCGGCATCACACATGATGACAATTTTATGGTAGCGAAGTTTTTCGAGGTTTAGCGCCTTGCTATCTTCTTCTGTTCCAATGGTTACACCAAGTGCGGTATAAATATTTCGAATTTCTTCGTTTTCAAACACCTTGTGTTGCATGGCTTTTTCGACATTGAGAATCTTACCACGTAAAGGCAAAATGGCTTGGAAATTTCGGTCGCGCCCCTGTTTGGCAGTTCCACCGGCCGAGTCTCCCTCGACCAAAAATACTTCGCACATCGCAGGATCTTGCTCCGAACAGTCGGATAGTTTTCCGGGCAATCCCCCTCCGCTCATCACGGTTTTACGCTGAACCATTTCCCGGGCTTTACGGGCGGCATGACGAGCCTGTGCGGCCAAAATCACCTTTTGTACAATCGACTTTGCATCATTGGGGTGTTCTTCCAAATAATTTTCGAGCATCTCTGAAACGGCCTGAGACACCGCAGCAGTCACCTCACGGTTCCCCAATTTCGTTTTGGTTTGCCCTTCAAATTGAGGCTCGGCAACTTTGACCGATATGATGGCGGTTAGCCCTTCACGAAAATCATCGCCCGAAATTTCAAACTTGAGTTTATCCAACAAACCTGATGCATCGGCATATTTCTTGAGTGTGGTGGTCAATCCTCGCCGAAAACCCGAAAGGTGTGTTCCGCCTTCATGGGTGTTGATATTGTTTACGTAAGAGTGTAAATTTTCGGAAAAAGAGGTGTTATACACCATAGCTACTTCCACAGGTATACCATTTTTCTCTCCTTCCATGGCCACAATTTTTTCTATAATTGGCTCACGGGTTTCGTCCAAAAAGCGAATAAATTCGGGCAAGCCCTCTTCTGAATGGAAAACATTGTTGACCGGACTACCGTCTTCGTTGGCGTTTCTTTTGTCCGTTAGGTCGATGGTAATTCCTTTGTTAAGGTATGCCAATTCGCGCATGCGCTGTGCAAGGGTTTCGTAGCTATACTCAAGGGTTTGCTGAAAAATTTGTGGATCAGGCTTAAAAGTTACTACCGTACCGGTCGTGTCTATCGATCCGATTTCGGATACAGGCGCTAAAGCTTTTCCACGGGAATATTCCTGTTGCCAAATTTTACCCTCCCGATAAACGGTGGCGGTAAGGGATACTGACAAGGCGTTGACACAGGAGACACCCACTCCGTGAAGTCCACCGGATACCTTGTACGAATCTTTATCAAATTTTCCTCCGGCACCAATTTTGGTCATAACCACTTCAAGGGCCGATACACCTTCTTTTTTGTGAATTCCAACCGGAATACCTCGTCCGTTATCCTCTGTCGTAATTGAATTGTCTTCATTGATGGTGACCTTAATCGTATCGCAATGCCCCGCTAGGGCCTCATCGATCGAGTTGTCAACGACTTCATAAACTAAATGATGAAGTCCTCTGGGACCTACATCGCCTATATACATGGACGGACGCATCCGTACATGTTCCATCCCCTCCAATGCCTGAATACTGTCTGCGGAATACTGGGGGTTTTTGGTTTCCTCAATCATAAAATGTGAACGTTTTTTGTGTATTTATTAACTAAATAAAAATACGAAAAAAACACCTTTTTTAGGCCCAAAAACTAAGGCTTAATCCCCTTTAGTTATCAACATTTTGTGTAAAAAAAAGAGGTAAATCCGGGCAGGACTCGCTCATCAAAACGGAGAGTTTCAGCGGTTATTTATAGGCTTCTTGATGTACTTTTGCCACGGCGCGTCCACTGGGGTCGTTCATGTTTTGAAATGCGGCATCCCAGGCCAAAGCAACAGGCGTGCTACAAGCTACTGAAGGAACCGAAGGAACGCTCAAGGCGGCAGCATCACTTGGGAAATGGCTTTCAAAAATGCTGCGGTAATAAAACTCCTCTTTGTTTTGTGGAGGCTGAATCGGGAAACGAAAGTGCGCATTGTCCATTTGGGTGTCACTCACGGCCTCGGCAACCACTTCTTTAAGGGTGTCGATCCAGCGGTAACCGACACCGTCTGAGAATTGTTCTTTTTGACGCCAAGCCACACTTTCGGGCAAATATTCTTCAAATGCCTTTCGTACCACCCATTTTTCCATACGTTCTTTGGTGATCATCTTGTCTTTGGGATTGAGTCGCATCGCAACGTCTATAAATTCTTTGTCCAAAAAGGGAACTCGGCCTTCAATTCCCCAAGCCGCCAAGGATTTGTTAGCCCGTAAGCAATCGTACTGGTGCAATTTTTCGAGTTTTCTAACCGTTTCTTCATGAAAATCTTTGGCTGAGGGTGCTTTGTGAAAATAGAGATAGCCTCCAAAAAGTTCATCGGCACCTTCGCCCGAAAGCACCATTTTGATTCCCAAAGATTTTATAGCGCGAGCCATCAAAAACATGGGGGTCGAAGCGCGTACCGTGGTGACATCATAGGTTTCCAAGTGATATATCACGTCTTTGATCGCGTCTAACCCTTCTTGGATTGTGAATTTAATTTCGTGGTGTACCGTACCTATATGCTCGGCGACCTTTCGAGCTGCTGCCAGGTCGGGTGAACCCTCTAGTCCCACCGAAAAAGAGTGGAGTTGTGGCCACCAAGCCGCCTGGGTATCACCAGATTCTATACGCTTTGCAGCAAATTTTTTGGCTAATGCCGAAGTGATGGAAGAGTCCAGCCCTCCTGAAAGCAAAACTCCATAGGGGACATCACTCATCAGTTGGCGGTGAACGGCGTCTGCAAGGGCATCGTGCAACTGCTCGATGCTGGTTGTATTGTCTTTTACGGCTTCATAATCTACCCAATCGCGCTGATACCATTTGACCGGTTGCGCGTCTTTACTAAACCAATAGTGCCCAGGAGGAAAAAGTTCAATCTTGGTACAAACTCCCTCTAGGGCTTTGAGTTCGGAAGCAACGTAAAAAGTCCCTTCGGCATCCCACCCCATATACAAGGGAATGATTCCCATATGATCGCGAGCGATGAGGTAAGCTTGTTGATCGACATCATACAAAGCAAAAGCAAAAATACCGTTGAGATCGTCGAGAAAGTCAACACCTTTTTCTCGATACAATGCCAATAAGACCTCACAATCCGATTGGGTCTGAAAGTCATATGCTTGAGTAAGTCCTTTACGAAGGGTCTGGTGATTGTAGATTTCACCATTGGCTGCTAAAATTAATTTTCGGTCGGCACTGTATAAAGGCTGCTGCCCTGAAGTTGGATCGACTATGGCCAGTCTTTCATGGGCCATCACCGTATGTTCATCCATATAAATTCCACTCCAGTCCGGGCCACGATGCCGAATTTTTTTGGACATTTCAAGCAACTGCGGACGCAGTTGTTCACTAGAGGTTTTGACGTCAAAGGCACAAACAATACCACACATAATTTAAATTTTTTGGCTAAAATAAATATATGTGATATAATTTCAATTAAAATATAATTTATAATTTACAAAATAAACCACAAAAGGATATTTAGATTAAATAAATGAAATATAACGCTAAAAATGATAGCAAAAGTTGAAATTGACAAGCTACTGCTTAATCCCGGTTGGAATAAACGATTTTACCATCAATTAGGGTAGCCACTACTCGGGTACCGGGTATCATGCGATGGGGAACTTCCATGATGTCACGGTCTAAGATAACGAAGTCGGCGACTTTTCCAGGTTCAATGGAACCCTTTTCTTTTTCCTCAAAGTTGGCATAGGCTGCCCAACGGGTCATGCCCAACAAAGCGTCTCCTCTAGAGAGTTTGTTTTCAGTCTGATACCCCCCTTCAGGATTACCGTTAAGGTCTTTACGGGCAATTGCCGCATAAAATGTATGAAAGGGGTTGACGGTTTCAACAGGAAAATCGGTGCCCAAAGCGACCAAACCGGCCCAGTCGAGTAAGTCCTTAAACGCATAGGCGTTTTTGACTCGCGCACTGCCCAAACGGTCTTCGGCCCAATACATATCACTGGTCGCATGCAGCGGTTGGATAGAGGGAATTATTTTTTTACTGAACTTGTCAAAATCAGCGCTATCGATCACCTGGGCGTGTTCAATACGCCAGCGTGGATCGCGCAGCAGTCTTACGTAATCGCGATAGGCCTCAATGACCGCAGAGTTGGCGGCATCACCTATGGCGTGGGTGTTCATTTGATAAGGCGTCTTGGAAATACGTGCAGCCAAGGTTTTTAACGCCTCCAAATCAGTGATCAAAGTTCCTTTGTGTTCCGGTGCATCCGAATAAGGTTCAAGCAGGGCCGCACCTCGAGAACCAAGTGCGCCATCAGCGTATACTTTTACCGAGCGGACGTTTAAGCGATCGGTTTTGTAGGGTGCTTTAGTCAAAAAATAATCGAGGTTTTCGGGGCGGTTTGCAATCATGGCATAGACCCGAATATCCAGTTCACCGCGTTGCTGCAAACTGTCGATTAATAGAATATCTTCTTTGTCTAGACCGGCATCGTCAACAGTGGTTAAACCATATTTAAAAGCAATTTTCTGAGCTTCTTTGAGCGCTTTCGCTTTTTCTGCTGG
>Ga0255762_10001478_pt1 | contig 20227 bp, 18 predicted proteins | sample 101ome_16_FD_179962 | JGI IMG/M metagenome (GOLD analysis project Ga0255762, IMG submission 179962) | Coastal salt marsh microbial communities from the Groves Creek Marsh, Skidaway Island, Georgia - 101401AT metaG (version 2) | ecosystem: Environmental > Aquatic > Marine > Intertidal zone >...
ATCTTCTAGATCAATTAAAGGAAGTTATAGGAAGAGATGTACAAGACGGTAGAGGAAGACCCGGAGTAGGAAAAGCTTTTAGTCCTGAAGACTTACCAGATGTTACTAGAGATGCTGAGAAAATAGGTGCGCCACCTTCTACCGCTATGAACTTTGGCCTTCCAGATGATGACGATATTGAAGCCCCTAATCTTAGCCTAGGAAGTTACGACTATGGCAACGAAGGCGACTTAGGTTTTGGCGGTACTGGAAGTATATCACAAGCCGGTTTAGATAGTTTTGACACTGGAGATGACGGTGGTAATGTCGGTGGTAATAGTGAAGGAGGAGGCGCAAATGCCGACTCTGTAGGAGATTCTATGGGTGCTGAATCACCAGACGGTAACGACTCTGCACCCGGTGACTTTAAGCGTGGCGGTTTCGTAAAAAAGCGTAAATACAAAAAGAAAAAGAAACGGCGTGGTTTAGCAGGCCGGTAAGTGGACAGTCACACTATAACTGACTGATTAACTGGCTACTCATCCCCCTACATTGTAGGCTACGGTGGCCCCAGACCAAGTGGAAAATATGGCTGAATTAGAAAACGTAGAAACAGTAGAAAAGAAAGCATTTTTATCAAGACCTTATTCAAATGCGGATCGCATTAAAAAAGACGAAGAAGAACTAGAAGAAATGCTTCGTGTACAAAGAGGCGAAACAAACGAAGAAGAAACAGAAGAGGTAGAACAAGAAGCGGAACCTGAAAGCGCAGAAGAAAAATCATTTAAGAAGCGCTATGGTGATCTGCGTAGACACTCACAAAAGCAGCAAGAAGATCTGCAAAATCAAATTAATGAATTGAAAGAGCAGCTTTCCGCTGCAACTAAAAAGGAAATTAAGCTTCCAAAGTCTGACGAAGAAATCGGTGAATGGATGGAAAAGTACCCAGACGTTGCCGGTATAGTTGAGACTATAGCTATTAAGAAAGCGCGTGAACAAGCTACAGAGCTTGAGGAACGTGTAACTAAAATTAATAAAATGCAAGAAGACGCAGAGCGTCAAAAAGCAGAAACAATATTGCTTCAACTGCATCCAGACTTTGAGCAGATTCGTCAAGATGACGACTTTCATAATTGGGCTGAAGAACAACCTAAGTGGATTCAACAGGCTCTGTATGATAATGACAATGACGCTCAATCAGCAGCAAGAGCTATAGACCTTTATAAAGCTGATAGAGGTATTACCACTAAAAAGAAAAAGCGTTCTGATGACGCTGCTGAAATGGTAAATACCAAAGCTTCACGTAATCGGCCTAGTGCTGATGATAATTCTGGCGTTATGCGTGAGTCTGACGTACAGAAGATGTCTGCTATAGACTACGAAAAGAACCAAGACGCGATCATGGAAGCTATCCGTGCAGGAAAGTTTGTATACGATCTATCTGGGTCAGCACGTTAAAATAGTTGACATTAATAACCAACCGTATATAACTATACAAAATATGTGGCCGCATTAGCCTACCCACTATTTATATAATCATATACATTTTAGCAACTACAAATCTATCCGTAGACTTACCTAAAGCGAATAGCCCGTTAATAATATATTAGGCCAAATGTATTTGAAACGCACCTATTTTAATTAGCCTCTAAAGGAAGTTGTAAGTTAGCATCTGATTGCTGTCGAAAGGAGAATTACAATGGCATTCGCAGCAGCAGCAGGGCATGGCAATCTACCAAACGGTAACTTTAGTCCTGTTATTTATTCCAAACAGGTGCAGCTTGCTTTCCGCAAGGCATCTGTCGTAGAAGCGATCACCAACTCAGATTACTTTGGTGAAATCGCACAAATGGGTGACTCTGTTAAAATCATCAAGGAACCCGAAATCTCAGTAAAAGAGTACTCTCGCGGTACTCAAATCACTGCACAAGACCTCGACGATGAAGACTTCAGCCTCACGATTGACAAAGCTAACTACTTTGCCTTCAAGGTTGACGACATCGAAGAAGCTCATTCGCATGTGAACTTCCAGTCACTTGCTTCTGATCGCGCGGCTTTCCGTCTTGCCGATCAGTTTGACCAAGATGTTCTTGGTTATCTTTGTGGCTTTACGCAGTCAGCTATTCATTCTAATGCAGATACAGTCAACACCACTGTAAACGGTTCTAAAGCTGTTACTACAGCCGGTTCTGACGAACTTCTTGCAAGCATGAAGCTTGACGCTACAGACTTTGGTCTAAACGACGGTGGTGCAGCAGTAGCTGGTGAAGCTATTCCTGTTAAGCCACGTTTGCCCGGAGCAACTTCACTTCCTACGACTGACGTAACTCCTCTTCGCCTTATTGCGCGTATGAGCCGTCTGCTTGACCAACAGCAAGTTGATAAGCAAGGTCGTTGGCTTGTAATTGATCCAGTATTCATGGAAGTCCTGATGGACGAAGACTCAAAACTCTTCAACTCTGACTTCGGTGGTTCTGGTATCCAGAATGGTCTTGCTGTAAACAACCTGCATGGTTTCCGTGTACACGTTTCTAGCAACTTGCCAATTATCGGTACTGGCCCAGCTGCGTCTTCTTCGACTCTTCAGTCGTCGAACTTTGGCGTAATTGTCGCTGGACATGATTCTGCTGTTGCTACCGCAGAGCAGATCAACAAAACCGAAACATATCGTGATCCTGACAGCTTTGCTGACATTGTTCGTGGTATGCACCTATACGGTCGTAAGATCCTTCGCCCTGAAGGCATTGCAACGGCACGTTATGTAACTGCAACTGGCGTATAAGGAGACAATAAAATGGCGTTAAACGGTATTAAAAAAATCTCCGTAGAGTTGAATGCAGTAGATCTCGCCGCTGGTGCGAATACTGTTGCAACTTTTCCAGCACAAACTGTTATTCTCGCTGCTGGTGTTGAAGTAACCGAAGCACTTACGGGTGCAACGGTTCTTACCTTCGACATTGGAACTGGTGCAGATGACGATGAGTTTGTCGCTGCTTATGCAATGGCAGGTAAATCTGTAGGCGATGTAGCTCCATCCATTCCGGGTGTAGCATACGTCGGTGCAGAAGACACTTTGGACCTAACTATTGACACTCTTACCGGTACCGCTACCGCAGGTAAACTGCGCGTATGGGCATTGGTAATGGACGTTGATGGTCGTGGTGCAGACGAAGTATCACGCGATCAAGCTTGATGCTATTAATGGGTCTGGGACTGGGTTTAATACTCAGTCCCTTACCTTTATTTTTATAAGGTAGAGAATATGGCAATTACTACAGCAATGTGTAACAGCTTTAAGCAAGAGCTACTTGGCGGTACGCACGATCTAGATACTGACGTACTTAAAATTGCTCTGTATACATCGTCTGCTACTTTAGGTGCATCTACAACTACATATAGTGCTACCAATGAATCTACTGGTACTGGTTACGACGCTGGCGGTCAAGTGCTTGACGGAGCTACAATTAGCTTAGATGGTTCTGTAGCTATCGTTACCTTTACGAATGAAGTATTTCAAGATGTTACAACTACTACTGCGGGCTGTTTAATATATAATTCATCTAAATCAAATAGAGCAATTTGTACAATTAGTTTTGGAGGGGATGTTAGCGCGGTTGCCGGTGATTTAACTATTGAATTTCCTTTAGCCGATGCATCTAATGCGATTATTCGTATTGCATAAAGGTATTTAAATGGTTACTTTAGCTAACAGAGTCCGTGTCAATACTACTACTACAGGCACAGGTACTGTCACTTTAGGTACTACAATAGCTACGTATCAGTCTTTTGCTGATGGTGGTATATCTGACGGTGATGTAGTACGTTATCTTATTGAAGACGGTATTAGTTGGGAAGTAGGTACTGGCACATATACTGCTAGTGGTACTACTCTTAGTCGTACTGTTTCTGAAAGTAGTAATTCTGGTTCAGCAATTAGTTTAAGTGGTTCCGCAATAGTATCTATTGTTGCGGCAGCAGAAGACATAACCTCTAATGTAGGTATTACAGGCGGCACCATAGACGGTGCCGTTATTGGTGGTACTACAGCAGCGGCTATTACTGGCACGACAATTTCAGGTACGTCGTTTGTATCGTCGGGTAATATGACCTTTGGCGACAACGACAAAGCCATCTTCGGCGCTGGGTCAGATTTACAGATTTACCATGATGGTTCGGATAGTTATATTAACGAGGCTGGCACTGGCAACTTAATCATACAGACAAACGGTGCTAACATTCAGCTAGATGGTGCTGCTGGTGAGATGGCACGGTTTAAAAACGGTTCTAGCGTTGATTTATATCACAACAACTCCCTCAAATTCTCCACCACCAGCACAGGCGTAGACATCACTGGGACTTTGACCAGCGATGCACTAAACGTTGGCGATCAAACAGCAACACATCTTATTCAAGCATACGATAATTCTGGCAGCACCCCGATTTCTTTTGGTTTAGGGGAACAAGTAAATACCGCTCGTGGAATGCGTATTGAGAAAGTGGACGAAGCTGACGGTGATCCTTATGCAACTAACATTTATTTTTCAGATCATCCTACGACAAGTGCTGGTAGCATAAACTTCTTTTCTTCTCAAGCAAAAAATAAAACGCTGCGTATAATCTCCAACGGAGACATCAGCTTCTACGAGGACACAGGCACAACTGCAAAGTTCTTCTGGGATGCGAGTGCTGAGTCGTTGGGGATTGGCACGACTTCGCCTGATAGTGGCTACAAATTAGATGTACACGGAAATGTTGTTTTCGGCGATGGCGGCGGCTTTGATATGAATGTCAATGGCACTCGCTGGCAGTTTAGCTTGGCTGGCAGTGAAAAGATGCGTATTGACAGCGACGGTAATGTTGGTATTGGGACGACTGTACCAGCAGGAAGTCTTGAAATTAAACACAACTTTGCGGCAGGCACAGACCGTCTTTTGTATCTAAACTCCGCTGGTGGTGTATCTGGAGGCTTAGCCTCACCTGTATACGGATTGTATGCTGATATTCAGGGGAACAACAGTGCTACGGAAATCTATGGAGCTTACATTAATGCAGAGCCGGGAACGGGTGATCCTACTTATGGAGTGTATGTCCAAAGTAATCAAACAGCGTCAAACAAATTAGGTGTTGCGGTTTATGCAAAGGGCTCCGTCAACTCTGGGGCATCAGGTCAAAATCCTGTAGGCGCGGATGCAGCAGCAGGTGTTTATGCAAAGGGTTCCACTACTGGCACGAACTTTAGTTCTACACTTACCGCACTAACAGCACATAACGAATCGACGTATGGCGCGACAAACTACGGCGCTTATATTAAAACTGAAGTTCCAACAACGCCCGCAAGCACTGACATTATACCGTTAAAAGTTGTGTATGGCTCTAGCGATATGCTAACGATACACGCTCAGAATGGCGAAACCGTTTTTAATGAGTCAGGTCTAGATCACGACTTCCGCGTCGAGAGTGACATCAACGCCAACATGCTGTTCGTTGATGCGGGAAATAATGCTGTTGGGATTGGGACGGGTTCGCCTAGCTATACACTAGACACCTATGGTGCTGTGGCTTCTAGAGGCAGCGGAGTTGGTAATGCGGCGTTTGTTCTACAAGAACAGGGAAATAACCCGTGGTATTTACTGCAGTTTACGGGCGGAACTTTCGGTGTCAACTACAATGGCACATCATCCGCAAATTCTATGCTGGCTATAGATAGTAGCGGTAATGTTGGCATTGGTACGGCTTCGCCTAGTAGACAACTTCATCTAGCATCATCCGTACCTTCAATTCGTCTGGAAGATACAGACGTTTCTGGTCTGTATGGTGAGGTGGTTCAGTTAGCAAATGGGGATTTGAGTTTTAGAGCCGACCACGGAAACGTGCAAGCATCTTCTTCTATGTCGTTTAGTGTTGATGGCTCCGAACGCATGCGTATCGACAGCAGCGGTAATGTGGGGATTAACACCACATCTGCTACTAGAGAGTTGGAGGTTCAGTCTTCCACTGGAGGAAACGCATACATTACAGCAAAAAGAAATAGTGCTACATCCACTGAAATTGTTTTAGGGGCTGAAAACGGCAACACGGTATTATCTTCTGTTGGTGCTATCCCTATGGCGTTCTACACTAACGCCACAGAACGCATGCGCATCGACAGCAGCGGTAACGTATTAGTTGGTGGAACAAGCCAAAGCGGAACTGCAAACAAAGTAATGGTGAAAAGTGCAGGTAAGTTTGGCCTGTCTATCATTGATACTACAGCTCAAGCGGCTGGTGTTGGTGGCGCATTAAACCTCGGCGGTAACTACCGTGTGGCTGGTGATGCTCAAGCATTTACCAGAATTGCTGCGCTAAAAGAAAACTCAACAGATGCCAACTTTGCGTATGCTATGGGGTTCTACACAACTCCTAATGGTGGCACATTTACAGAAGCCATGCGTATCGAAAGCAATGGTCGTGTTGGTATTGGTACGACTAGTGCGGGTGCTGGATTACACGTTGAAGGTTCTGGTAATAATTCGTGGATTAGAATAGAAAACACTTTAGCAAATAATTATTCCATAGTTGATTTTTATAATAATGCGAGTGAACGGGTAGCTTATATTGGCACTTATAATGCAACAAATGCAATTTATCTTTATGGTGCTAAAGACGGCCCTATACAATTTTATACTAACGCTACAGAAGCCATGCGTATCGACAGCAGCGGTGACGTTGGTATTGGAACTACCAATCCAAATGTTCATGGATGGACTCAAGCGTTATCTATAGACGGTGGCGCAAGTAATTCTAGTGCGGTAGAACTTAATCAAAACGGAACTAAAGTAGGCGCTGTAAGCTTACAAGGCGATCAGCGTGTTCAATTTGTAAATCACACCGCTAATCCACTTACATTTCATACTAATGGTATAGCTAACGAACGCATGCGCATCACCAGCAGCGGTAATGTTGGCATTGGGGTTGCGAGTCCTGCTGCGATATTAGAGGTATCAGACGCGAGTACTTTAAGATTTGATTTAGGGACAGCTGGAACAAATGAAATTCTGTCGGTAGGCGGGACAGAGAATTTATCTCTAAGGTCTGGAGGCAGTGCAAACATTATATTCAAAAATGGTCCTAGCGAAGTTATGCGTATCGACAGCGATGGTAATGTTGGCATAGGAACAACTTCGCCTACTTCCCCGCTTCATCTTTATATGAGTGATAGTGTAGCTAATGATTCTTTTAATGGCTTTTTTATAGACTATAATTTATCAGGAAGTGACGCCCTTACTGTGGATAGAATCCATAGAGGCATGTATCTAGATGTAGACTCCTCCGCTACAGGCGGTGACACGGGTAATGAACATCGTGTTTATGGTATTTATACAGATGTCAATGTTACTGGAGACAGTGACTTAGTTTATGGTACTTATACAAGCGCTCGTTCTAACCATTCTTCTGGGCAAGTAAGTACTGTATATGGCGCGCTTAGTCTTGCACAGGCTGATGGGACAGGTGATACTCAGACCGTTTATGGGGCAAATAATCAAGCTTATACAGATGGTGTTTTAAATAGCAGCTTATACGCAACGTATAGTAGAGCATTATTTCAAACAGGGCATACAAACGACGGTTCTGTAAGCGCATACGGTTTATATGCAGAGGTTGAAACACCAGCATCGGCAGGTCTTACAGGTATTTCAAGCGCCTTTGGTGTATACTCATCTATTGACGATAACGATAGCTCTATAACTAATGCCTATTTGTTCAGAGGAGATTATCAAGGTACTAATTCTGGTACTAACTGGGGTTTTTACATAACGGATGAAGACAAAAATTATATTAGCGGTAATGTTGGTCTTGGTATAACCACAAATACAACACATCAACTTTGGGTCCATGATGCTGACTACCAACAAATAGCTTTGTCTGGAACGAGACCAACTATTTTCTTAAAAGAAACGGACGGAAACGCAAACGAAAATTTTCAATTTAGAGTAGATGGTGGAAGTTTATTATTTCAGTCGCAAAATGATACTCAAATTAATGCTTCCACTAAGTTAATAATTACTCAGTCCGGTGAAGTTGGTGTCGGAACATCATCTCCTCTAACTAGATTTCACGCATATCATGCGACAAGTAATGTCATAGCTCGTTTTGAAAGTGGTGACGGACAGGTTTATATTGACTTACACGACAGTAATTCTGGCTCTTATGGAGCACTCTTAGGACACAACTCTACAGAGTTATTCCATATTGACGACGCAAGTGTAACTACAAGACTGTCATTGTCTAACGCAGGCAAATTAACTGTAGATAGCGTCGGTCTTGGTAGTGCTACATTAAGTGAAAGCAGTAGTGGTAATGTGCTTAAAATACAAAGCCCCACTGGTTACATAGAGATTGGATCAAAAAACAGTTCATACACACACTTTTACACTGACAGGGGCCAGTACTACTTTGATAGTCCAGTTGTCGTAGATGGAAACGTAGTTCCTTACACTGACAGCAATAGAACATTAGGTTCGTCATCAAAAAGATGGAGTTATCTATATGCTGACGATATAGATGTTACAGGAACAATACAAGCCGTATCAGCTAATGATTGGCAGATAAAACTAGACGGCGGTAGTAGTACTTGGGCAGGAATAGCCTTTGAAGACGCTAATAGTTTAGATTATATTTGGTATCGCGGCGCAAACAGTACTTTTGCAATAGGTGGTGGTGGCGCAAACGTAGCAGGCAAGAAACTACACGTAGACGGTGGTATGTCTGTAGGTGTAAACGCAGACGCTACGTCAACGCCCACCAATGGTATATACTCAGAAGGATATATCTACGCGCCAAGGCTATCCGTTACAAGCGGGACTGGTTATTTCTTTAATGACTTAAGCACAAGAACCGCTTTTACTGGCGGTAGTTTCTATCTTCAATCGGGAACAGGCACATATTATAACTACGCTGCCAATCAATATCATGGTAACTCTTCTGGTAACACTCTGTATTTTAGAGGTAATTCTCTGAGTGGGAATAGTTGGGCAATAAGCTCTGCGGGGACTCTTTCATTTAACTCTGGATACGGTAGTTCCAGCGCAGCGTATGGTGTACGTGTATGGGCAGACATTGACGGCGTAGGTACAGTCAATCTTCGTGGCTCTGGTGGTTGTTCTAGTGTTACAGACAACGGCACGGGTGACTATACCTTAAACTTTAGTTTTACAATGCCAGACTTAAACTATGCTGTTACAACAGGCTCAATAAGTTATAGTACGGCCTATGATGGTTCTAATCGCGGTGTATCTATTTATGGCGCTCAAACGGGTGGTCAAGCAGGTAAGGCTACAACAAGCGTTCGTATAATTCGTGCTGCCTACAATGGTCAAAATGAAGACGCTGATGGCGTTTATGTTATGATTGCTAGATAGTAACTAACTATGTTAGCTTTTACGCCTTTAGCTACAGTACCTATAACACAAAGTTATATTTTTGTTGTTGACACTGTTGTACCAGAAGGTGTAGTAGCTACAACTAGCATAGGTACTATTAGTCCTAGTATTAAAACATTTGTTTCTGGTGTTTCTGCTACAAGCACCAACAACACAGTAAATATAAATGTAACAGACATTGTTTCTGGTGTTTCTGCTACAACTACTTTAGGTAATATAACACTAAATCTAACAGCTAATGTAGCTATTGACGGTGTAAGTAGTTTAAGTAGTGTAAACACTGTTGTTGTAAATACAGCTGAAGATTTAGGTCTTAATACTTTAATAGGTGTTTCTGCTACATCTTCAGTAACAAAACCTAAAATAAATGTAAGTAGTCCACTAACTTCTATACTAGCTACAACTAGTGTAGGAAGTACTACAGTAAATCTTGCAAAAATTTTATCTGGTACTACTGTTAATGGTGCTATTGGTGTAATTTCTGGCAGTGCAAAGCATTATATTACTAGTGTTTCTTCTAGTACGTCGGTAGGCACTGTAAGGATAAACTTAATACGTGTTATTACAGTTAATGCCTTAAATATAACAGCAGGAACTATTAGTGCTACAGGTGTAAAGTTTGATTATAACGCATTTAAAACAGTCTATAGTAGAAGACGCTGCGTATACATACCAAGAGCAGCTTAATGTCTACTACATACGATAGAACAGCAATAGTGCCTTTTGAAAACCGTGTAGTTACTATTTTTAAGACAGGAACTACTACGGCAGATAGAACAGTAGAAGTTCCTAAAGAAAGACGTACTGTATATGTAGAACGTCAATACACTGAATGGGACCGTACTGTATACGTAACGGAGTAAGTAAATGTCTTTTAGATGGCCTGTTAAAGATCCTGATGAAACACTTGATTACAGTGTTGATTGGTCGCGCTTTCTTGAAAGTGCTGATACAACAATCAGTTCTGTTATTTGGTACGTTAAGACTAATGAAATTGGTAAAACTACACTTGCTTCAGGTGAGGACTTAACTACAGCATCTGGTGGTTCAGTTACCGATAGTATACAAAATGTATCACAGTCAAATACAAATACCGTAGCTACAATTAATATTGGCGGTGGTGTTCTTAACCGTGAATATACCTTCATGTGCAGAATGACTGACAATACTGGAAGTACCGCAGAACGGTCTATTAAACTAACTATAAGAGAAAAATAATGGCTTATAACTTTCTTGGACTTGTTAATGAAATAAATAGACGCCTAAATGAAGTTGAATTGACTTCCTCTAACTTTGGCACAGCTAAAGGTTTTTATGCTCATGCTAAAGACTCAGTTAATGCATCATTAAGGTACATTAATCAGTCGGAGTATAGTTGGCCTTTTAACCATGTAATACAAGAAGATATAGTTACTGCTGGTATTACACGTTACCCATTTCCAGATGACTGTAAAGTTATAGCTTTTGAAACATTTAGGATTAAAGAAGATAGTACATTAGGTAACGACACTAAAAAATTAAAGATAGTATCTTATGAAGAATACTTAGAAAAAGCAGTATCACAAGAATACAAAACACTTACTGAAAATAATAGTATGCCTAATTATGTGTTTCATGCGCCATCACTAGAGTATGGATTAGTTCCTCCACCAGACTTAGCATATACTGTTATTTATGAATATTATCGTGTTCCTGTAGACATGGTAAACGCACAGGACGTACCTGCTGTACCAGAAAGATTTAAACATATTATTGTAGATGGTTCTATGTATTACGCATATTTATTTAGGGGTGATACACAAATGGCTACAGTAGCACTTCAGAAGTTTGAAGACGGTATTAAGCATATGCGGAGTATGTTGATTAATAGGTATGATTATTTGCGGAGTTACATGGTTAGTAATAATCAAGGTGGTGGTCGTATATCTGCATCCTCTTCTAACGCAGGTTCATCGTTGGATTCACTATAATGGAAACATGGCAAACATACCCTATTGAGTTTAGAGGTGGTTTATTAACTAACCTTAGTCCTTTACAGCAAGGCATAAATGCTCCGGGTAGTGCTACACTATTACGTAACTTTGAGCCGTCTATTGAGGGTGGTTATCGACGTATTAATGGTTATGATAAGTATGACAGTACTTTAGTGCCACCATATGGACAACCTGTTGTTCATGGTGGGTCACAAACAGGTACAACATTAATTATAGGTAATATACATAAAACACCAGAAGCGGGTGATACATTTACTATATCAGGTGTTACCGGAACATATACTATAAGCAGTCTTAGTTTTGATGCTACAAATAATAGAGCAACATTAACACTAGCGGAATCATTAGACAGTAGTCCTACCAATGCAGCCGCTATTACATTTGTAACTACAACAACAAAACATTTAATTACGGGAATAGCTATATTTAAAGATACGATTATAGCACAACGTAATTTTGACATATTTAAAACTACAGGATCTGGTCATACTCATATTAACAAACCTTCGTATGGTACAATATTAGTTAATGGTGGATCACAAACAGGCTCTAGTTTAGTTGTAGACGGCTTAAACGCAGCACCACAAGCTGGTGATGTATTTAAAATAGCTGGTGTAGATTTAGTCTATACTGTAACGGCTGATGCAACTGTTACGTCAGGCGGTGCTACATTAGCAATTAATCCTGCATTAGACAGCAGTCCAGCAGACAATGCGTCTATAACATTCTTATCCATATCTCGTGACGGTGCTGGGAGACTTCGCTTTGACAGGTATAACTTTAATGGGACAGATAAAATTGTACTTGTTGATGGAGCTAACAACCCAGCAATATATGATGGTAGTACATATACCGTTTTAGACGAAGCTCCTTCTGACGTAACAGGCGCAACACACGTAAAAAATTTCAAAAACACCTTGTTTTTTGCTAAAGATTCTGTTATAACTTTTACAGCAGTGTATACAGATTCAGACTTTAGTGCTGCTAATGGGGCTGGAACAATAAATGTAGGCGACACTATTACAGGAATGTCTGTGTTTAGAGAGCAAATATTTATATTTACAGAAAATTCTATATTTAAAATTGTGGGTTCTACTATAGCAGACTTTAGACTAGACCCTGTAACTAGAGATATTGGGTGTTTAGCAGGTGACAGCATTCAAGAAATAGGTACTGACGTAATGTTTCTAGCACCAGATGGTTTAAGGCTGTTAGGTGGTACAGATAGAGTAGGCGACTTTAACTTTCAAAATGTGTCTAAGGCAATACAAAGTGAATTTAATTCTTTTACTGGTACCAGCAGTACTTTTTCTAGTGTAGTTATTAGAGGCAAATCTCAGTATAGAATACTTGGTTACAACGCTTCTTACACACAAGAAAATGCTAAAGGTATAATTGTAACACAGTTAGCACAAGAAGGTGGTGGAGGATTTGGATGTTCAGAAACAAGGGGTATTCAAGCATACGTAGCGGATAGTCATTTAAATGATGGAACAGAGTTAATTGTTTTTGCTAATAATGATGGTTACGTTTATCAGTTAGAACAAGGTAACAGTTTTGACGGTAATAATATTTATGCTATTTTTGCTACACCTAATTTACCTTTAACAGACCCAAGAGTACGAAAGACTTTTTATAAGATGTTTTTGTACACAGATCCTTCAGGTATTGTTTCGTTCGACGCAAATCTAAAACTAGACTTTGACCAAACAGGAGGTATTCAACCAGAAGGTATTGACATAAATAATTTACTTGAAGACTCAAGTTCAGTTTCATTGTATGGTTTAGGTACATACGGATCTGGTTTGTTTGGTGGTAAGTTACAGTACGTATTTGAGGCACAATTAATAGGTTCAGGATATACAGGGTCATTAATATTTGAAAGTAATAATAAAAACCCTTCATACACATTAGACGCTGTTACGATAGAATACGCTAACAACGCAAGGAGATAACATATGGGTACGGGATATACAAGAAACGACACACCTAATAATATTGCTGACGGTAATATTATTAACGCTGCGGATCTTGACGGTGAATTTGACGCTATCGTAGCAGCTTTTAGCACTAGCGGTCATACGCATGACGGTACTGCTACTGAAGGTGGTGCTATTACTGTTGTTGGTCCCGTACAAGATCTTGTTGTTAGCGCTACTGAAGTTAAACCTAAGACCACAAACACACTTAGCATTGGTACTAATGTATTACAATTTAAAGACTTGTATATTGATGGTATGGCGTATATAGACGGTTTAGGAGAAAGTACTCTTGTAAATCTTAGTAGTAAAATTCAATTTCGTGATACCGCGATATATATTAATTCAAGTGCTGACGGTAAACTTGATATTGACGCTGATGGTGAAGTTGAAATTACCACTGCTTTATTAGATGTTAATGCTACAGACACAGACATTAGTGGTACACTTACGGTAGGTGGGGCAAGTACCTTTAATGCTGACGTAACATTTGATGGTGAAACAGCAGGTTATGATGTTGTATGGGACCGTTCTGTTAATACTCTTGAATTTAGAGATAATGCTAAAGCTGTTTGGGGTACTAGCAATGATCTACAGATTTACCATGATGGTAGTACCTCTTACGTATATCAAGCAACAAGCGGTATTCCTTTATACATACAAAGTGTGGGAACTACTTCTGGCAGTGACATACGTTTACTTACAGACAATAGTTCTGGTGCAGCTAAAGTTGGGATAGCTATATATGGTGGCGTAACCAATCCTTATGTATCCTTGTACTATGGTGGTTCATCTAAATTAACTACGCAGTCTGGTGGTATTGATGTAACAGGTACAATTACAACAGACGGTTTAACAGTAGACGGTGATTCTACTTTTAACGGCGACCCTACTATTACAGGTTACACAACAGTAGAGGCAGTCTTACCGAGATTTAGATTTTCTGAAACAGACACTACAGATTTAAATACAGAATTAAGATTAAACGGTGGTGTTTTCTCGATAGAAACAAATAATAATGCTTTTAGTGATCCTGTCAAAAGATTTGATGTAGATAATTCAACAGGTGATGTTAAACTGTATGAAGATACGGGGATTACCGCTAAAATTACATGGGACGCAAGTGCTGAAGATTTAATATTTAAGGATAATGTCAAAGCTGCTTTTGGTGATGGATCTGATTTTACAATATATCATACAAGTTCTAGTTCTTATATAATAAACGATACAGGTAATATTTATATAAGAACCAATGCAGATAATCAAGATATAATTATCCAAACTGATGATGGTTCAGGCGGACTAGCAGACTATTTAGTTGCAGACGGAAGTAGTGGAGCGCTTAATCTTTATCACTACGGAAGTCAAAAACTTGCTACAACAAGTACAGGTGTTAACGTAACTGGTACAATTACAGCAGACGGTTTAACCGTAGACACGGGTGCTACTACTATTAATGGGACATCTACATTTAATGCTGACGTAACTTTTGATGGAACAACAGCGGGTCGTGATGTTGTCTGGGATAGAAGTCAAAACGCACTTGAGTTTAAAGACAACGCTATACTTGCGCTTGGAAGCAGTAATGATCTTCAAATATACCATGACGGTTTTAACTCTTACATAAATGAGGCTGGAACAGGTAATCTTAAAATATCTGGTACGACTATTGAATTATTAAATAATACTAGTGTTACAGGAAATATTACTGTATCCGGTACTGTTGATGGTCGTGACGTTGCGACAGACGGTACAAAGCTAGACACTATTGCTACAAGTGCTAATAACTATACACATCCAACATACGCTGGTGACGATATTAGTGTAGACACAGGACCACTAACGGGCGTTACTGTGATTAGTGATCTTGACTTCAATGTGACCACAGATGCACTCGGTCATGTTACAGATGCTAATGGTGCTTTTTCAACTAGAAATCTTACGTTAGGTGACTTTAGCGTTACTGCATCTGCTACAGACTTAAATAGAATAAGTGGTTATACTGGAAGTTCTACTGAACTTAATTGGTTAGACACTTTACATGCAACGGGTGTTACGTCTACAGAGTTTGATAAGCTTGATGGTGTTAGTGGAGCTATCTGGCATAATGATAATGATCTATTAAGTTATAGTAGTTCAAACTCATCTAACGGTTATCAAAAGCTACCAAACGGTTTATACATTCAATGGGGTTACTACAATAATACTACTACTGGAACACACACAATATCTTTTCCTATAGCTTTTCCCAATTATTGTTTTAGTTGTGTTATACAGTTAGCAACTGCTTACAACAACCCTGCTAATCCAAACTATTGGTCTGTAACAAATTTAACTAGGAGTAGTTTTCAGAACCTTACAAGTAGTCTAATACCTAATATATATTTTGTAGCAATAGGAATATAACATGAAATATGCACATATAGATTCTAATAATCAAATATTAGGCTGGTACGACAGTGAAATTCATGTTATAATACCAGAGCCTAATGTACAAGTTTCAGAAGAAACATGGCAAAATGCATTGGACTCAAGCCACAATACTATAATTGATGGTATAACCAGTCAAATAGACCACCGTACTGACGAGCAAAAAACAAATGATTATAGGTTATATCGTAACGAATTATTAGTGTCAGATGTAGATCCAATAGTTACAAACCCATTACGGTGGAATGATTTAACAGCAGAAAAACAGCAGGAATGGACTGACTATCGTACAGCACTTCTTGACATTACGGATCAAGCAGGTTTTCCAAACACAATTACTTGGCCCACTAAACCAGAATAGAAAGGTAGTTTAACTAGTGCCACAACGTATAATATATGAAAACCCAGAAGGTGGAGTTTGTGTCATAGCACCTACAGACGAAATACTTAGTATAAGAACAATAGAAGAGGTAGCTAAAAAAGATGTGCCGCCGGGTCTTCCTTTTAAAATTGTAGACATATCTGAAGTTCCTACAGACCGTTCTTTTCGCAATGCATGGGAAGTAGATTCTGCCACATTAACGGATGGTGTTGGTAATCTAAGTAATGAATTTACACCCGTAGGGGACGATGTATGATAACAGTAAATATGCTAAAAGCTCGTGATATACAACGCGATAAAATGCGTATAGCACGTAAGCCTAAACTTGAAGCATTAGACGTTGACTTTCAAAGAGCAATAGAAAACGATGATGCTACTGAAAAAGCATCTATTGTAGCACAAAAGCAGGCACTTAGAGATGTTACACAAGATCCTGCAATAGAATCTGCAACTACACCAGATGAATTAAAGGCTGTATGGCCTGAGATACTAAACTAAGGAAAATAAAATGGCAATTACATATATATGGAATATAGATCTTCTTGAAACAAAACCTACAGACGGCGACTTAATTGATGTTGTTGCAGTGGCACATTGGAGTGTTACTGGAACAGACGAAGCCACTGGTATTAAAGTTACTAATCGTGGCACTGCTTCTTTTGGAGCAGCCAGTGCAGATAACTTTACTGCATTTAATAGCCTAACATTAGATCAGGTTAAAGGATGGGTACTTGATGCTATGTCTAATGAAGACAACACAGCAGACGAAGTTGAGCAAGCTATACAAGAAAGAATAGCTTCTAAAATAAATAATCAAATAAACCCACCTATAATTTCTAGAACATCGCCGTGGTCTGTAATACCTGAATAGAAACCTGTGGATATAGCGGCAGTCCACCGGTATAATTAGCCGCATAACTAAGAAAGGAAAACACAATGGGACAAGATAAAAAGACCCCTGTTGTTATTGACGACAAAGAGTACACGTTTGAAGATATGCCTAACGATCAAAAGGCTATGGTAAACCATATTGCAGATTTAGATCGTAAGCTTGTAAGCGCCCGATTTAATGTGGAACAGCTTGAAGTAGGGCGTCAAGCATTTGTAAATATGCTTTCTGAAGCTCTTAAAAAAGATGAAGAACAGCAAGAAGAAAAGGCCGCATAAATAGATGTTAGACCCGTCAGAAAAAACTATTATTGACTGGTCTGCTGTCACTCTGGCAGTAGGATCATTTTTTGAACTATTGCCAGCAGTGGCTTCACTATTATCCGTAATATGGCTTTCACTAAGGATATATCAAACGATTAAAGAATTAAGAAGTAAGGAATAAAATATGGCTGCACCGTATACTAATATTAAATTTTCAGATGCCGCTATGCCACGCATTGCACAGGCAGCAGGCTATAGCGCTACGCCATATAACAAAGAAGGTTTTCAACAGTTTCTAGCTCAGAACCCAGACGCTAAAGCTAAGTACGAACAATTTCAACAACAAGCTGTAGGCACTATGATGGCCGCTAGAGGCGGTGTAGTTAGGTTTGTAGACGGTGGTATGGTTAGAAAGTACGCTGAAGGTGGTGATACTGACAATGAAACTACTGAAGAAAACAATGAAAGTGCAAGTGAAACTGTAGATAAGGTTGCTGGCGTTTCAGGAGTAGATTTAAAAGAACAAGAACAAAAAAGACTTGAGGGTACTGTTCCTGATGCCGCTAAAGTTACAGCCGAAGGTATAAAACAAACAGAAGAACAGGACATAGCAACTGGTACAGGGCAAGTAACAGGCGATGTTAGTGTGCCTGACACTGCAACAGGCACTGTGTCAACAGCTGATGACGTAACGGCAATAGGTCCAAGCAAAGTTGATGCTGCTACCGCTTCACCTGAAGTTAAAGAAGTCCTTGACAATAATGCAGCAGAACAAAGTACATATGACACAGAAATAAAAGCAGCAGAGACAAACGAATCTTCTGTATCTAAATTAGATGCTGCACAAGGCACCGCTTCACTTATAGACAGCCCCGCTGTTCGTAAAATACAAGATGGTGAATTAGTAGACTCAGTAGCTAATGCTGAAACAGCAAGTAAATACACAGAACAAATACAGGCTGCTACTGCATCTCCAACAGATAAAGCTACTGTAAGTGGTCAGTTAGAAGAATTATATAAAGACTTTGAAGAGGGTGATACTCCGCCGTGGGCAGCCGGTGCTATGCGAGCAGCTAATGCTGCTATGGCTGCAAGAGGTTTAGGTGCATCAAGTTTAGCGGGACAGGCTGTTGTACAAGCAGCTATGGAATCAGCACTGCCTATCGCACAAGCTAATGCTTCTGTGTTTGCACAGTTTGAAGCTCAGAACTTGAGTAATCGTCAACAACGTGCTATGCTTGCAGCACAGCAACGTGCTCAGTTTATAGGTCAGGAGTTTGACCAAAAGTTTCAAGCTAGAGTAGCTAATGCAGCTAGAATTGCTGACGTAGCTAATATGAACTTTAATGCAGAACAGCAAGTCATATTAGAAAACTCTCGTGCAGCTAACACTATGAATTTAGCTAATCTAAATAATAGACAGGCTCTTGTAATGGCTGAAGCTGCTGCATTGTCACAGCTTGATATGGCCAACTTAAACAATAGGCAACAGGCTGCGGTACAGAACGCACAAAACTTCTTGCAGGTAGATATGGCTAACCTTAGTGCCAGACAACAAACTTCAATGTTTAACGCACAGTCTCGTGTACAAGCACTACTAAGTGACACAGCAGCTACAAACGCTGCACGCCAATTTAATGCCACAAGCGAAAACCAAACTAATCAATTCTTTTCTTCATTAGGGGCGCAAATAAATCAATTTAATTCTAGTCAAGCTAATGCTATGGAACAATTTAATGCAGGCCAGACCAATTCAATTAATCAATTTAATGCGAACCTATTAAATCAGCGTCAGCAGTTTAATGCACAAAATCAGTTAGTAATAGCACAATCTAATGCACAGTGGCGTAGGCAAATATCTACAGCAGATACGGCAGCTATTAACCGGTCTAATGAATTTAATGCTACTGCGGCATTAGGTGTATCTAATAACGCATATAGTAATATACAGCAGTTCTATAGAGACGTGATGTTTAAAGCGATTGAATCGCAAGAAAGTGCAAAAGACCGTGAAACACGGATTGCCACTGCTATTTTAAATGCAAATAATGCGCGAGAGATAGCACAACTGCAAGCTGATGCAGAAAGTGACGGTAATCTGTTAAATGATCTTTTAAATTTTGGTAAAACTGTAGGTGATATTGCTAGTCTCATACCCTAAGATAAGGACGTAAAATAATATGGAAACAAAACTAAACGCGGCAATGCTTTATCAAAAGGCTTTACGTCGTACAAAATCTACTTCGGTGCAAGAACCTAAAGCCTTTTCTACAGGTGGTGCGCTTATGTCACCTATAGTTGAGGACGAAGAAGACACACAATCAAACTTAGCCATACAGGACAGGGTTAGAGCTTTATTTAGCGCCCAAAGACAGATGCTAAAAGGTAATATGAAATGATTGAGGATCAACCGTATCTTTTTGAAAACCCTGTTGCCGGTGAAAGTCTTACCGGTGAATTAGGTGCAAAGCCCTATGAAAACCCACCAGAATTAGCTTCTGTGGAACAGGCTTTGGAATACTATTCGGCTGTATTATTAAATGAAAAATCTATGGGACAAATAGCAAGTAGATTAGAGGCTGGCCGCAAAGTAACTCACATGGCTGAAATGATTATTACTAGCACTGTAGCTTCAGGTAAGCATACTTTAGACGTAGGTGTTTTAGTTCTTCCGGTAGTTATGGAAATACTAGGTTTAATAGGTGATATGTATAAAATAGATTATGATATGGGTACTGATGAAGATCAAGAAAATGCAGAAGACCATTTAATAACATCAGCATCCAATGCTATTGGTAAAGAAGATGAAATAGAAGAAAATAATCTATTCAACGATATTGAAGATATGCCTGAAGAAGAAATGCTGATGGAGGAAGAACCTCCTATGGAACA
>Ga0255762_10001489_pt1 | contig 20135 bp, 18 predicted proteins | sample 101ome_16_FD_179962 | JGI IMG/M metagenome (GOLD analysis project Ga0255762, IMG submission 179962) | Coastal salt marsh microbial communities from the Groves Creek Marsh, Skidaway Island, Georgia - 101401AT metaG (version 2) | ecosystem: Environmental > Aquatic > Marine > Intertidal zone >...
GACCGACACGTTTTGCCGTTTGTATGCCCTGAATTGCCACAGAGATATCGTCCACCTTAACGTGTTCAACTTTGACATCATGGAGTTCTTCGGCGATTTGCGCCCAACGCTCGATGTATTGGTTAATCGTTGACGAACCGCCCCACGCATAAAAATACACCGTCTGCCCCTTCGCATCGGCCTCTACTGCCTGCCAATCAGCGGCCTGGACAATCTGAACAATGGCAAGCAGCCAAGTGGTAACGATGAGTCGACAAATCATCAATGAACCTCTTCTTTAAAACGGTTTGAAATCAAAGCAGATGCGGCAGAAAAAGCACCAAGCAAAACGAGCGGCAACCAGACTTCAGGATGCTCTATTAAATTCCACTGCGGCCTCAACCCCTGCTCCAACACAGTATCCAGGCCATTCCCAACACCCACATAAATAGCAGTCCCTGGGATAATGCCTACCGCCGTCGCGAACGCATACGCACGTACCTTCATTCCTAATAGCGCTGGAAGAATGTTCACCAACCAAAATGGGAAAAATGGAATCAATCGCATTGTCAAAAGCCAGCGGATGGGGCTTCTATGAAAGGTCTCTTGCACCGTCTCAACCACACCTCCCGCACGCTGTGAAAAAAACTGACGCGCAAACGTCGAAGCCAGCAGAAAAATGACCATCGCACCTGTGGTCGCACTCAGCACAATCATCGGAAGCGCAACCCAACCGAATAACGCAGCACCCATCAGTGTCAGTAATGATGCAATCGGTAAGGACAAACTGACAGATACGACATATGCGAGAAAAAAGACGGAAAGAGACCGAGCGTAGTGATTTTCTATCACTATTTTAAATTCCGAGTATCGCGAAAGCAGATCTTCAGCGTGCAAGAAATCGCTACCGAACCAGATCACAAGACCGAACACAGCCGCACCGATAAACCATCCGATTCGTTTCACGCTGATTCCAATCAAGTTTCAAATACCCGCTTCGCTGAAAGACGCGAAACTCCATAGTAATTCAGATACCCTATGGGCATCTCAATAGATTTCATCCAAAGAGGTCCACGATGACGGAAATTTTTCCTGTCGGCTATCCAACGCGACGACTGCGCCGCAATCGACGTGATGCGTTTTCTCGAGCGCTCGTACGGGAGAATACGCTCACAACATCACACTTGATTTATCCGATGTTCGTCCTCGATGGGCACAACCAACGAGAGTCTGTGAACTCGATGCCCGGCGTTGATCGCCTATCGATTGACTTGATGCTCAAGCAAGCCGAACGAGCGCATACCCTTGGTATCCCAGCGGTTGCACTTTTCCCTGTTGTTCGTGACAACAAAACCGAGGATGGTCGCGAAGCATATAATCCTGATGGCTTGGTGCAACGTGCAGTTCGCGCGCTCAAATCCGAACTTCCAGATCTCGGCGTCATTACGGATGTTGCACTGGATCCCTACACGACACATGGGCAAGACGGATTAATTGATGCATCAGGTTATGTCTTAAACGATGAAACATGTGAGGTGTTAGTTCAACAAGCACTATCTCATGCCGAAGCGGGTGCTGATATTGTGGCCCCTAGTGACATGATGGACGGACGTATCGGTCTCATTCGTGATGCACTCGAAGACGAAGATCACATCCATACTCGGATTCTTGCCTATTCTGCAAAGTATGCGAGTGCGTTTTATGGGCCATTCCGAGATGCCGTTGGATCCAGCACAAACCTGGGTAAAAAAGACAAACGGACCTATCAAATGGATCCATCCAATAGTGATGAAGCACTCCACGAGGTGGCCGAAGACCTGTACGAAGGTGCAGATATCGTCATGATTAAGCCTGGACTTCCATATCTTGATATCGTTCAGCGGATTAAAACGACCTTTAAAGTCCCAGTTGCCGTGTATCAAGTCAGTGGCGAATACGCGATGATTCAGGCTGCACATCAGAACGGATGGATTGACGGCAAGGCTGTCATGATGGAAAGTCTCGAATCAATGGTACGTGCCGGTGCAGACTGTATACTCACATACTCCGCGATCGACGCGGCTGAAAACCTCACTGCTTAAGACAAGAAACATAACGAGGACATAATGAGCGACCAAATTACAACTCTGACGAATGACAACTTTGATTCTGTAATCAAGGATGCGCAAACGCCTGTATTAGTAGACTTCTGGGCCGAGTGGTGTGGCCCATGCAAAATGATTGCGCCTGTCTTAGAAGAACTTGCAACTGAGTACGCAGGGCGCCTGACGATCGCAAAACTCAATGTGGATGATCACCGCGAAGCGACTGAAAAATTCAATATTCGTGGAATTCCGACGCTCATCTTGTTCAAAAATGGTGAACCTGAGGCAACGAAGGTTGGCGCGCTGTCTAAAAGCCAGCTCGCAGCATTTCTTGACTCAAACATCTAAAAGACTAGACGAGCACGCCGAAAGCGCCTAAGCTTTCGGTGTGGATGCCCTCCACAACTCCCTTTTTATTTCAGAAAACACATATTCACCAACCCAAATACCGCCCGTGGTCCGTGCCCGGGTGATCCAGAGAACACATGAACCTCACAGAACTTAAGAAAAAATCAATGCCGCAACTCCTTGAGATTGCGGAGAGCATGAACCTCGAAAACCTCGCACGGTCCCGCAAACAGGACGTCATCTTTTCTATCCTGAAAGCCCATGCGAAAAGCGGGGAAGATATTTACGGTGACGGCGTCTTAGAAATTTTATCTGACGGCTTTGGATTCCTTCGGTCTGCTGACTCAAGCTACCTTGCAGGCCCTGACGACATTTATGTCTCTCCAAGCCAAATTCGACGCTTCAACCTTCGCAAAGGCGATTCCATTTCAGGAAAGATTCGACCACCGAAGGATAGTGAGCGGTACTTTGCGCTTTTGAAAGTTGACGAGATCAACTTCGACAAACCAGAAAATGCAAAGAACAAAATTTTGTTCGAAAACCTAACACCTTTGTTCCCGCAAGAACGCCTCACGATGGAGCAAGGGAATGGATCAACCGAAGATTTAACTGCGCGAATTATTGATTTGGTTTGCCCGATTGGTAAGGGTCAGCGTGCGTTGATTGTTTCACCTCCTAAAGCAGGTAAAACGCTGATGCTGCAGAACATCGCCAATAGTATCGTGCGCAACAACCCAGAATGTTATCTGATTGTACTTCTCATCGACGAACGTCCAGAGGAAGTGACAGAGATGCAACGCACTGTCCGCGGCGAAGTTGTGGCATCAACATTTGATGAGCCACCAGCGCGACATGTTCAGGTTGCTGAGATGGTCATTGAAAAAGCGAAGCGTCTGACAGAGCATAAGCGCGACGTCATCATCTTGCTTGATTCGATCACACGACTCGCGCGAGCTTACAACACGGTACAACCGTCATCGGGCAAGGTACTGACCGGTGGTGTCGATGCACACGCACTCGAACGTCCAAAGCGTTTCTTTGGCGCCGCGCGAAACATCGAAGAAGGCGGCAGCCTCTCAATCATCGCGACTGCATTGGTTGATACCGGTTCGAAAATGGACGAAGTCATTTTCGAAGAATTCAAAGGAACCGGTAACTCAGAATTGAACTTGGAAAGACGTGCTGCTGAGAAGCGTATCTTCCCAGCGATCAATATCCGAAAGTCAGGAACACGTCGCGAAGACCTCTTAACGACAGAGGAAGAACTACAGCGTATGTGGATTCTGAGGAAGCTTCTCGATTCAATGGAAGATCTCCAAGCGATCGAGTTCTTAGTCGATCGTATGAAGACTACGACAACCAACGAAGAATTCTTCCAGTCAATGAAGAAGCGCTAAGACGCGTCTTCGATCAGACGGCGCCTGAGCTTCTCAAGCGCCTCTGTTCTTCCCGATTCAATCTCAACACGCAACAAATGAACCAGAGGATTATCCGAATCCAGATCATTCGCGCGCGCGATATGATGTTTCGCTTCGGCATCGAGGCCAGCAGCCATCGCTAACCGTGCCTGCACGATTTCTAATGAAACTGAATCAGCGCGTGCTTTCGCTAACGGATTAAGAACTGCTAACCGTGACAAAGCATCCTCGTCACCAACAGTTTCAAGCGCCAACGCCCAGTCTTCACGCCACTGTTTCTTCAACGCCTTCAGGAGCGGCTTAAATTCGGTTGGCTTGGCATCATGTTCAATCGCTTTTGGAATGCTGGCCATCAATTGCTCTGCTGCTTCCAGATAATGCTCTGATTCGTCTAACTGCTCCAATCGTCTTGCAGCTTCCGATGCCAATAACCAATGAAGTGCTGGCAACGATTCTGAACTCGCATCTTTTTTAAGAACGGCCAAGGCGCGTGCCGGTTCATCACGACGTAACCACAAAGCACCCTCAATCAGGCGGGAATCTGCTTTCCGGTGACGCATCCGGCCCCACGCTCGAAACACACTCAAAGGAAGACGGCCCAACGCACTACCCAAGCCGAATACAATCCAGAGAACAACTGTGACGGCAACAAACAGAATGATAAACGCCCACAGCGACATCTCGATGGTATAGCCGCCATAGGCAAACAGAACATAACCCGGGTCAGCTTTGACTCGGTCACCAAGATACAAACCAAAAGCGAGTAAGACCCCAAGAACTGAGACCCAAATCGATATTCTGAGAAGGCGACTCACTGTCTCACCTCTGCACCAGAGACTCGTTCTTGAGTGAGCGCATCACGATAGACTTTCAACGCGCGGAGACCTTGCGCCGCATCAGGAATTTCGCGGGTAATTTGTGTTCCTTCGAGTGCACTCAGAACCGTCATCACTTTCAGTCCAGCACCTTCTGTTACATCAAAAAAGTGCATCGATAAACGTTTCGCCTGAGCAAGGCCTGCATCGAAAAGAGCCTGATCTTCCCGAATCAATGCCACCTTAATCTGCTCAAGACTCAAGCGAAGAACCTCACGTGCACGTCCGGCATCCGATGCCGAAACAAGCGGCGTAATTGGCGCGTTAACTTCGCGGATTCGAATAAATTCAGACAGACCGCCCAGCCATTGTTGTACATCGAAAGTCACTTCCGACTGTGTCTCTGGAGCCAAGCGGCGCACAGGTAACTGCAAATCGTCCAACACAGGATCTAGAGCGAGTAACTCAGCCTGAATGCCTAAGATATCCACCGACTGAATCGCAGATAAAGACTGTAAATCTTGCGCTAAACGCTCTCGCACAGACAACAAACGACCATCTTGTAACTGACCAAGTAGCGCTTGTGCAGTGCGCATTAAGTTCACGGCTGTCTCTGGATTCCGCTCAATGAGGAGTCGTTGATCGGCGAGTTTTAAAAGATATTCTGCTTCTGCCAAAACATAACTGCTTCGCGTATCCACCTGCGCCTTAGCAAGCTCCTCTGCGACCATCTCAACACGATCGATCACTGACTGATTGCGAGTATCTGCGCGCCCTACATCCATTTCGAGTTTCTGAATTTGATCATCCAGTCTGCGAGTGGCTGCCTCAAGTGTTTCCAACTGCGCGATTTGCGTATTCAAGGCCTGGACCGACGCATCTAACGACTGTGTGGCGCGAGCAATTAATTGCAGCTCATGCCAACCAAACCAGCCCCCAACACCGACAGCACATGTCGCGATAATGCTCAAGACAATAGCGAGCCAGCCATTTGATCGTACTGCTTGCGGGTGATTGGTCTGGTCGGCCGTTATCTCGTCAGACTCGGCCTGTTCATCGACAACAATGTCCTCAGCGACTTCAGGTGTTTTTGCTTCAGTCTTTGACACTCGGCTCTCCTTGCATCGCCAATCGAACTTCATCTGGGGTTGGCGAATTCAATTGATAATACCGGCTTCCAGACGGTAATTGTGCTTTCGCATCAGAACTTGTCACAAAATGTACGTAATCCAATGCATTCAAGCCACGCGCATCTGCCAATTGTAGAAAAGCATCGAGTAAAGCCGCCGATCCATGAACAATCCCGCCGATCCCATTCAAATTTTGAAGGTCTAGATCAACATCAGGAACCAACTCAAATAGTTCTATGTGGACAACTGGATCCAGTAAGAGCGAGTTCAGTTCACCAAATTGACGCCCAGAGCCTTTACCACTCACGATCAACAATCGATCCTCAGGCCGAATTGCAGTGCGCATCAGCTCAATGAGTGATTCAGAGCCTGGGCTTGAAGCCGTCCTCACCAAATGCAGTTCAGACCTGAGAACTTCAGCTGTTCCAAGCCCCACCGCCCAAAATTGCTGTTCAGCGGGCCACTGTGCCCAACGTGAGAGTACTGCATCAATCAGTAATCGAGCAGATTCGGGAGACGTGACAACGACATGATCAAACCGATCGAAATCCACAATTGCGGGGTCCAACGCAACGTCCAACGGATACGACTGGACGCACGGTAGTGCGATCACTTCAAATCCTGTATCAACGAATGCCTCAGCGACCCGCGGAAACGCTGAAGGAAGCCGGTTTAACCAAAGTTTCAATTACAGACCCGCTTGGGCAAGAAGTTTCCGAGCGCCTTGCGAAATCAGATCTTCTGCGACACGAATTCCGAGGCTCTCAGCATCATCGATTGGTGCCAAACCTTCTGCTTTCAGAAGCGTTCCGCAATCAACTGAGCCCACCAATGCGCGCAACCACAACTGCCCATCACGCTCAATTGCATAGGCTGCGATGGGGACCTGACAACCCCCGTTCAAATGACGATTCAAAGCACGTTCCGCCCGCCCAGCAGTTTCACCATCAGTATCTTGCAATGTCATCACAATTTCACGGGTTGCCAAATCATCTTCCCGGATCTCAATGCCGAGAATACCTTGGCCACATGCAGGCAGGATCTCCTCCGGCGCCGTCTCAAATGCAATGCGTTCACCTAGCTCAAGGCGCTTAAGGCCCGCAGACGCGAGAACAAGGCCATCAAATTCACCGGAATCGAGTTTCTTCAGACGCGTACCTAGATTGCCTCGGACCGGGGATAGCTTGAGGTCTGGTCTTAACGCACGAATTTGGGCGATACGTCTCAAACTGGATGTACCAAGATGTGCACCTTGAGGAATATCCGCAAAACTAGCCCATGCTGTTGTCCCAGCCCTATGAACCACTGCATCTGTTGGCGTTTCACGTGCGGTTAAACAACACAAGTCCAGGCCGCCCGGAAGCTCCATTGGCACATCTTTCAATGAATGCACGGCAAGGTCTGCTCGGCCATCGTAGAGAGCCGTCTCTAATTCTTTGACGAAGACTCCTTTACCCCCGATTTTGGTTAATGACACATCGAGTCGCTCATCACCCTGTGTGGTCATTTCCAAGAGCTCAATTGTCAATTCCGGAAAGCGTGCTTTTAGGCGATCACGAACGTGATAAGCCTGCCAAAGAGCCAATGGACTCTTCCTTGTCGCGATAGTTAATGTTTTTTGCATGTGTGGTCCTTTGTTACACAAAGTATACTGGATGCTTACAGAAGGAGTCTCTATGAGTCAGGAAACCCCCAAAGCTTTATGGGGCGGCCGCTTTTCGGAATCGACCGATGCGTTCGTCCAAGCATTCACTGCATCCGTCGAATTCGACCAACGCATGGCACGCGAGGATATTCAGGGATCAATTGCGCACGCCACAATGCTTGCTGAACAGGGAATCCTAACTGACACAGAACGTCACACGATCATCGAGGGCCTCCGGCAGATCGAAGCTGAAATTGAATCCGATGAATTCACATGGTCAATTGCGCGTGAAGACGTGCATATGAACATCGAGTCACGACTCATCGACTTAATTGGCGACACCGGGAAGAAACTCCATACCGGCCGTTCTCGAAATGACCAAGTCGCCACCGACATTCGACTGTGGCTTCGAGGAACCATTGATCATGCTGTATCTGAGTTGTCTCGCCTCCAAACTGGTTTGATCGCGCTAGCTGAGCGTGAAGCAGACACCATCATGCCGGGGTTCACACACCTTCAAGCAGCACAACCCGTCACTTTTGGGCACCACATGCTCGCGTGGAATGAAATGCTTGAGCGGGACGCGGGTCGCCTGCTGGATTGCAGACAGCGGATGAACCAATGCCCGCTTGGTGCAGCAGCACTCGCTGGCACGAGTTATCCGATTAATCGAGAGCGTACAGCCGAGCTCCTTGGATTTGATAAGCCAACAGAAAACAGCCTCGACTCAGTCTCTGATCGCGATTTCGGCATTGAATTTTTAAGCGCTGCAAGCATCATCATGATGCACTTGTCACGGTTTTCAGAAGAACTCATCAACTGGAATTCGACCGCGTGGCAATTTGTCGACCTGCCTGACAAGTTCTGTACTGGTAGTTCGATCATGCCGCAGAAAAAAAATCCCGACGTGCCTGAACTCGTCCGAGGCAAATCAGGTCGCATGTTTGGCCATCTCATGAGCCTACTGACCTTGATGAAAGGCCAACCACTCGCCTACAACAAAGATAATCAGGAAGACAAAGAGCCACTGTACGACGCCGCGGATACGTTGCTCGGATCGCTACGCGCTTTTGCCGATATGATGCCGTCATTATTGGTTAATAAAGATATTCTCAAAGACTCTGCAATCCGCGGGTTTTCAACAGCAACTGATCTGGCTGATTACCTAGTCCGCAAAGGCTTACCATTCCGCGATGCGCATGAAGTTGTCGGGCAAGCAGTTGCGCTTGGTGTTCAGACAAAGCGCGATCTTTCAGAAATGGATCTTCTGGAGCTTCAAGCATTCAGCAATTTGATCGAAGACGATGTATTTGAAGTTCTGACCGTTGAGGGGTCCGTGAATGCGCGTGATCACATTGGCGGAACAGCACCAAATCAGGTGAGGGCAGCAGCAGCTCGAGCAAAAACGCGTTTAGCTGGCCGCTAATCCTTAGCGATTGCTGCCAAAATCGCCTGGACTTGAAGCTCTGTAGAACCACGGTTTGCTTCAACCCAGGCACTTGCGGCCTGACCCATCACATGCGCTGTCGCAAGTGCCTCATCAATGGATTGAGAGAGATGCTGAGCATCTGTGCGAAGCAAAGCACCCGCGGCCTCTAAACCAATACTGATCGCCTGAAAGTTATGCATGGATGGCCCTGCAATGAGCGGCTTACTCATCAGCGCAGGCTCAATGGGATTTTGACCGCCCTTTCCGGAAAAGCTGCCCCCAATCGCAATAACATCAGACTCCGAAAGATATGCTCCCATATCTCCAAAAGTGTCACCAATTAGGATTTGAGACGTGTCTTGAATCTCAACAGAGACCTGCGATGCATGGACTCCTTGAGTATCAGCCAACGTCTTGATCTCAGATCCTCGAACAGGGTGACGAGGCACGATCAATAACCGACATTCGGGATGTTGCTGAGCCCAGGAGACAAAGAGTGCGTCATCATCGGTGTGACTACTCATCAGGCAGACTAAAACATTGCCTCGTTTCCAATCACTGATTTGATTCGCGCGTTCCGGAGAAATTTGAGGCGCAGGTTGGTCAAGCTTAATGGATCCAACTTCTGAAATCGCATGGGCCGGCACCCCAAGACGATGTGCATTGCGGGCATCACCCTCAAATTGCATCAGAGCGCGTGACACCTGAGACCACATCGGTCGCGATACCCAGCCAAACCGCTGATATCCACGAACTGATTGATCACTCAGCCGCCCATTCGCGAGAATCACAGGGATAGCAGCCCGATGGCATGCAGCAACTAAATTCGGCCAAAGCTCGGTCTCAATAACGATCAGTGCCCTTGGGCGAAGTTTGGATAACCAGCGCGACCAAATCCAAGAAAAGTCCCAAGGAAACACGTGACTCGCGAATTCACTCCGAGCCAATACGTCAAGTCCAGCTGGCGTCGTGGCTGTCATCAAAATGCGAAGCGACGCATCATGGTTTATCAATGACCGCGCAAGCTCTAAACCAACTTTCGCCTCACCAAGACTGCACGCATGAATCCATACACAGCCGTCCATCTGATCAGGCACGTGCACACCGAGCCGATGACTCACCAGCGGGTCTTGCTGTTCTCGCCGATACTTCCGAACCACATGCGCAATAAGAAGTGGCGTGCAAAGTAGCAAGAGCAGTGAATACAGATGTCGTCCCATAATTGAAGATGCTAGCATGCCTGCATGAAAATCATCGTCGGTGGCGGTATTTCAGGTCTCTGGCTAGCAGCTGAACTGAAAGCTCGCGATATTCCATGCTGTGTTATCGAAAAAAGCGCTCTTGGCCAAGGTCAAACCCTGGCAAGCCAAGGCATGATTCATGGTGGGACTAAGTATGCACTTGATGGACTATTAACCAAAGCAGCCAGTGAAATTGGTGCGATGCCCACACGCTGGAAACAGGCCTTGAAAGGCGAGGGAACGGTTGACTTAAGCCGTGTTCAACTTGAACGAGAAGATCAGCTGCTATGGTCTGTCGAATCAATTGCCGCGAATCTTTTGGGATTCTTCGCAAGCAAAGCCATGCGATCGCGTATGGAGCGTATCGATCCACAATCCGAGGCGGCATTCAATCATCCTAATTTCAAAGGCCATCTCTATCGACTGTCGGAACCCGTGTTGAAACTCGATACATTGGTTCATGCATTTGCAGAGATCTTGGATGGACAGATCTTCCACGCTGAGGCCACCCAACTTCTCACGCAAAACGATAAGATCGTTGGGGTTGAAACGACTGCCGGGCAGATTCATGGCGATGTCATTTTGACCGCTGGTGAAGGAACAGAAGCACTGTTATCCGGTCTTCCCGGTAACCATCCAGTCATGCAACGGCGCCCCCTCGCAATGGCAGTATGCAAGCTTGCACAACCCATTCCAAAAGTATTCGGTCACCAACTCGGTAGTGGTAGTAAGCCCAAACTCACCATCTCAACCCATGAATTTGAGGGAACGCAATATCTCTATTTGGGCGGTCAACTTGCCGAAGATGGAGTCGCACAAGATGACGACACGGTATGCTCAAATGCACAACGCGCGCTATCGGAAGCACTGTCATGGCTTGAACCGCAAGTGGAATCAACCCACGTTTTTCGAATCAATCGGGCAGAGCCAAGCACGCATGAAGGAAACCGACCTGATACCGCATTCGTCTGTAAATCAAACAACTTGATTGTGGCGTGGCCGACTAAGCTTGCTCTTGCGCCAGCACTTACCGATCAAGTACTACCGCTTCTTGATAAAGAATCAAAACATGCAACGCCGCCAGAGTGGTTAAAAGCGCCAGAAGGGCATTACCCATGGGTATGATTCATCGACCACTTGGACAAACTGGGCTCGAGCTCAGTCCAATTGGCTTGGGCACCGTCAAAATCGGGCGAAATACAGATGTGAAATACCCGACTGATTTTGAGCTACCAGAAGACCAAGTCGTCATTCAACTCCTGACACTCGCGTCAGAATTGGGTATCAACTGTCTTGATACAGCGCCTGCCTATGGCACTTCTGAAGCGAGGCTCGGCGAGTTACTACCGGAGGTCGCTGGAGATTTTCATATCATCACAAAGGTTGGCGAAACCTACGACCCTGACACAGGAAGTCATTACGATTTCTCAGAGATCGCAATACTCAAGAGCCTAGAACAGAGCCTTCAACGCTTAAATCGCGATCAATTAGACGTGGTGTTATTGCATTCTGACGGAAAGGATATCGAACATCTGAACCAAGGTGCGCTCCAAACCTTGATCAAAGCGCGCGACCAAGGACTGATTCGAGCAGTCGGATTATCAGGCAAAACAGTAGAGGGTGGGCGTCAAGCTCTGGATCAGGGCGCGGATTGCTTGATGATTACACTGAACCCTGAAAATCAGGATGAAAAACACCTTATCGATGAAGCGCAGCGATATGGTGCAGGGTTATTGGTAAAGAAAGCTCTCGGAAGCGGCCATCTGACAACGTCCATTCCTGAAATTTTTAAAGACTTGTTCGCGCACCCAAACATCACTTCAGCTATTATTGGCACCATTAATCCTGTGCATCTGCGCAATAACTGTCTTGCACTCCCAACAGAGATCCAACTATGAGCCTAGACGCAATCAAAGCCACCTTCCAGGCAAGTATTGATACCAAACAAGCCTTGATCAATGACACCAAACGCTTGGAAGAACTCCTTGAAGTCGCAGGAGTCGCGTCATCAACTATTAAAGCAGGCCATAAAATCATGCTCTGCGGAAACGGTGGATCAGCAGCTGACAGTCAACACATTGCAGCAGAGTTGATCGGTCGCTTCGAAAAAGAGCGGAGTTCAATGGCTGCGATTGCACTCACAACAGATACTTCAGCCCTCACAGCCATCGGTAACGATTACGGCTATGACCAAGTGTTCTCTAGGCAAGTTGAAGGCCTCGGACAATCCGGTGATTTGCTTATTGGTATCTCAACAAGCGGTAATTCAAAGAATGTCGTCAAAGCAATGGAAGTCGCTCAAAGCAAAGGCATTCGAACAGTCGCACTCGTTGGCGACAAGCCAGACGGTGCGATGCAAGCGATTGCTGATTACGTTCTAGCCGCACCCTCGACGAATACGGCGCGTATCCAGGAATGCCACATCTTAATGATGCACACACTCTGTCAGTTGGTTGAATCGGAATCCGTCTGACGAATTTTTGCGATCAAGTGGCTAGTCGATAGGTTAGCCACTTCACCAAGCACTTTGACTTCCCCGCCATAGTCCAACACGTGCTTGTAGCCAACTACTTCCTCGATCGATTTATAGTCACCGCCCTTCACAAGAACATCCGGTCGAACCACATCAATTAATGGAATCGGCGTGTCGTCCTCAAAAGCGATCACGGCATCCACAGCACCGAGACCCGCGAGCACCTGCAGCCGCCGTTCGATGGTATTCACGGGACGCTCAGGCCCTTTCAAACGAGCCACTGAAGTATCTGAATTCACAGCAACAATCAAACGATCACCAAGAGAGGCCGCTTCCTTCAAATACGCAACATGACCGGCATGCAAGATGTCGAAGCAGCCATTCGTCATGACGACTTTCTCACCCTGAATACGGCATTGTTCAGCCCAAGCGGCTGCATCCTCTGCGCGATCGAAAATGCCGTGATCAACAGATAACGCTCTTTCCAGTTCTCGACCACTGACCGTTGCCGTACCCAGTTTCGAGACAACAATTCCAGCAGCTCGGTTTGCCAATTCAGCAGATTCAGCCATGCTCATGCCAGAACCAAGACCTGCTGCAACAGTCGCGATGACTGTATCGCCGGCACCTGTAACATCAGCGACTTCTCGGGCGGTCGCGGCAAATTGGTGCACAGAACCATCACGTGCAATCAGGGTCATTCCTTGCTCAGACCGGGTCACTAAAATAGTTTCGATATCCAGGTCGTTAATCAGTTTCCGGCCTTTCTCAATCAGTTCCTGATCGTTGGCCCATGCGCCACAAACCGCTTCAAATTCAGCGCGATTTGGAGTCAATAAAGTTGCCCCACGATATCTCTCAAAGTCTGTACCCTTCGGATCAACAACAACTGGGATCTTGGCTTGACGGGCTTTTTGAATGAGTAAACGAGGCTCTAGGCTTCCTTTTGCATAGTCACTTAAAACAACTGCAGTCATTCCATCAAGAGACACGGATTGAGCAAGCGACTCCGCATTTGATGCATCAAATGGCGTCTCAAAATCCAGCCGAATCATTTGATGTGCCTGACTTAATACCCTCAGTTTGGTAATCGTTCTGTGTTCCACACGTGTAAACAGCGGATTCACATTGTGATTTTTCAGCGTCTGTTCGAGTAAATCGGCATCGGAATCATGACCCACCAATCCAGCACACGTCACTTCCGCTCCAAGTGACGACAGATTTAAAGCAACGTTTGCCGCACCACCAGGACGCGCTTCATCATGAGTGACCCGAACAACAGGCACAGGAGCCTCGGGAGAGATCCGGCCAGCATCGCCATGCCAGTAACGGTCCAACATGACATCGCCAACGACTAAAACCCGCGATGTGGAAAAGATATGTGACACAGAAGATCTCTCTAATGATTCGAAGCTTGTTATAGTACCGAGCTTCATCAATGAACCCAACCGGATTACACATGGGCTTTTCTTTCGTTCCGCTGGGACTTGGCTTCATTCGACTATTAGCCGCGCTGCCACCGAGGCTCGGAATGGCTATCGGTCGCCTGATTGGTACTTTACTGTTTTACACAGCGAAGAACCGCCGACTGGTCTGCGAGAGAAATATTGCTGTTTGCTTCCCGGAGTTGAATCCCTTGGAACAGCGCACTCTAGTTAAAGCTTGCTTTGAACAAAACGGAATCGGTTTAACGGAAACAGCATGGTCTTGGCACCGTCCAATCAACTTTGTTAACGACAAGATCCGTGTATCTGGACAGGCGCTACTCGAACAAGCGAATACAGATTGCCGAGGAGTTTTGTTGCTGTGTCCACATTACAGCATGCTGGACCTAGTCGCCCCGCTGATGCATGCCGTCGCCGGTCGATTTGTGGTGAGTTATCGCCCCAATGACAACCCCATTTTTGATCAAGCTGTCTGTCGTGGGCGCGCACGCTATGCCGAATTGGTCGACGTCCGTGCATTACGCGATATCGCTAAGCACCTAAAGCAAGGTGACATGGTTTGGTTTGGACCAGATCAGGACATGGGACCCAAAGGCTCTGTCTTTGCTCCCTTTTTCGGTCGACCTGCATGCACAGTAACAACACCGGCCCGCTTAGCTCGGATGTCAAACGCGGTCAGCATCTTCCTTGACCTACACCGTGACAACAATGGCATCTATCACGTCTCATTTGTCCCGATGCCGGCTGATTACCCACTTGAAGATGAAGTGGAGAATGCGCGAGCGCTGAATCAGCGGATTGAGGAAGCACTGAAAAAGCATCCGTCACAGTACATGTGGATGCATAAACGATTTAAAACAAATCCAGACCTTACGCGGCAGACACTGTATCAGTCTGACTAACCCATTCCATCACTGCAGATGCACTGATATCCGACATTTTTCCTGTCGAACTTTTTAGAATTTGAGATGTGTCGGCGACAGGTCCCACAAGACCAGGCTTCGTCGGCCCATACAATGCGAGCATGGGAATACCCAATGCATCAGCCACGTGTGCAAGCCCTGTATCGACTGAAACCACTGCGCGTGCATTTGAGATCTCAAAAGCGACATCATTTAATGAGGCTTGATTCAGTATCCTCACCGGTAAGCCTTCAGCCATTTTAGAAACTGTTTCGAATTCAGCATCACTACCGACTGGCAGCACGATGTCAGAAAATTGTGGAAGCGCATCTTCAATCACCGCTTTCCATCCATCACCCATCCAACACTTGGGTAGCCGACTCGTCTGAGTGACAAGTACTAGACGATCTGCGAGCTCTTGTGGTCGTCCTAAATCAATCGATGCGTGGGGACCCGTTTCTGGAAGCGCATATCCAAGCGACTTGGCAAATAATTCACGGGTTCTCGATATCGCATGTTTCGAGCGGTCGACGCGATGGGTCACGTCATAAACACTCGACGCCAAACTCTCTTTTGCTGATCGGCGATCGAATCCATGCTTTGGCCCATCGGTAAACCGTGTAATCAAAAATGCACTCTTGAGAAGCCCCTGAGCATCAATAACCGCATCATATCGTTCTGCACCGAGTGCTTGTTTATATGCAGCGAGGTCATTCGAAAACAACAAGCGATGGAGTTTTCCCTTCCATCGTCTTAAGGGAATCGCAAGCACATCGCCAACAGATGGGTGCCAGTGGGGAATTTCGGCAAAAGCAGGCTCACACACCCAATCAAATCGAATATCACCGAGTGCCTCAGTTGCATCAGTCAATGCTGGCAGAGTGTGGACTAAATCCCCCATCGAAGAGGTTTTCACCACCAAAACACGCATTAGGCAATCCGCTGTATTTGCTGTAACAACGCCTCAAATACCTCATCAACTGAGAGCTCAGACAAGCAGGCTTGATGCGTCAATGGGCATTCTCTTTCGAAACAAGGGTGACACGGTACGGGGTGCGTCAACGTCACCGCCGTATCACTCAGTGGCGGGGTATGCGCAGGTGATGACGGTCCAAACAGAGCAACGAGTGGTCGGCCTGTCGCAGCCGCCACATGCATTAACCCAGAATCATGTGTCACAACCGCTTTTGATAATCCAATTAAATCGACCGCTTCTGGAATCGATGTTAATCCTGCGAGATTCACAAGACTCTTTCGCTTGGCCTTCGCAACCTGGTCGATCAGTCGCTCAACATCGTCAGCATCATTTGGCGAACCCAATAGAATCACCTGATGCCCTGCATCAATTAAACGTGTCGCAAGATCTGAAAAGCGATCCAATGGCCATTGTTTTGCAGGCCCAAATTCAGCACCTGGACACAGCGCAACCAACCGCGCCGGGTCGAGTCCATGGTTGGAGACCAAATTCGCCTGCGAGGCTTCATCCATCGTTAAACGCGGGAAGAGCGGAGCTTCGGGTAACTGATTTGCTGACAATGCAAGGTTTGCCGGAAACCCAAGCGCCATATATCTGTCAATCATCCGCGGGAACCGCGCCTCATGCAGGATGCGCAAATCAGTGAGTAACTTATACCTGTATTCGCCACGCCAGCCGATGCGACGAGGAATTCCTGCCATTGCAGGAATCAATGCGGATTTCAGAGAGTTAGGAAGAACAAAAGCCCGGTGATAGCGTGAGAACCGAAGCTTGCGAGCAAAAGCCCATCGTTCTTTCAGCTTCAGCTCACCATGATCAAAAGGGAGTTCGATGACTTGATCAACCTCAGGCATGCGCCGAGCGACTTCCAAGCTCCAGCTCGGTGCGAGCATATGAATTGGGTCGTCTGGTCGCTTTGATTTCAAATATGAAATCAATCCATGCGCCATAATCATGTCGCCGACCCAGTTCGGGCCAACCACTAAGGTTGGCATGAATCAGTCCTTAACGAGTGTGACCCACTCGCTGAACTTCTCATTGCGACCGTGAACGACGTCGAAATAATCAGACTGAAGCATCTCTGTGATCGGTCCTCGAGAACCCGCCCCAATCGGGCGCGAGTCGAGTTCGCGAATCGGCGTCACTTCCGCTGCAGTCCCCGTGAAGAACGCTTCATCGGCGATGAGCACTTCATCTCGCGTAATCCGCTTCTCGACAACATCGAGTCCATGCTCTTGAGCCAATCTGAAAATGGTCTTACGCGTAATACCATCCAAGCAGCTCGTGAGTTCAGGTGTATAGATCACCCCATCGCGAACAATAAATACGTTCTCACCAGATCCCTCAGCGACATAACCTTCTGGATCCAACAACAGCGCTTCATCAGCGCCACCAGTCAACGCTTCTTGCAAGGCAAGCATCGAATTCATGTAGTTACCGTTGGCTTTCGCTTTCGTCATGGTGATATTCACATGATGACGCGTGTAACTTGACGTACGGACCTTAATTCCGCGCTTCATGTTCTCTTCGCCCATGTATGAGCCCCATGCCCATGCTGCAACGATCACGTGCGTTTTCAGAGAATCGGCGCGCAACCCCATCCCTTCTGAACCGTAGAACACCATTGGTCGCAGATACGCATGGTCCAAATCATTCGAAGCAACAGCTGCTTTCTGCGCTGCGTCGATCTCTTCCATCGAAAATGGAATATCCATGCCAAGAATTTTTGCGGAATCGAATAGGCGACGTGTGTGATCCCGTAAACGGAAAATCGCAGCACCATCAGCTGTCTGATATGCACGTACACCCTCGAAACATCCGAGGCCATAATGCAAAGTGTGTGTCAGGACGTGTGTTTGACAGTCCCGCCAGGGTTTGAGTTCTCCATCAAACCAAATTAATCCATCTCGATCAGCAAAGTTCGGCTGCATTTTTATTTCCAATCAATTCAAGAAGACATCCACTGCGCCCAAAGACCCTCAACCAACTGCCGTTCGTTCTCAACCTCTGCGATTTTGACGCGGCCTTTTCGGCCAGCCAAGATTGCTTCATGGTTTAACGTCCGGTAGCGGACATAAGCGCTCTTCAACGCATCTGCATCTACTGTCGAAATACACCCAGACCCTGAAAGTCCGTCGAGCTGTCGGATATTATCCGTATAAGTCGCAAGCTCGGGATGCATTTCTGCATGTGCTAGAACCTGATATTGCACCATAAATTCGATATCAACGATACCTCCTCGATCGTGCTTTAAATCAAATCCGGAGTCACCTGCACTACTACCCAAATGAGCACGCATCTTTTCCCGCATTTCAACAACGTCCGTCAACAATGCTTTCGGCTCTCGGGACGTTCGCAAAACATCAATACGAAGCGCCTCCAATCGTGTATTCAAGAATTGATCTCCGGCGACGGGGCGCGCCCTGACGAAGGCCTGTAATTCCCAGGTCCAAGCAGATTCATCGAGGTATTTCTTCAGCGCATCAAGGCCAACCACCATCAATCCAGAACGTCCGGATGGCCTGAGTCGTGTATCAATTTCATATAACCGGCCAAATCGCGTATTCGTCTCTATCAATGCGATGACCCGACGGACGACACGATTCACGAAAAGGCCACCTTCAATTGCGACTTCGCCATCTGTCATCTGATCGGGATCGATGCCATGGACAAAAACGAGGTCTAAATCTGAGCCATAGCTCATTTCAAGGCCACCTAATTTGCCGTATCCGAGGACGGACAAACCAAGTGCATCATTGCGATCCGATTCAACGATGACAGGTTGGCCATGCTTATTCGCAACTTCTCGATACGCGTAACGCAGTACTTCCGAAACCACTGCTTCGGCAATCCAAGTCAATTGATCGGATACGCGCATCAACGGAATCTCACCATGCACTTCAAAAACAGCAACGCGAAACGCGAGACCGCGCGCAAACTGCACAAGGACTTCTGTTAGACGTTCTGGATCATCTGGATCAACCCGCTGTAGGCGCATCGATAATTCCTGACCGATCGCTTCACGCGACATCACAGCATCACCTGCATCCAGTGTGAGTAGCTCATCCAACAAAGCCGGCATCTCAATCAGCCGCTCAGTAACCCATGATGATCGATCGAGAATATCGAGCATCCGTTCACGGGTCGCTGGATTTTCAGATAACAGCGACAAATACACGCTTCTTCGAGTACAGGTCGAAATAAACCGGAGCATCCGCTCTGTCACATCGATTGGATAATTGCTTAATTCAGGGCCTAACTGTCCCAACAACGTCGTCAGTCGAGATCGCGCAATCGGTTCAAGACGATCACACACTGGATCGTCAAGAAATGCGTCCAAACGCTCTTGTACATCGTCTTTGACCAGGGCTTGCGTCGCATCCTGTGATTTCTCAACCCGCATGAAAGATGCAAATGACTCATGCACCCGGTCAGTCACCTCTTGACGTTTCTGCTCAAAATCGTCAGCTGACTCAAAGCCCATGACGGCAGCCAAACGACCACAATCTGATGGCAGCTCCTGAGTTTGCTGATCATTCTCAGCCTGAATCACGTGTTCAACGTAGCGAAGCCACAAATAATCTTCTTTGAGCTGTAAACCATCCTGCTCACTGATGATGGCCTCTGTGATCAGCGTTGAAAGGGCATCTAAAAATCCTGTGACTTGGAGACTTGGAATCTGGCCTCCGCGCAACAACTGCATCGCTTGAACAATAAACTCGATTTCACGGATCCCGCCGCGTCCGACTTTAACGTTCTTATCTCGACCATTACGACGGACTTCTGCCTCAATTTTCGATTTGAGATCACGAATCGATTCAAACACGCCAAAGTCGAGATATTTCCGATACATAAATGGCTTCAGTGACTTCAAAAGCGCATCACCCAGTGCAATATCACCAGCGACAGGACGCGCCTTTAATAGCGCAAATCGCTCCCATTCCCGGCCATGCACTTCGTAATAGTCTTCACAGGCAACGACTGGAATTGCGAGTTGTCCTGCAGAACCCCAAGGCCTTAAACGCTGATCAACTCGTTCAACAAATCCATCAACTGTCTGCGCATCCAGTGATTTCGCAAGCTGCTGTGTCAGACGCGTGAAATAGTCACTGTGATCGCGTACGCGAGGCCCTGACGTCTGACCGTCTTCGGCGAAAACGCAAAAGATGTCGATATCAGAGGAGAGATTCAGCTCGCGCCCCCCTAATTTACCCATACCTAAAATGGTAAAGGCCGGATTTGATGGGGTG
>Ga0255762_10001490_pt1 | contig 20113 bp, 14 predicted proteins | sample 101ome_16_FD_179962 | JGI IMG/M metagenome (GOLD analysis project Ga0255762, IMG submission 179962) | Coastal salt marsh microbial communities from the Groves Creek Marsh, Skidaway Island, Georgia - 101401AT metaG (version 2) | ecosystem: Environmental > Aquatic > Marine > Intertidal zone >...
GGTGCCGGCGGCGACGGCGACGACGGCGTCGTGCGTGGAGTGGACGTCCAAGCCATGGATGCGATCATGGCGAGTGAAAACGAAGGGGAGCGACGAGGCGGTGGAGGCGATCGACCGCGAAGGGGAAACGGAAACGGAAACGGAAACGACCGACGCAGAGGCGGCGGCGGTGAGAGACGGTACAACGATCGACGCGGCGGCGAGAGAAGGTACAACGATCGACGGGGGTACAGAGAACCGGCACCGACGAGACCGGGTTGGATGCCCACGGGCGACGTGGATGAAAACGGACGACCGGCGCACAGCGGACAGTGCGAGGGGTGTCGCGTGAGCACCGTGGTGAACTTTAGACCCGTGGTCGGGGGTAACCCTCCGTTGTGTGGGGTGTGTTTGGACTCTGTGAAAGCGGCGACGGCGGGAGCGGAGGACGCGAGCGGAAGCGGGGGACCAAACAGAAGAAGAAACCAAGGCGGAGGAGGCGGAGGACGCGGACCGAGGTTTTCCCCTTACGGCGGTCAAATGGTCATGGTTGATCCGAGAATGATGGGTTACGGCGGTGGACGCGGTGGTGGGATGATGATGATGGCGCCAACGCCGTATGGGGCGATGATGGGACGCGGTGGGGCGGGTGGCCGAGGTAAGAGTAGAACGTGGACGCGCGAGGGCGGCGGCGAGGACGCGGGCGCGGGCGCGGATACTTCCAACATTCCGTGCTTGTTTTTCCAGCGCGGGGCGTGTCGCGCGGGCGACGCGTGCAAGTATTCGCACGCTGGAGATGGTGCGAGCGCGCCGCCGGTGGCGGTACCGACGGGCGATGACACCGCCATGGCGATGTAGAAGCGCGAGCGAGCGCGTGTCAATAAAAATTGTTTCGACGTGTTTTGTTAACGAAAGTAGTATTACTCACCCCACTCTAAAACCACTACCGGTACCCATGTCAGAAGAAAAAGACAAAAAGAACGATCCATCGTCGTCGTCGTCGTCTTTTTTACAAGACGATGGAGAGCACGATGCACGTGATGCCGGTGACAAAGACGGTGGCGATGCGCGCGAGTTCGTTGGCGGTGATGGGATTCTTCACCTTGTTTTGGGCAATGTAAAGAATCGTCGCCGGGAGCACGAGAGAGAGGATGGAGCAGCACACGCCACCGACGTAGCCAAGGACGACACCAAAGTTTGGCACGTTAGCCGCGGTCCAGAGCGCGCCCGCGGTGAAGGCGGTGCGCACGCCGATGGACGTCGGCGTCGAGACAGAGCCCGACTTGCCTTTGAACAAGTCTTCGCAGATGCGAAGCGCGGATTGAGCCATGATCGGATAGGTGGACATCAAGTTGAGGCACAGCAAGAGCTGCACCGCGATGCCGGACGGACCGGAGAGCATGGTGACGACGACCGAGGACACGCTCGTGCCGTAACCCACGGCGCCGGCGACGCCGAAAGCGGCGGCAATCGCGGCGGCGCCGGTGAAAGCCTTGACAGCCGCCGGGAAAAACTTATCCGGTTGCGGCATCGCCTCCTTGATGCCGAACAAGGTGAAGTGGATGAAGAACAAAAACGCCACCGTGCCGAAGAAACCCGGGAATGCGGCAAAGTTCCAAGTCGGAAGCGCCGCGATTTGGAGCGGGTTGCCGAGAGCGTCAATCGTCGTCACCAACATGCCGATAACCACGGAAGCGGTACCGACGGCGGAAATCACGGCGACGCCGCTCATTTCACGCAACCAAGAGAGACCGATCATCGCCGGGGCGATGAGCTGGAGCATCGACGCCGTCGTCGGTGCGGCGCCAAAGGGACCGGCGCCGACGAGCGCCGGAACGACCACCTTGCACGTCTCCGCGATGAAAATCAGGTACGAAATCGTAATCCCAAAGCACGTCACCACGTTCATCACTCGACACACGACGTCTCCGACCGACCCCATGGCTTGCTTGGTCAATCCCGCGTACGTCGCCACGTCAGCCGCCGTCGCTTGTCCAGACGCGACGAGCACGTCTTGAGACTTGATCAACATTCTCAAAGACTCGAGCGCGAAGACCAACGACGCCACCATGCACGTACCGACGAGCAAGAGCCCGCCTTGGGCGAACGCCCACGGAAGCGCGAACCCACCCGCGCCGAAGATCGCCTTGACCGTGTTCACGATGGCTGCGTTCTCGCCCGTCTCATCCGCCGCGGACGCGCGCGTCGTCGTCGACCAACCTCTTCTTCGTCGTCGCGGAGTCATCGATGACGACGACACCGCGCATCCTTCCATCGCGGAATCCGACGCGCTTCGTCCTCCTCGTCGAACGCTTCGCGTTCGCATCGTCGTCGCCGCGACACCATCGCTCGCCGTGATCGTCACCGGAATCGCCTTCACGGACGACGTTAACAAACCGCGTCGAACCGCTCGCGGACGACCCCTGGTGTCAACATTCTTCTTCGTCCTCGTCGTCGTCGGTGCGCCGCGAGAGACGGGCGCATTCGTCGGTGCGCGCACCGATACGAGAGTCATTTTTTTCCGTCGCTGCTCAACCCTTCGATTCGTCCGCGATTCGTCCGCGTCGGGCAGTGCCGACGACGACGACTGACTCGGCTGACTCGATTGATTGATGCCATTGAATCGATCGATCGATCGCTCTTCATTCATGCATTCCGAGAGGAACCAACCGCGTCGGATTCTTTCATGGTAAGTTGACGTTGTATATGGCTCGTGATAACTATATAGTACTGGTGTAAGTATCGTACTCTATGTGTTAAATATACTAGGAGTAGTAGTGATGGTGTACTACTTATCACGCATAACTAACCGGGCACCGCGAGCGCGCCCCGAACGGACCCGACGTGCGCGGAGGAGTCACCGGGGATCGTCGTCGTCGTTGTGTCGTCGTCACTCACTCACTCACTCGTTTCACTCGTTTCACTCGTTTCGCTCACTCGTTTCGCTCACTCACTCCCTCCCGTCAGCGAGGGAAGGAACGACACGACGCGTGCGACGACGACGACGACGACGACGACGACGATCCCCGGTGACGACCGTGAACGATGCGTCGCGCGTGCGAGAGGACGCGCCTGCTCGACGGGACGACGACGACGACGGCGAGCGAAGACGGACGACGCGGAACCGGACGGACGACGCGCGCGCGAAGAGAAGGATTTCTGTTGACGGTTATCGCCGGGGCGTTGGTGTTGGCGGGCGCGACGGCGACGACGACGACGACGGCGGCGCGGTGGACGCGGGCGGTGCCAAAGTTGAGATTTATGAGCGACAGACAGTTTAAACGTCGGCCGTTTTGGAGGTTTAACGCCGGGAGACGAGAGGGCGCGGAGGCGATCCAGCCGCCGTACGACGCGAGAGAACTGGACGAGACGCGAACGTTTACGCTGTTCGACCACTGCATGCCGGAAGCCGTGTTGCAGTACGGCGTCGAGCGCGATTTCTGGAACAGTCCGAGGGCGAGCGCCAAGGTTGTGAAACACAATCACGGGAATCCGCGTTTTTTTGAATACGACGATCCGAAAGCCGTGGAGCTGAAGAGAGAGGAAGTCGCGGATGGTTTGTACGCGTGGGTGGCGCGAAACGTGCGCAAGTACGACTGGGAATTCGGCTTTGCGTTTGCGAACGAAGCGGGTCGGAAACTGTATGACATCGGTTCGAGTGAACACGACGCACCGTTGGCGTACACGGAGTGCTCGCAAAAGTTTGGGAAGTACTTTAATCGGAACGTGCGACACGAAAGAGACGCGAGGAATATTTCGTACGTCTTTGGTACGTGCGATCGCGCGTGCCCTTCGGATCACGAGGATAGCACGTATGTTCCGAAAGATTTAGCGGGCTTGATGACCTTGGACGGACCGGGTGTGGACTTGGGCCCACAAACTGACGCTCGCCTCATCACGCCGTTGACGATCATGATGTTCGCGACCACCAAGAATGGAGACACGGGCATGAATCCGCACTTGCGCGTAGCCACACAAATTGATACAACGTTCCATCCGACGACGCACACGGTGCGCTGGATCGCTGGTGCGATTGATTACTATCGAAACTACTTGAAAATGATCAAGATGGAAGTATACATTGATGGGACGAACGCTTTCATAAGACTGATTGACGCCAAGCGTCACTCGCTCGCCGCCGGGCAAGGGTACGACTACTCGGTGACGAAGTCTTTTTATGACTGGCGAGTGCGGAAAACCACCACGGGCTCATTCCACGTTTTTTGTGACGCTTCGCGTTACGACTTGTCGACGATTTGGAACGATCCAGATAACGTCGCGATGACTGGGTATCGAGCGCAAGGATTGCAGTACAAATCGCTCAAGATTGGCACGAGCGCGCCGCTCGCGTACGCCGTACCAGGAATAGACGGCGAAGGAGGCGATAGTTTGTTACCGGATCACGCGGATGGCGGTATTCGCATTTATGGACCCGACGGTTGGGGTCCAGACAAGGATGCACGTCGCGTTATCATAAAATCGGGCGTCATCTGCTCGAACGAACACAACGGCGGCGCGTGCATGTACGGCGTTGCGCAACCGTTCGACCCGAGCGGCACGTGGTCTGGACGAACCATGGGATCCGGCGCGCAGGCATACACCACCGAACCGTACTCTGGGCCGACGAAGGAACGCAAGCAGTGGGTGCTCGCCTCGCTCGTTGGTTACGGTTGGAAGCTCGTGCGCATCGAGGTGTTCAAGAAGGACGACGACTCGCTCTGGATTAAATCCATCGACGCGGGCGCCGATCACACCACGACAGCCGCTGATCTCAATCAGGATACTGGTGATCCTTTGACCTTTGATCTTTCTCAATCGTTTCGCAGCCTCACCAACGGTCCTTACCCGCCCTTCCGACGTTGGGGCGACCTTTGCGGCGCCGCCTGCGGTAACCGTAAGCGATCTCTCAACATGGGCGGCGTGTATTACGACCTCGCGGGAAGCATGGTGCCGTCGCTCACGGGCATCGATCCCGTCTACGACCCGATAGTCTCAACTTAATAACAACCTCGATGAGCACGCACACCCGGATCCGTCGCCGCGAACGCGTCGAGTTCGATCGACGACCGCCTCGATTGAAGACACGTTTGGCCGCGACCAGAGGATGGCGGGCGCGCGCGTCACCGCACTCGGCGCCGCGGTCTCGCGTCATGGGACCGAAAAGAAGCGACGAGGGCGCACCGACGAGGGCGCGTAAGAAACATCGCGGCGCCGTCGCGGTGAGTGGTCGTCGGCAGAGTCGTCGCGCCGGTGTTGACGACGGTGACGGAAAAGCGAAGAAGAGTGCTGGCGGCGACGAAACCGACGACGAAACCGACGCGAAGAGCGGATCGACGGCGCGCGACGTGGATGAAGAACGGACGAGGGCGGGTGGGTATCACGTGTTTACGTTGTTCGCCCCGGAACGATGGGAAGACGACGCGAAGAGCGGAGAACCGGGAGCGCGGGCGTGGACGCGCGCGGCGGGCGAGACGGACGACGCGCGACGGGCGCCGAGGGAGGAAGTCGAGGCTCTGCTCGAAAACGGGTTTCACGGCGGGGACGTGCGGGAGATTTTAGCCGAGTGCAGGGATGAGAATGACCGAAAATACGACGAGGAGACGATCGAGGACATGGTGCGGGGGTTGGAGGAGAGCGGGAGGACGGTGAACGCGCCGTTTTGTTTTACGCGGGGCGCGACGACGCTCAAACGGCAGTTACATCACCGAGCTTGGCGGGCGCTCAAGGGACGAAAAGAGTGGATGAGCGCCGGGGATGATGCGGCGGGAACAAGCATGGGGTACGGGGAGTGTGAGATTGGCGTCTACGTCTCTCGCGCGGGTGGGGATATCGCCGAGTGGCATCGAGACGTGGGCGACAACGCCACGATTCAGCTCACTGGACGCAAGCTGTGGGAAGTGGAGCACTCCTGGTGCGTCGCTCGGTGCGGGGCTAGGGAGAATTTCGAAAAGAAGGGGGCGCTGAATAACGCATCGCTCGTGGACGAACCGATTTGCGGGGCGGATCACGTCGTTCGACGGTCGCTCGCTCGCGCTGACGCGGGCGGGTATCGATTCGAGACGCGCCGAGTGACGCTCGAACCCGGGGACACAATCTGCGTTCCCCGCGGGCGTTGGCACCGCGTCAAGCCCTTGGACGACGAAATGACTTTGTCGGTGGACATTCGCGTCACCACGGTGGAACGCGGGGCGTGGAAGGCGGAAGAGGTGTACTTGGATTCCCTGAGGTGTCAGACGACGCCGAAACAGCCGCTGCGCCTCGAACCCATCGCCTGGCTTCCGTTTGAGCGCTGCGATGGCCTCGTCCTGAGCGCACATCTCGATTACATGGTCAAGGCGCACCGTGGGTGTTTGGACAGCGACGATGACGACGAAGATGATGTGTATGCGCATCAACCACGGCGAGGCGTCGATTACGGCGCGCTTTCTTCGAGACGATACGTTCGCGGGCTCTACTTTAATCCGGTGTGCACGTGTTCGTGGTCGAGATCTGGGGCCTATTACATTCTCAACATCAAGGCGAGCTCGGCGCTTACCAAGAGGGACTTCATGAGTGAGTTTAACGTTTACATTGCACGCGAGCGCGTCGAGGCGTCGCCGCGTTTGCGGGATCGTTACCGCGATCCGCTCGCCTTTTACGCGGGCGAAGTCGCCGACTCGGCGAGCGATTTCGGTGCCGTCACTCACGATGAGAACGAAGAGTGGAATTATGATCTCAGAAATGTCTTGTTGGACGCCAACATTCTTCTTCCGGATGAGACGCACAACGTCAAATCGTTTTGGGAATGCGCCCTACATCTCTCGGGCGAGCAAGCCGCCGAGGCGTGCGGAGGACACCACCACCGCAACCCAATCGCCGTGCTTCCGGTGCGCGACAACCTGTTGTTCCCACACTCGCACTTGATTTCTCAGTAAGTAGCACTAGTATTACGCGTTAGTGGCACCAGTAGTCAAATTAGCACTCATGAGCAACTCCGCGCCGACGACGCGCCGAGCGAGCGTACGAAGTCTTTGCAATTTCAATCGCGCCACTCCGTCTTCAGAACAAGACGTTGTTGAATCCACGAGGCATTTCAATTTGTTTTGACGCGCGTCGACGCGGTCGCGCAACGCGCGCAGTCGTCCTTCGCACTCTAGTTCTTCTCGGCGGCATAGCGCGCGTTCCTCGCTGAGCGCCGCAAACGCGATTTGCGCCGCGCGTCGAAGCATGCGCTCAAGATTGGTTCGACTCGTCTTATCGGCGATTCGCGCGCGCACAGCCTCTCGCGCTTTTTCGCTGACGTATGATCGACGCGCGCGCGCTGCGTGAAGCCGACGACGGCGCTCGTTGGACTCTGTGTGTAGACGTCGCCGCTCCGTCGCGCTCACCGTCGCTTGATCTCGCATCGTGCGAAAGACGATATCCCTGAACGCGTCTTGCTCAGCCTCTCGCGCGTCAACCAAAGCCGCGTGTTGGCGTTGGAGCGAATCGCAAGCGATATCGACGGCGTTTGCGCGTTCGACTCCGGCGCGCGCTCCTAGGCGCTGCTCTGTCGCCGTCGCGTCTCTGACGATTTCGCGTCTCGTCTGCGCGTCTGCGCGTCTCTCCAATCTCAACGTGTTTGCGAGCTCGACGAGCTCGACGCCGTGGCTCGCAATGTCTCGCCGGTAACTTTCGTGCGCATCGGCGATGAGATAGCGGCTGAGTTCGTCTGGAACCGCCGCGCGCGTGTCCGCCGCCTCTGCGCATCTCGCAGAGAGCGCTCGAAACTCCGCCTCTACGTCTTCGTCCTCGCACCGCGTCAACAAATCGGCCCAAGCGTTCACCAAATCGTCGTTCGCGTCGCCGCTCCGCTCGACATCCTCCAAAACCGCAGAGTGTAAGTCGTGTATGCGCGCTTGCGCAATTTGCCGTCGCTGTTCTACTCTCTGGCTCGGATCCTCCGAGAAGTTTGTCAACCGATTTGCTTTTTTTCTCGTCGCGAACGCAGTCGTCACTAAAGTTTCACCGCCTTGACGATTCCCCACGGCTCGCTCGACGTCCCGAACGACGTCATCCACCCTCGCGGGTTTCACTCGTCCTCCGTCGACACCGTCCTCGGTCGCCATCCCTCCGTCGTCGTCCCTCTCGCGCGCAGTCATGGACGTCGGTTCATCTTCCGTCGTCGTTTCTTTGACTAATTTTGGCAACAGAAGAAGACTCGAACGCCCTTTCCCTGACGGCGGTAATCTCGCGCGTATCGCCGCATCCAATCGTCGCCGTCGCGTTTCGATTCTCTGCGAACGTCGTCCACGTTTCTCTTCTTCGTCGTTCTCGTCGTCGTCGTCGTCGTTCTCGTCGTCGTCCTTCTCAACCATTCTTTGAAAACGCACAGCAAGACCAAAAACACACACACAGAGACAGAGACAGAGACAGAGGGAGGGACTCTTTGAGTCCCCGTCCGACGCACTCTGTGGACGCGTCTCGCGGTGACCCACTCGTGATTACCGTCCCGTGGATCGTCAAAATCCGACGCGTCGGTCCGTGACGGTTGTTAGTCATCTTTTTAAAGAAATCTCAACCGAATCGTTCGTTGGACGGACGATGCCGACGCGCGACCGCTTCGTCACCGTCGTCGTCGTCGCCGTCGCCGTCGTCGTCGGGGGCGCCGCGATGGCGCACCCGGCGCTCGCGCAACCGGGGCAGCAGGCGTGTTCTAACCCGACGCAAACGAGCAATCCGCAAGCGGCGGCGTTGCGAAACGACGTCGGATGCACGACGGTGGTGAGCGAGCAGTTGTCGTACAATCACGAACGAAGCGAGACGGTGGGAGGGACGATCGCGAGCAATTCGCACATTTACGGCCCCTTCGACGCGGGGTTTATGGAGCCTCAGAACGACATCATCACCGCGTGGGGGTGCAGCGACCCGTCGGTGGCGCACGGAAACGGCGGTTACGACTTGGCGTACGAAACGAACAAGGTGGCGTCGGTGTGCGGGATTAGCTTTCCGCGAATCGAATCGTCCACGAACGAGTACTACGGCATCGTCGGCGCGTGCGGTGGACACACGGGTGATTATCACTTTCACGGCGGGTTCGAGTGTTTCGAGACGAACTCGGGGACGCACTCGAAAAAAGTTGGCGTCGCGGGCAACGCAAACGTGTACGGCCGATGGGAAGACTACACGGCGAACAAGTATCCGTATTTAGACGCGTGTGGCGGACACTTTGGATTAACGCCGGAATCGCCGTCAACCGCGGTGTACCACTACCACATTCAACGCGACCCGCCGTTCACGATTGGGTGCTACGGGCCGTCCAGTTCAAACGGGCTCGTGAGTGTGTCGGACTGCCGAGCGCTCTACTCCGAGTGCTCTGGAACGGTGGCGACGGAGACTTGGGGCGGGGAAACGCACACTTACATGAAAGATTGTCCGTGCTTTGATGCGAACGGGCTCAACTATGGGACAATCACGGAGGTTCCCGCCATCGCAAAGTATGCCCTTACGCCGCCTGTGATTTCGTACGACGCGTCCGATTGGAAGTGCAAAACAAACTGCATCCCGCTCCTTTCTGAAACGACGGTGGAATCCGATGGCTCGTCTGGGCTTTCGACGGGCGCCATCGTCGGGATCGTCATCGGCTCCACCCTCGCTGGAGTCGGCATCACCGTTTGCGCACATCGAAACTACGCCAAGCGCTTGAACCGCATTCGAAGAGTCATGGCGGAAAACGCGGGCGCTCCGCAGCGACTTCCGGGAACGCCCACGACGGCGCGTGGGTTCGCGCGCGAAATCGAAAAAGCGCGGCGAAAGAATGAAAAAATTAGTAAAAAAATCAGGCGCGCGCGAGAGCGCGCCGAGCGTGAGGTGCAAGGCGAGCAAGTGTGATTCAGGCGCGTGCGTGTTCGTCGCCGAAGAGACTGTTTTGACTACTGTCAGTGACGTGGCGCGACAGTCTAGGACCGACGTCTTCTCAACGTCCTCACAGCGCGCTTAAAGTTTTGAATTGCTAAAGTATTACAAATGTTTTGCTTGCCTTCCTTTGAGTTTGTCCTAAGCCGCCATGCGTTCCTCGCCAATCTTGCGCATCAGAGAGACGACGACGACGTCGTTTTCAGCTTGTCGCGCGTGCGCTTCGGCGTACACGTCGAGCGTCCCTTTGATTCCTCGCCAAATTTCTGCATCCGTCGCCTTTTTGTTGACCCAAGACGCGTACTGCGTCACGCTAAGCGATGCGCGTTTCGCCGGCGTGTGCAAATCTGCGCTCGCTCTCGAATAGAGATGATGCAAGAGGACGCGCGGCGCGACGTCACGCACCAGAGGAGATCCATCGATGCTCTCTGTCGGCAACAAGATTAAAGATTTGAAGGCTCTGGCGCACTTGAACGCCGGGGATTCTTGTTCCGCACCCAAGAGGGAAAACGAAGCGGAGAGCGCCGTTTCAATCTCTCCGCACTCCTTGACGATTCGCATCTTGAAGCCTTGATCGACGTCGCGCGCGAGCGAGGCGTGATCGACGAAAGAGCGCATCACTCGTTCGGCGAGACGCAGACGCGCCGTCTGAAGCGCGCCGTTTCCAGCAGCGGCGCGGAACAAACCCGGTTGGACATCGGCGACGTGTGCAAGGGTCGACGTCACCGCCATGACGTAGGCGCTCTTTTCCCCGGCGCTTGCGTGCATTTGCGCGAAGCGCGCGTCGCACCAATCGCCGACGGCGTCGAAGAGCGGCCTTGTCGATTCCTGAATCGCCGATGCGACGTGCTCGAGGCCGACTTCAAGCGCTCGCCTCGGTGCGGGCGCGAATGACGGAAGCACTTTACTCAGCAAGGCGTGCGCGCGCGACAGTTGTTCGGCTATTTGCGCGTTGGCAATCTGCGTCGGCGTCGGGTCCTCCGTGAGGTTCGCCGCGTCGACAGATCTACCGATGGCGCGCTTTGCGCGTTCAGCGAGCGTCTTGAGCGCCGAGCTGACGTTTCCACACGCGTTGGAGAGCAAGTTGTCGTACTCCGCCACGGCATCCACTTCACCGCGCACGCGAGACAAAAACTTATCCGCCAAAGCGGCGTCGATGACTCGACCGCCTGAAAAACATGCGCTCGCGGAATCCGTCAGACGCGTCAACGAGCGCGCAAAGAAAGCAGAAGCAATCGGCTCAACGGCTCTCAACACCTGAGAACGGGTCGAACCATCCCGTCGAATGCATCCGGGCGCGCCCTTGGCTGCGTCGGCGTCTCTGCCGCATCGAGACACCGCGCCCTCCAAAGCGCCGATGAGCCTAGGGAAATCCTTCACCAACGCGCCAGAGACGAAACCTGCCGCTGCGTGCGCTCGAGCCAAGTGTTCGCTCATGCCCTTGGCAAAATATGCCCAAAACTTGTCACACAAAGCTTGCGTCGACGCCGCCTTGCCGACGACGACGTCTAAAAACAACGTCTGCGTGAGAGGATCTCTCTTCTTGGCGAGGACGCGCTGCAAATGCCAGACGGACATGGCATGTCGATGCACGCCATCCATGGCGGCGTCGACGCGCCGCCAGAGCTCGTGCATCCATTCACGCTCAGCTCCTTGCGGTGGAGCGACGAGCTGACGACCGCGACGCATACCGGCGCCCTGCTGCGGGTCTCCAGAAATCGACGCGACGCCCTCTCCGACGGCGTGCGGATCCATCGCATCCTTGACGGCGTCCACGGCGCTCGCCGCGTGGAAAGACACGCGTTGGTCGACGACGGCGGACAACTCGTTCAGGTTATAGTGCACCTGAAGTGCCGCCCCGAGTTCTGCCTGGGATAAAATGTCCACCGCCCGATCGAGCGACGCCGTCGCCTCTTTCGAAACCTTTTTGGAGCACGCGTCGATGAAGGGAAGCTGTTCCGCGACGACGTCCACGCGACGAAGCTCGTCCGCGTGATCACCGCTCATCGCCAGCTTAATCTCTCCCAAGAGCTTTGCTGCCTTGCTCAGCTCGCTCGAATCGCGCCGTCTCGGCTCGTTGTCGGCGTCTTCTCCGCCCCAAGTCTCTCGTAGTTTGCTCGTCAATTTCAAAATTTTGACGACGCGACGAATGGTATCCGCCGTGGACATGACGCGTTCGAGCGTTCGCGTCGTCTCTTCCACCGCCGCGTGCGGTTCGCTCAGCTCTCGCGCCACTCGACGCATCGCGTCCGCCAGCGCGTCCGCTCCGGCGCGCACCGTACGCATGGTCTCTTCAGCCTCCTTTACGCCTCCGAGCGTTCGCTCGAGAACGCCTCTCTTCGCGATGACTTCTTCTCGGATTGAATTCTCCAGCGTCCTCGCACCCTCAGCCAATCGCGCGACGTCATCCAACGTCGACCCCGTCGTCGTCGTCGTCGTCGTCACCGTCGTCAGCGCTGCCGTTGAAGACGACGAAGACGCCGCCGCGTTGGACGCATTCGCTCTCGATCTACTAAACGCCGCTCGCGCGTACTCAACCGCGTCAAAGCTCCCAGAAACCGCGTTCGCCCCGGCGTTCGTCGTCGTCGTCGTCGACGACGACGTTTGCGCCCCCGATCCGAGAAACAATTGCTTAAACGTATCCCTCGCGCTCAGCGTCGTCGTCGTCGTCGTCGATCCGTCCGCATCGTCTCTTCCTCTTCCGTGCTGCAAATCTAACGTTGACGACGCCGACGCCGACGTCGCCGTCGTTCCGCTCAGAAACGGTTCGAGCTCTGGGTGCGCCTCCGCCACGCGTCTCAGCTGTTCAATCATCTCCGCGGAGTCGCGTCCCGTCGCGTCGAGCGCCGAGTGAGGGCGTACCGCTGCGGTACATCCTCCTCGGACATCCTCCTCGGACATTCGGACATTCGGACATTCGGACATTCGGACATTCGGTGTGGTGTTTTCGCGTCGTTTTCAAACGCGTCTGTTGATGCATTGAATCGACTCGATTTGGTTGTGCGTGTTCGCGTGTTCGCGTTCGATCGAGCGCGGGATACGCGCGCGCGGACGACGGGTAGAATAGATGACGAGCGCGACGACGACGACGACGACGCGTGGCTGCGCGCCGGCTTGGTCCGCGTTGAGAGACGACGCGATGGATGACGAAGGGGCGAACGCGACTGCCGTGGGTGCTCTGAGTGAAGACGCCGGGGCGGCTCGGACGTCGTCGTCGTCGTCGTCGATCCTGCGGGAACACGTCGCGGCGACGACGACGCGCGCGGCGGAGGGTTACGCGAGAGCGCGCGGAATGCAATTAACCCCGCGGGCGAGTCGGGCGTTGGGTGAGCTCACGATGGCGTTCGCGACCGAGTTGGCGAGGGATTTACGCGCCTTTGCGTGGCACGCCGACCGAGACGTGATACACGCCAGGGATGTGGAACTGCGGGCGAGAAAAGTGACGCCGACCCCGTTCGCCGGAGACGACGCCGCGGAGGGTGACGAGGACGCCGTAGGAGGCGACCCCGTCGACGAGGACGGACCGAGGGCGTAGACACGGGCGCCGGAGTAACGAAGGAGTAGGTAGATTTGCATTGAATTTCAACAGACGCGCGATTAAAGTATTCAAGTCTTCTCCGTTCGTCGCGCTCACCAGAGCTTTGGCTTTGGCACCCCTCTTCTTGGCACCGACGTTAAGAATTCGTGTTGCATGTCGCGCACTTGTTCGGCGCCGACGAGACTGGCGCCGGCGACGCAGGCGAGCACCACGGCGGGCGCCTCTTGGTCAAAGGCGGCACCCGTGACGGCTAAAAAGATGGCGCCAGCCAAGAGGTACTTGCTCGCCGACACGCATCTTTCCTCCAAGACGCCAAGCTCTTTCAAGGCGGTCTTGCACGCGACGCAGTGCTTGGTGTGTCGGTGGTATCTGTCCAACTGTTCCGCCTCTGATTTCACCTTGGACGCGTCGTCGACCACACCCGGAGCCCAAGCGACTTTGCCTCCCGCGTGTTTGTCCATCCAGTTTCTAAAAGCGCTCACCCCCGCATCCGCAGGGGTGGGCAAGTAGTACGATTGCTTCCATGGCTTATCCAGCTGTTCCATCTCCACTTCGACGCCGTGCATCGCCAAAATGTCCTGGTCGCCCAAGCTGTACGCCGACGACCCGGGAGGCGTGCCGTGGGAGAGCCCGACGCGCACGAGCTTGGGATCGCTCGTAAAGTTGTCAATGTAAAAGTCAAACAGAGACGTGGCCGGGGCGGTGACGAGCGAGTTGAGACGATCGAGCGGAGACACCTTTCTCGCGCCGGCGCCTTGGACGGCGCCCGCCTGGTGCGCCTGAAACTTGGTAAACATGAGCGTTCTTCCCGGTTCAGTCGGCGAGTAGAGAATGGCGGCGCTCAGATACTTTCTTCCCTTGGCGTCGAGGTACTCGCTTCGGCTAGAGCACGGTGCGGTGAAGACGCGAGACGCCGTGACGTCGGCGTTTGATTTGTTGTAGCCGCCGTGTTCGACGACGAAACCGTCCCTCTTCATCGTACCCTCTCGCACGGCGAATTTGGTCATGGCGACAAACCCGGCGTTATCCTTTTCCGAGAGCTCGCCCGTGGCGGCGTCGTACCTGGCGTGCAGCCACTCGGCGTGAGACGGGTCGAACTGGTTCTCCAACGCCGGGGCGTAGCCAACCGGTAGTTCCACCATTCCCCACTCGCCCGGCAGCGTTCCTTCCTCGGCGAGCGACGTCGCGCACGGCTCACCCGCGCTCTTGAGCATCGCGTCCGCCCCGGACGTGGGCCACACCCACAGTACGCCGTCCTCCACTCGACACGGATAACTCTTGGCGCAGGATCGAGGAGAAGCGCACGCCGTCGCTTCGGCTTGCGCGTCGACGCTCATCGGTATCGCCGTGCACTTTCCATCCTTGCCGTCGAACGCCCATCCGTGGTATCGACACGCCAACGAACCGTCTTGTTGGACGTAACCCAAGCTCAGAGGCGCGCGTCTGTGCGGACAACTGTCTTCCAGCACTCGCCATTCATTGCAGGTTGGGTCAACAAACGCCACGAGCTTGCGTCCTAAAAGCTTGAGTTCGTTTGGCTCGGTCGGGTCGAGGAAGGACACCGGACGCATCGGATACCAGGCGGAAAACCAATCAAAGTCATCGCTATCGCTTTTGGATGACGACGTGGACTCCAAAGACGCCGAGTCGACCGTCGCGCTTCGTCGTAAGACGGTTGATACGCGTCGATTCGCGTTCATCAACAACGTCTTATCCATCTTGTCGGTTGCAGACACAGATCGTTTGTTGCGTCCGTAGCGCGTGCATCGAGTGGACGCGGCCGCAGATGGTCGAGTCGTTGTCGTCATCGTCGTCGTCATCATCGTCACCATCGTGTCGGACTCGGTGGTGAACGCGCGGAAGAGTAACGAAGGCTACGGACAGACTCACCACTTCGTGACTTCGTGTGTTTTCCATTCACCTGCAGACAGACGTCACTTTCAGGCGACGAAGAGTGGTGAGCGTGCGGAACGGACGACTGCGACGAAGGTGATGGCGTCCACGACGCCGACGCTGACGCCGACGTCGAAGAGGGTTCCATCTCTCGCGACGAGGGTGTCGACGACGACGAACAGACGAGTGATACACTTGAACAAGGGCAGAGAGAACAAGATGCTGGCCGAGTTGACGGTCACGACGCCGATACCGAGGTCGATTCGAACGCGGGCGACGGATAGAGATGGAGCGATGGAATCGGTTTCGTTTCCCGTCGTCACCGAGGACGCGACGCGCGCGATGAGCAGACGCGGGGCGATGGGAGCCTTCGTCGCGTTGGCTTCGGCGTCCGCTTCGGCTTCGGCGCGAGCGGACGGCGGGCCCATGTGTGGGTACTTTGACGAGTACGCGAACGGATTAGCGCCGAGATACGCGTACACGACGCCGTGGAACGAGGGCGTCGTGGGCGATAAGACGTTCGTTCGCGGTGTGGGTGATTACAAAAAGGCCAAAAAGGCTAAAAAGGCGCCGGTGCTCGCTGTGTGCAACGGTCCGGGGATTCCGCACGATTACTTTAGCGCCCTAGAGACGTTGAGCGGTGAAGCAGACGGTGCGCGGGAGGTGTTTTTATACGATCAGCGCGGGTGCGGCAGGAGCGCATCAGTGGATGAAGATTGGCTCGCTGATGGAGGCTTTGAAGCGTTGAATCGATACGCCGACGAGCTCAACCGGCTCGTCGACGAGCTCCGACTCGTGCCCGAAGGTGGCGCACACGTGGTTGCGCACGGGTATTGGGGCGCAAAGTTGGCGACTACGCTCGCGAGGACGACGCCCGGCGCGGTGAAGACGCTAACACTCGTGTCGCCGACGGCTTCTAGAGCCGAGGAAGTGGACGATTGGCGACGAGCATTAAACGACGGTGCCGTGGTGTCGTCCGACACTCGAAAGGCTATTCTCGACTACGAGCGCGACCTGGACCCGTCTCTGCGAGATGCGTATGATAGCGCTATGCACGAGTTTGCCGACGCGTTCGTGGCGCGACGATCGAGCTCGTGCTTTGAGACAACGCTGGCTTTGGGAAGACAGACGGACACACAGCGTCGAGCGCTCACAGGAGGGCGCTACTTTATCGCCGATGGTTCGCTCGCCAAAGATAGCATCTTTCTCGACGGTCTCGGCACAGCCCTCGGGCGTAACGGCGTCTCTGCCGTGCGTATCGTCCGCGGATCCCGCGACGCCGTGTCCTCCGCAGCGGCGCGGCGGCTCGTGGATGCCATCAACGCCGAGTCGTCCGCGGGCGCGCCGTTTTGTGCCTACGACGAAGTGGACGGTGCCGGTAGCTGCGTCTTTCTGGATAGAGCCGATTACTTTTACGAGACGCTCAATACGTGCGTCGAGGCGGCGGAGAGAGCGTGAACGCGTTTCTTGTAGGTAGAATTTGACGCTTGTAGAATTTATCAGCGCGAACGCTGAGTACCTTGAAGATTTGCGCCATCTCGCGACGCTTCATAGTTCATCGCGCGTCCCGGAAGTGGACGGTAATCGCGTGCGCCTTGATAATGCCGAAGAGGACGCACATTGATCCTCTCGGCGAGGATGACGAAGACGAAGACGAAGACGAAGACGATGGAGTGGGTTCGTTGCTCGCTTTTCGAGCGACCCAGACAACCAGCGCCATGGCACCGCGAACGACGCCGCGAACGAGAGCCGTGGAAGACGCCGTGATACGATCCTTGGACGAGCGACCCGTGCGAATATTCGCGTTGGACGACAAGCACGCTGACCAAGAGGAAGGCACAGAGACTGAGCGAGCGGCGTCGCGCTCCGTCGAAGAAGAGGGAGAAACCAAAATTTATTTCGAAGGTCGCCCGCCGCCAGTGTACGAATCGAATGATGACGTCGTCGCGAAAATGAGAGCGAAACATCCTCGAACGGGGGCGGAGATTAGAGGCGAAGCTCTGCGTCTGGATGCCGCGCGAACATTGAAATCGACGGACGTGTTTGACTTGTCTCGCGTCGTTGGAGGAGTAGAGAGAGAGCGAAAAGTGTACGAAGAGCGTCAACGACGCGGTCGATCCTAGAGATGTTTCTAGAGATGTCGCTGTAGAATTAGAAAGAATATTGCTGTGCTAGCTGTGTAAGAGGAGACGAGACTCACTTGAAGAAGTGATGCGACGTCTCTCTCTCGCGTCGTTGTCCTAGTTTTCCTAGCCTGGTCGCGGGCTACTCCCGCTTCGCCGTCTTTGTCGATGATTCCATCGCTGAAGACCCGGATGGTTGCGTCGACGTCGGTGGTCGACCGGTCTGCGATCCAGGCAAGCCCACGCCCGGCATGCCTCGCTTGCTAAAACCGGCGCTCTCGAAAGCGCGTTCGGTAAACGTCGTCGCTCGTCTCACAAACCACAGCTCTGTAATCATCGCCGCATGACACGTGTGCCGCATCACGCTCTCGATTCTACGTCTAGATGTTGGCGCTGCCTCTGTTCCTATCGCCCCGGGCGTCGTGCGGCTCGCGGCGTACGACGAACCGTAGGCGTACTCGGTCAGCTTGAGCCCCCGCCTATACAGCCTCTTCACTCCGAACGCTCGAACCGCGAGAAGCACCGCGAGCTTCTTCGCCACCCACAGTTTCACCAAGAGCGCCGGTCCCGCCATCGTTCGTTCCTAGGACTCCTAGTGCGCGTCCGTATGGCGTGGGGCGTCGCGACGACCGACAGACTAGAAAAGATTGATGACTGTTTCTCCTCAACTCTCGCCGCGTCTTCTCTCGCACACCGTGGGCGTGTCGTTCGCTCTCTCGTTCGCGCGAGTCTTCTTTGGGATTTGCTTTGACGACGACGAGCAAAGATGGGACGGTTTCGAGCGTTCGCAGACGCTCCCGACGACGGAACGCACAGTCTGCGGGTGCGAAAGTAGCCCCGGTGCCCAGCTCGCTGTGAGGACCGAACGAGTTGAAGATGAAAAACGCGTCGCTTTGAGAGCTTTTATGATAAAAGGGAAGAAACAACGAACCCCTACACTTTTGTCAGAAAGATGATTACCATGTTACACACACGCTATAAAAACGTTAGTTTTGTCGAAGGTGACTGTTGTTCACATCGTCGTCGTCGTGGATCGTCTCCCCTCTCGCCGCCGCCGCGGCAAAGGCTTGTTTGTTGAACGGATCGCCCAGCGTCGGGACGCCGCCGGCGCACATCGCGCTAAACTGCTCGGCGTGATCCAGTTGCTTTCTAATGTTAATATCCAGATTCCTTTGAAAACTCAGCTGGGGAATGACAAATATTTGCTTGTCAATCGCACTCATGGCTTGGCAATCTACCGTCATGTCCTTTTGGATGCCTTCGATGAGCTTGTGCATCGCCGGCTTGCGAATGAGGTAAAAATCGCTGCTCCGAACGTCGCAGCCTGCGTGGTTCATGATGCACGTGAAAGCATTCACGCGCTCGCACCGACACACGTCGGGGCAGACACCCTGTTGCGTAATTTTCGAGTAGCAGTCGGGTTTGCCTTCAAACATGTACGGTCGATAACCGACGCGCAAGATGTTCCAATCTGGGTGCTTCTCCATCGTCTCCTTCAAATTGCTCATGTGGTTATAAAGCACGTTGAGCCCGGCGCGGCCGTTTGCGACGTCTCTGGTGTGGATGTCTTCTTCGATGATGGCGACGGTGTCATGGTAGCTATTCAGGGCGTCCACGAGCGCGTGCGCGTGCGTGTAAGACGCCCTGTGCCAGTGGTCCTTGTATGACACGTCGATGCACTTGTCGAGCGTCTTGCCGTGCACGAACGTCGTCTTACCACGCCAGCTCGGCGGGATATTCAGCCGACAGTGTTGGCAAATGATGTAAATATGGTCCGCCAGTTGCGCGATCCTTCTTGCGTGATACGAAAACTTGACAAAACCTGGAAGCAACTCTTCCCCTGGAGCCGCGCCCAAGCTCGCCTCGGCGGCTTGATTCTCCGCTGGAGGAGCGATGTACGCCTCTGGACACTCGTCTCGTCCAGCGCCTAAAGCTGCGAACGAGCGCAGTGCACCACTAACGCCTAAATTATCCAAACTCGGCTCCGCCGTCGAACCCGCCGCGTTTCGCCCGGACGCCCATCCGAGACGGCTCAAAACTTCGGGCCGCGACAAAGCCAACGCCGCGACGCCGGCGAGCGCGAGTCCGAGCACGGTTCGCGCGCGATTTGTAAATGACGACGACGACGATGCCCTCAACGAAGTCGTAGTCCCGGTCGAGCGCTCCTCATCGGTCTCAAACGCCCCGTGGCTTCCTCCTCCCTCGTGCATCACGAGCAATTCATCCTTTTCTCTCGGCGACGTCGACGGCATCGTTCGGGTCGGCCGGGAGTTCCCAAGCGACGCGGCGCGGCGTCGACTCCGCCCTGGTTACCCGTTTCCGTGTGAGTCGACGAGCGAACGAACGATTCGACACGCCAGCGATGACACGCCCGCGCGCGCTCTCGACTGCCGGCTGGGTGTTACGTCCAGACCAGACTTCCCGCACGGATGGATGGAAATCGATTGTGTTGTTGAAATTTGTAATTTTGGTTGTTTTCACAACCGACACGACCGCGACCCGCTCACTTTTGAAGGTCGAACGAGAGCTCGCCTCAGGCGTCGACGCGGGGAGACGACCGACCGATCGACCGAGCGTCGCGTCGTTCCCTCGTTCCCTCGTTCCTTCGTTCGGTGCTCACCACCGCCAGTCAGCGCGCCGGACGAGTGCGAGCGCAGCAGATGCGGTGCGTACAGATGAATGAACGAGACGTTGCTGGACGTCGTGT
>Ga0255762_10001493_pt1 | contig 20096 bp, 14 predicted proteins | sample 101ome_16_FD_179962 | JGI IMG/M metagenome (GOLD analysis project Ga0255762, IMG submission 179962) | Coastal salt marsh microbial communities from the Groves Creek Marsh, Skidaway Island, Georgia - 101401AT metaG (version 2) | ecosystem: Environmental > Aquatic > Marine > Intertidal zone >...
ACTACGAGTACGAACCGAACGGACGTGAGAACGAACCTCGGACGTGAGAACGCAGCACCTCGGACGTTTACGACGTGTACGTTTACGTGTACGAAGACGTGTACGTCGGTTTCGTCGTCGTCGTCGTCGCGGGGAACCGAACGGACCGGACGGACGCGCGTTGTTCGATCGATCGAAGAATCAAATCGAAATCCAATTCAACGCCATCATGGAGGCGTTCGTGACGCGACTGGCGGAACGTAGTAAATCGCGCGAGTCGGTGACGGCGACGTGCGTCGATCGCGCGGTTGCGCGAGCGGCGACGCTATCGAAACTGGGCGAACGCGCGCGGCCGTGTGGGATGACGGTGGCGGCGCCGACGACGCCGGGATCGTCTTCGAGGATGAATGGGCGAAAACAACAACGACGGCGAGGAGGGGAACGAGCGGGCGCCGACGATGGACGTCAGGACGACGAAAAGGACGCGACGAGGGGAGAGAGACGCGAACGACGACCGGCGCTGGGGAAGATTGATGCGAATTCCCCCGTCGGTGTCGCGGGGAGGATCACGACGGTGGCGGATGCGGTGGCGATGGAGCGACGACGGGCGGGCGAGGCGACGAAGACAAAGACGAAGACGACGAGAACCGCGGCGACGGCGCGCGCGACTGCCGCCGGCGGGAGAACGCCGGGTGGGAAGAGCCGGTTGGCGCGGTCGCGCTCGGCGAGCGATGAACTCGCGGCGGCGAGCGGGACGGATGGTGAGGATGAAGATTTCGTCGGGGTGGAGAGTTTTGCGGAAATGTTGGCGCGCGTCGGTTTGGACGCGCGCGGGGCGCTGCGGGAGACGCAGCGGAGAGCGCTCGAAGAGGTTTACGAAGAATCTCTCGAGGCGAGGTCGCTGAGAACGGTGTTGGAGAACGTCAAGGAGGCTGAGCTGGAGATGGCGCGCGAGGAGTCTGAGCGACGAATGGCGTGGGTCAAATCGTTGGAGGGTGAGATTGAAAAGAAGTGGGCGAATCGAGTGGAGGAGACGGAACGCGAAAACGCCCAGTTGCGCGTTGAAGTGCACACCCAAGGGCTCGCGCTGGACGCGTCCAAGGAGAAGGCTCGTCAACTCAGTCGAGCGCTGGAGAAGGCGCCCGAGGCGGCTCCCGCCGCTCCGGAGAAGAAGATGGTCACCGCGGAGACGCAGACGCCGCCGCTTCCAGAGGCGCAACGCGTCGTCGAGGCGCCGGCGAACAATGAAGAAGAAGTCGAGGCACTGAAACGCGCGCTCGCCGCGGCGAATGCGCGCGTTCAAAACGAAGTTCGTCAACACGCCGGTGAATTCGACGCGCTCAACGACGAACTCGCAGCCAAGGATGCGATGATTCAGCGACTCAGACGAGAAGTGTCCGAAATGAAGGATCGAACATCCTTCTATGAGCGGTGCGCCAACACCGCAGACGAGCGCGCGAACAACGCCGAAGCGAACTCGCACGCACTTCGTGAAGAATTTTTAGTGCTCCAATCCGACGTGAAGAAGCTCAACGAGCAAATGCATCGGAACGCGAAGAATGCCGCCGAGGAGAAGGAATCCATCATGGCGGCGCTCGCCGCGGCTCAAGCGCGCGCGAGCGAAGCGGAGGCGGTGCCCGTCGCCGCAAAGCTCAACATTGCGGACGCGCTCATTTCGAATGAAACGGTTTGCAAATGCGGCAGCGTTGCAACGGCGCAACGATTGAGCGCTGCGCTCGCCGACTCCACTGCGAGAAATTCTGAGCTGCAATCCAAGGTGACCATGCTTGAAAACAAGTTGGAAATGAGAGAGGTGAGCGACGACGTGAATGACGACGAGGTTGAGCGTTTAGAAAAGCGTGCGTTGGCTGCCGAGCGAAGGCTGTCAGTCGCGCGCGAAGCGATGACTCGATACGTCAGCGAAAGCCAAAAGTGCTCGCCGTGCCCCACCGTGTACAACACAGTGGATGAGTTGACGCCGATGAAACGAGCGGTTGAGAAGTGGATCGAAGTTTCGGACGCCAAGCACGCCGACGAAAAGGAAAGCGACACGAAGAATGCAGAGGAGGAGGAGGAGGAGGAGGAAGAGAACTCAGACTCGGACGATGAGTTTGATACGCCGCAGAGACATCGCGGAATGCTTCCCACGCCTCGCCTTCGAGCGCGCATCGCCATTCGACGCACGCGCGGTCCACCGCCGAAGAAGCCTCTCGCAGCTTACAAGCCGGCGGCGGGCGACGAGCTCTGCCGTCGCGCGAGAGCCATCGGCATGAGCGACAGCCCATTTGCGCGCAAAAGAGATTGAAGACCCTTTACGTCTCTTTGATTCGCTTGTAAAAATGACAGTTATCAATACACCAAATCCAAATCCGCGAGCGCCTAAGCCGGTCCGACTAATACTCCGTCGGAGGTCGTGGACCGAGAACGAAGAGTAACACAGCGCCGACGGTAAAGCTCAGGGCACCGATGAGGAAACCTCGTTCATCCGTAGAACGGTCGAGTGCCTCATCGATGCGCGTACCCATCCCATACTTGCCGCCGTCCAGCTTACCTCGTGCCGCAGGTTTCTTCGGCCCATCCTCGCGCGAATCGAACACAACCTTACTCTGCCTCGACGATTCTTTCGGTCGCTCGGCTTCCGAACTCTCGCCTGGCGCTTCGTTCGACGCGCGCACTCGGCACGTGCGGAAAGTCAGCGTTCGCCCAGAGCGAGTCTCGCGAGTCTCGCGTCGCGCACGCGCGAAGGTCGGCGAAACGACCTCGTGGGAGACGACATGCATCGTTTAAGTCGTAGCGGATCGTCCGTCGAGTCCGGTTCGTCGGCCGCAAGGCGACGAGTGAGGTACCTCGTGCTTGGTTTGTGTACACTGTTGGTTTTTTTACAAAAGTGCGACGGTTGACGCTCGTCGCGGTGTTACATCTAATGTGCTCGCACTCGACGACGCGTCGTCGTGCGCTGCGCCGCGACTTCTCGCGGCGTGAGCGTGAATCCTAGCTGTTCACTTGTCATCATTGCCCGTCGAAGCGGGTACGGCGGGCTCGGCGTCTCAAATGGCGTCGACTTCCGTTATGAGACTCATTTGCTTTCCACTCGGACCGGACGATTTCTTTGCAGATCGGCCTCTGACGAGCGGTGCACGGGCGGCGCGTTCGTCGACCTCGAGTTTGGCGTGGCGCATGATGTACACCTCGTCGGAAATGTCTTCCTCGGACGAATCGCCATCCGTGACGACTTGCACTGGCGTCTCGGAAAACATCTTCGAGACGCGCACCTTTGGAGTGGCGATAGTCTCGTGAATCGGTCGTTCGACGTACTTTGCCGGTCCTTGCGCGGAAACGACGTTGTCGATGTCGAACGCATCCACGGTCCGAGCCCCTCTTCTCTTTGCAGAGCTCCCAGGCGTCTTTTCGGCGCCTTTGTTGCCCTTCGTCATCGGAGTCTTCGCCGACTTGTCATTCTTTTGCGCCGCCATGAGCTTCGGTGCCGGAGCGCTGAGACGTTGTTGGAGCGAAGCAATCCTCTTTTGCGCCGCCTCAATCTGTTCGTAGAGCGCAGTCGTGGAGAGATCGCTGTCCGAGTTCGTTTCCCTCGGCGCGATGCGTTCCATCACTTTTTGCTTCTTTTCGCTCGCCGTCCCTTTAGGGTTGTTAAAAGTCCCGGCCCGTTTCCCCGCGCCTGAGCCCTTTCCACCATTCAGGTGTGCCGTCGTCGTCACCGAAGGATCCGCACCTCCAGAACTCGTCTTCTTCTTGCTTCCACTTCGCTCCTTCCCGCTCCCTTCGCTTAACGGCGCGAACAACGGGTGCCCGAGAATCACCGGCGGCCGCGCCGCGTCGCCCGCTCCGTCGCGTCTCTTCCTCTCCAACGCCCCATTCTTACCATCGTTCACTCGCGCGCTCGAACCACCACCCTCATCCTCACCCTCGACCGCTTCGGGTCTCCCCGAACCCGCGTCGACGCCGTCGCCGTCTTCCATCTCCCTCAGTCTCGTCTCGTACCGCTCAACGTGTCTCTCGATCTCGCGCATTCGCAACTCCACCCACAAACACTGCCACTCCAGCTCCCTTCTCTCGCTTCTCCACGATCCGTCTAATCCCAACTTGGTTTGCCAGTGCGTCCGTCGCCCCGCCAAGGTCTTCGCATCCATCTCTTCCTCGGTTCCGTTTCCATCCGTCGGCGGTCTCTGCTGGGCAACCGTCGGCGTCTCTCGCCCATCGTCGTCGTTCGATCCGTCTTCAGCACCCCGCGTCGTTCCCTCGCGGTTCCCATCCTCCGCGCTTCCATCGACATCGACAACCGTCTTCACGTTCCGATCCTTGGGTGCCGTCGTCCCGGGTGTTTCCGCCGTGGGTTTCCGCGCCGTCGGGATCCCGTCGGGATCCGCGCCGAGGGTCGTTTTCAGTGGCTTTCCCAATCGTTCGCCGCCGCCGCCGCCGCCACCGACGCCGTCCGCCGCGCGCTCGTCATCCGTGTCCGAATACTCGCTCCAATCGTCCACGCCCGCGGCGAGGATTTCGTGCCACGGCATCGAGGGAGCGAACCGGATCGGTGCGCGTCGGCGTGTGGAGAGGCGGGCGAATTGGAAAGAAATTAAATTAGGCCGCGCGGGCGTCGCGCTCTCGCGTTCAATTTCGCGTTGAAATGTTTGCGCGTTCGGATAAGGTGGAGAGGTGTTAGTGCGAGTGAAATGAAGGCCAAAACATACATGTACGTGACGATGACGAGGGTTGAATCGAAACGCGAACGCGTGCGAACGTATGTGAACATGTCGTCTTCGTTGCTATAAATTTCAAAGGAGCCTCTACTGACTGACGAACCGTCGCGAACCATTCGATTGGACGAATCACGGAGCGTCGGCGCCGACGAGGGTGAAACGAACCTTGAGATCCGGGTTGCCCTTGTTGTAAAACTTAACCTTGCGACGCTTGGCATCGGATGGCTTGGCGGCGAGCGGGAGACCGAAGAGACCGGCGCGCACGGCGTCCTTTTCCATAAACGACCAGCATCGAGTGGACATTTTCTTCTCCTTCTCCTTAAAGTGCTTGAGTTCGAGAATCACGGCAGAACCCTCGGGCCAGTTTTCTGGTATCGAATTGAGCGTGACGCCGCTTTGGACGCGCATGACACCGTCGGGTGAGGTTTGGACGCCGATGGCGGTGTTTTGAGACGGTTCGAGCGGAGTCCCTTCGCCGTCGACGAGGGTGACGCTAAAATGCGTCGAGGACATCTTTGCCGCATCTTTCACGTTGGCGACGGACTCGATGAAGATTTTGAGCCGGTTTGATTCTCTGCTACTCATCGACGTTTGGCGTTCCGGCGCCGATGGTCCCGCGCTCGAAGAAGGCGCGCCGGTTTCTTCTGCGTACGCTTCAATGTGCGCCGGGGAATGGGCCACTTCTACTTCACTCTGGCCGAGATAGTAGGCTCTCTCTTCGGCGGAGATTTGCTCTGGGAGTACCCCACCGTTTACTCTATGCTTGAGGAAGTGCATGAAGAGCGCAAAGTCATCCATGCTCAATTCGCTCGCCCCAGCCGTGCACGAAATGTTCCAAATAATAGCCAAGTCGGAATTGTCCAAACCAGTCTTCGTCGCGAGAGACACGATTTGTTCTCCCGTCACGCCTTCGGAGCCCGCATCCGCACGAAGCTTCTCCCAAGCCGCTTGGCTTCGCCTTAAATCTTCCGGTGGAATTTGCGAAACCACGGTCGGGTCTTCGTCTTCGTCTTCGTCTTCAACCTCCTCTCTGGCGTCGGCGTAATCTTCTGGCGCAGGGCTCGTGGTGGGTTCGTAATCCGCGCCGAACGAGTCGTCTTGCGCGCCTTGGAACGTAAGAGCGCTCGGAGTCGCAAATACTGATTCTCCCGGGGTTTCAAGCTCGAATGTACCCGAAGTAAAGGCGTCATCCGGCTTTTGAGCCGTTTGGAACGCGTCATCGGTGACGGATTGGTCTGGGTTCCAAGCCACTTCCTCGCGCGGCGGCGAAGTCGTAAAGTCCTCGTCCCATTGCGCGCCGCCGGCGGTGGTTTGGAACGCGTCGTTATCAAACGTCGTGAAATCGGCGTCTTTCGTCGCGGGCGCGTCGATCGCAAACGGATCCTCTTGATGAACGCTCGCTTGCGGCGGCGCTTCAAATGCATCCGCGCCTTCAAAGTCAGTGAAACCGCCGATGGGTTCAGGCTTGAACTCTTCGAAGTCGCCAAAAGCCGCCTCTGTTTGCGGCGCTGGCGCTACCTCCTCGAGCGCGGGTTCGTCGTCGAGTGAGAACGATCTAAACTGACGTTCTGCGACTGGAACAACGGTTAAAGAACCGTCGTCAAACTCATCATGATTGGTCTCGAGTTCCGGCGCTGCCCCGGCGAACACGTCGTCACCCGAAGGCTCCCCGAACACGTCGTCGAATTCGGAAGCAGCGGCGAAGCCAGAGGACTTCTCACCGGCGACGGGTGACACTTCAAACTCGACGAAAGAAGGAAGACGTTCGTGACTCGCAGCCCGTTCAATTGGTGCAGCGGCGGAGGTTCGCTCGACGACAGCGGAGGAGGCGACCGAAAGCGCATCGCGCTCGGCGACAAAGCTCGGTATATCGTCCGATGCCGTTTCCGCAGCTTCGATGGCAGCGATTTCAAGACGCTTGAGTACTTCTTCATAGGTCGCCAACGCGTTCTCCGCAGCCGTTTCGGCTTCGTTGCGATGTAGAGCCGCGCTGTCTTTTGCAGACTCGACGGCTCTGATCTGCGCAATCACGGCTGCTGACTTTGGTAGCGTCTCTCGCAGCCTCGCGAGCGCTTCAGACAAGCCGGCGCGCTCGACATCGAGCGCAGCGTTGGCCCGAGCAAACTCACTCTCCGTCTCGGAGATTTCGGCTTCAATGCGAGCAGACTCTGCGGATAATTCCGCCTTGAGTTCGTCCACTTCAGCTTGTTTTCTACCGATGGCGGTGACGTGGTCAGCCTTATCCTTGACGTTGCGCTCCTCCTTTTGCTTTGCGATTTGAAGTTTGTCTTGAAGCTCTTCACTTTCAGATGCGAGCTTTGTCATGGCCAAATCCATCTCCTGTTGCTGCTCTTGATGCTTCAGTTCGGCGGCGGCGATGCGAGCTTCAATGTCGGTAAGAGCCTTTTGGGAGGCGAGATATTGGTCCTCCATCGAAACCCGAAGCGCATCAATCTTTGAGTTGAGCCCAGCCAAGACGGTTTCCTTTTTTGACATTTCGTCTTCGTGCGCCCGCTCTTGCGCGTTCATCGCTGCTTCTTCAGCCTTCAACGCGGCGTCAGCCTCGGCGATTTTATCGTCGAGCGCGACGATTTCAGACGCTTGGGTGTCGGCGAGTCGCTTTCGCTTTTCGGTCGCCTGTCGAACAGCTTCCATCACTTCTTCGTGAGAGATGCGCTTCTCGTCCAACTTCAACTTGTGCGTCGCGAGATCGCTTTGCATGACAGAGCTCGCGGCTTCCAACTCAGCTTTCGCGAGGGCAACCTTCGCCTCCAACTCTGCAACTTCCTTATCGTAGCCAGCGATTGTAATTTCCGTCTTTTCCTTCTCTTCAACCGCGCGTGCTTTGGTTTTGTCGACTTTTTCCTGGAGAGATTCGATGATGCCCGGGTGCGCGGCAGTTCGAGCCTCGCGCTTCGCCGCCATCGCATCCGCCTCAGCTTGGAGCGCTTCGAGTTGCTTTTCGATGCGCGCCGTTTCCATTTCGAGCTTGGCCTCGACGGCTTGAAGCTCTCGTTGGGCCGCAGCCTTGGCTCGTTCAGCCTTAGCGACGTCGACCGCCTTCTTGACGAGGAACTGCGACGCATCCGCCGCGGCTTTGTCCGTCTGCATTCTAAGTCCTCGAGACTCTTCCTCGATGGCATTGAGCTTATCTTGCATAGCCTTGACCGGGACGGACGCCACAGACGTCGCATTCGCAATTTGCGCTCTGAGTCGGTCCAACTCTGCCACCTTGGCCTGGTATTCCGCCTTCTTTTCGACGAGCATGCGTTGCGCGTCTCGCTTGATGTGAGTCTCCTTGTTGACAAGCTCGGCGTGTTGATGCTTGGCTTGCTCCAAGCGAGCCATGGCGTCTCGCTTCAGCCTATCTGCTTCAGCCTCCGCTTCTTCAACGGCGAGTCGCGCGGATGCAACGTCCTCATCGGCGGCACTAATCGCTTGCTTGGCGCGCGCGATGCGAGCTTCGGCTGCAGACTTGGCCGCCTCAGCCGCCTTGATGTCGCGTTCCGCCGCCCTCGCCTTCTCTTCAGCCTCTCTCTCCAATCTGTTCGCCTCCTTGATATGTACCGACGGCGCCGGAGACGCGGCGTTCAGTCCACCGAGGAGCGAATCAGACGATTTCACCGCAGAGTCAACCGCGGACACCCCGCCGCTCGGAGCGCCCATGCTTGAGAAAAAGTTATCGTCCAGTGCCATCGAGCTCTTCGCAGGCTCCGATTGCACCGGTGCCTGAGCCACGGGAGTCAGCGCCGGGGTCAACGGAGTTTTCCCCTGCGCGCGAATGAGCGCGTAGACGTCGTGCATCGCCACCGCAAACATTTCACGATCAATCGTCGACGCGCCTCGCGACGCTCTCGCCACGCACAGCTGCACCGACAACAGAGGCAAAGAAGCCTTTGACAAAAACTTCACCGCCCCATCGACGCTCACCGTCCCTTTACCTTGCGCATCGAGCGTTCGAAAGTGCCCGAAATACTTCTTCCGCTCCGCCTCCGTCATCGGCGCCGCTTGCACCGACTCCACGCTCGCGCTCGCCGGCGTCCTCGGCGTTCCCGCCGACAACCCCCCGACGCTCTTCGCGTCCCCCGCCGGCGTGCTCACCAACGCTCCATCGCTCGGATTTTCCAACTCCTTCGCCACCAATTCCAAACACTCCGCCAACGCCGCGGGCGAACCCAACGATCCGGTCCCTCGCGTCGACAGTTTCCAAATCCTACTCAACGCTCCGTCCGACAACCCGCTCGGTCTCAAAAACTTGACCGCTTGCTCCCCACGAATCGTCCCGGACCCGTTCGCGTTCGCCGTCGCGAACGCCTCCGCCAACGCCGTCGTCGACGCGATCGTCCCCCGGAGCGATTCCGGCGTCCACAGCATGCTCGCCCGTTCGAGTCAGAAGATTATTCTTCGATTCGATTCGATTCGAGTCCTTTCGGTGCGCGGGACGTCGCCGTCGCCGTCGCTCTCGCGAGCGCGCGCCGTCGTACGGTCCGCGGTCTCACCACCGCGCGCGCGGTCGCGCGTCGTTTCCGTTTCTTTCGAGTTCGCCGTCGTCGTCGCGGCGTCGCAAGAAGACGCGTCGTCGAGTGCAGAAAAGTAAGATCTCACTCAAACTCCACCGAGAGCCTCCACCCTCTCCTCTGCGTGACGCGCGCGCGGGACCCGCGACGAATGACGAATGACGAATGACGCGCGAAATGAACGCACAACGCTAAGCTATGAAGACGCGAATGAAACCGTCGTCGGTGATATTCTTGAAACTCCTCGCGATGGCGCGGAGAACCTTGGCGCGTGGACCGGGCATGCCGAACGCGAAGGCGTGGACGACGTTCGGTCGCGCGTCTTCGGCGCTCCAACGAGCCGAGCCGGGTTTGTGAGGAATGGGTACGACGGTGAGGGATCGGCCGGGGGGGACGGCGGCGACGGCGTGGGTGATTTCGTCGCGGAGATCGGCGGTCCACGCGTCGAGGGTGGCGCCGACGCCGTAGAGACGAATCTCGTCGATGGGGATGGAGGCGTCGCGGCGAGGAAAGTCGCCGGCGAGCGCCGCCCGGATGAAAAAGTGCGCCTTGCACCGACGGAGTCGTTCCAGTGAACATCGAGAGTGCGTGCGCGTGCTCTGGGCGTCGTATTGACGCCAGAGGTACAGCGGGCGAGGAACGCGTCCGACGACGAGACCAGACTCGAACCAGCGGTGCCAAAAATCGGAATCGACCGGCCACCAGTGCTGCGGACGCGCGCCGGGGAGCGGTCGGCCATCGGCGCGCGCGCCAAAGTCAACGACTGTACCCTCAGCGGTGAGCCATAAATCGCGGTACAGCGCTTCGTGCGGCGAACACGTCGCGCGTAACCGTTCCAACGCGCTGCGTCTGTACAGTCCCGTCGCTCGAAGCGCGGGGATCTCTATAAATCTCGCTTCGCGTTGGTCCTCGGGCGTGGCTAAACCATTCTGAAACGCCTCGAACCGTCGCATTCCCTCTCGTTCCGCCCCACACAGCTCCAAGTGCGACGTCACGGCATCCCAGGCTGGGTTCGCATCTAGCGCCTCTTTCAACGCCGCAAACGCGTACGGCGAACGCAAATCATCGCTCTCCATTTCACCCACGTACTCGCCCGTCGAAGCCGAAAAGCACGCGTTGAGCGCGAGACCTTGTCCGCTTGGACTCGCCGTCCCGGACCGATCGATCGCCAACACTCGCAGCGTGCACCCTCTACTCGCGCACATCGCCACTTCGTCCGGCGTGTACGTCGTCATCTCTTCCGAAACGCCCGTCAACGACGCCGAGTCGAACGCCTTTGAACCATCCGTAGCCGTCGCTTCCGCCGCGTCCTCGTCGTCCCCGTCGTCCACCCCGTCCTCCTCTCGTCGACGCTCCCGCAAGGCTTTCTCGCACGCCCGCAACCACTCCAGCGTACCATCCGTCGATCCGTCGTCACCGACGATGAGCTCGACGCGCGCGCGACGCTGCGTTAGCACGCTTCGAACGCACGCGCTGAGCCACGGGTGCGCGTTTCGACACGGCATGATGACCGACACGACGGACGACGACGACGACGCTTCGGCGCCGCGGGAACGCGAAGCGCGACGCGCGACGTCGGCGCCATCACCGGCTTCGACGTCGTCGACGTCCGAGCGATCGCGTTTCATCGTTGGACCTGCGCGAGGCGTCGAGTTTTGTGGACGACATTTCGAGGCGCGAATGCGCCTCGTCGTCCTCGCGCCGGCGTCGACGCGCGGCGTCAACGTCCGCGGTCTCGGCGCGGAACGAAGGCGAAGGCATCGGTGGGACGACGTGACCGTTCGATCGTCGGCGAGAACGTCGTCTCGCGACGACGCCGCGATGCACGGGGCTCGTCGCCAGCATCGAGTCTTAACGACCTCTTCAACAGGACGAACGATCGAAATGGCGGCGATGCCGTCGGGGAGAGACGACGACGACGGCGGCGGAGGCAGTGGTGCGGTAGACGTTGAGAGTACGCGACGGATATCGTCGACGGATGAGGTGACGTGGAAACGGTTGACGACGCTCGCCGCGTGCGCCATCGCGATTTGCTACGCCGACCGGTCAAACATATCGACAGCAATCATCGCCATGGGACGCGAGTACGCGTGGGATAAGACGACGGAAGGGTTGGTGTTATCGGCATTCTTTTATGGGTACGGGGCGACGCAGATTGTGGGCGGTGGGTGGGCGGATCGAGCCGGCGGGAAGGCTACGCTGACGGCGGGCGTGTGCGCTTGGAGCCTCGCGACGGCGGCGACGCCAGTCGCTGCAGCGATGGGTGTGCCGACGCTCATCGTCGCGAGGATAGCGCTCGGCGCTGGTGAAGGCGTGGCATTTCCTGCGATCCACGCGCTCATCGCGAAACACGTGCCGATGAATAAAAGGAGTACTGCTGTGGCTGCTGTGACGGCTTCGAGTTATGCTGGGGCGGCGTTCGCCTTTGCGGTGACGCCGCCGATCGTGAGCGAACTCGGGTGGGAGAGCGCGTTTTATAGCTTCGGCGCCCTCGCGCTGGTTTGGTTACCGTTTTGGTCCGCGTTCGACCCGAACAAGAGTTCGGACAACGTGGCGACGCTTGAAGACGACGAAGTCGATGAAGAGACGCTGCGGCTCGCGGCGCCGGAACACGAAGAGTCATCATCCGCGGTACCGACGTCCGATTTCGCCTCATCCGTCGCCGTTTGGCGAGATCTCGTCTCCAAACGAGAAGTGCGCGCCATTTGCGTCGCGCAGTTCGCGCAGAGTTGGGGCATGTACGGATTGCTCAGTTGGCTTCCCACGTACTTTAACGAAGCCCAAGGCGTGGACATCGCAGATCTCCCCGCCTTTACCTTTATCCCTTACATCCTCCAGGGCGTCCTCGGACTCGGCGTCGGCGTCCTCGCGGACGAGCTCATCCACGCCCGCGGCGTCTCGGTGAAAACCGTCCGCCGCGCGGCGCAATCCGTCGGCATGGTCGGCCCCGCGCTCGCCCTCTGTGTCGCAGCCTCCCCCGTCGCCGACGGCAACCCAACCCTCGCTGCGGTCTCCGTCGACCTCGGCCTCGCTCTCAGCGCCCTCACCCTCGCCGGAGTCTCCGTCTCCCACCTCGACGTCGCCCCTCGCCATGCCGGCCTCGTCTTCGCCACCGGAAACACCGTCGCCACGCTCGCCGGCTTGATCGCCGTGCCCTTCTCTGGCTTTCTCCTCGACGCCTCGGATCAATCCTGGTCGCTCGTCTTCGCCGTCATCGCCGCCGTGTACGTCTTCGGCGCCGCGTACTGGTGCGTCAACCTCGGCGTCGAGCCCATCGACGACCGCGCGTGACGTCCATCCATCCATAGTCTCGCTCGCTCGCTCGCGCGTGTGCCAAATGTTGTAACTGTGTATACTATTTATTCATACGATGTGTAAAACAGCCCATTTCAAACTCGCGTGCGTTCACCCGTGCTTCACACCGCGACGCACGTCGTCGCCCGAACGACACACATGTCGACGCCGATTCCGAGCGCGCGCGCGCGCGAACAACGCGAACGATCGAGAGACGTGTGCGACGACGTCACGAATGCGGTGCGTGCGCGGATAGACTCGACGTGGACGGGGGGGATCGATTTGATTTTGAATGCACGGTTTTCGGGGGAACCACTTGAAAGATTCACGATTCGTGAACGCGACGTTGGCGAACGATGACGCGAGTGAGGACTGACGAACGAACGGGCGATGCGATGAAAACAGATTGAACACTACGCGGCGGAGGGATTCGATGCGCTCGAGACGTGCCTGGCGGAAGAGACGACGCCGGATGAGCGAACGCGAGCTGCGTTCAAGCACGGTTTGGACGCGTTGTACGCCAAGTTGCAACTGAAGATTGGAGATAATTTTCAGAGGTTTTCGTCGCACGCCAACGCGGCGTGCTTTTCGATTCCGCCCGAAGTGATCGAGTTCGAGGCGTCGGCGAGCGAGGTTGAGTCGCTGCCGAGCGTGTCGGAGGAGGAGGAAGCGGCGTTGGATGCCGAGTTGAGAGCGTTGCGGGCGCGCATCGCGCGAGCGAGGGCGCTCAAGGTGGCGAGCGAAAAGGAATGTGCGGCGTTGGACAAAGAGTTGCAATCACACAGTGAGGTGGTGGGTAGAATTCAAGCGATCGCGTCGTCGGTTGGAAAGGAGAACGCCAAGGTGAAGGAGGGTTTGAGCGCAACGTCTACCATCGTGCACACGGCGAAGCAGATGCAACCGCTCCTCATGCAGGCTGAAACCATGCAACGCACGGGCGGATTCATGCCGGAGCGCGCCATGAGCGTCGACCCGGTGGCGATGGCGAACAATGCCGTGAAGCAGCACTTTATTCAAGGAAGCTCGCTCAGCGTTCTCAAAGCCATCAACGCAAAGTTATCCACGCAAACGCAAATGGCGTAAAGGTTGTAACAAAAAGATTAAATTTTGTAGCGCAGCGCGCACGCACGCCTTTTCGGATCGGGTCGGTTTGATGAAAATTGACTTTTTGTGTGCAAATTAAATGTTCAGACAATATACCATCGATCTATGCGCTCACCATCCCTTCATGTGACCGGGGTCGCGATACGTTCCGGGAATGCCACCCTTTGGCAAAAATTTTTCAGAAAGTCTCGTCCAGTAGAGCTTCAAGGTGTCTAAGAGCATCAACAACGCGTTACGCGTCTTCTTTCCGCCGCCTCTGTTTTGGTCGTAACCACCCAGGTTACCACCGTTAGCCGGCGCCCCCGGAACCGTCGCCCCGCCCGGAAGCACGCTCTCATTCGCCGCGATGCTAATGAAGAATCCAAACGGAACAAACCAGACAATCATGAAGAAGAAACCGAGCACGTACTCAGTCGAGTGGTAGGTTTCATGAAAGTAGCGCACCCAAAACCAGTGCGTCGCGGCGAGCGCCCCGACGGAGCCCAAGAAGTCACTGCTCATGAAGTCGATGAACGGAAACCGCTTCAACATTCTCGAGTACATAAACTGAGACGCCCCGCTCACGAGCAGCGTGAAAAACGGCATTCGATCTATAACCCACAACGCCGCGTGCAAACCGTACGATACCTTGATCGAAACGTCCAACACCTTCTTCGTGAGTCGCGTGTACTCCTCAACCATCTCCGCAAGATAGTACAGACCTGTTCGCGTCGCAATCGATCACGCGCGCGCTCGTCGTCAGTCACCCGTCCAGTTCGCTCGCCAATCGCGTCATATCCCGGCAACACGACGCAACGAAGATACGTCGTCATCAACGTCGTCGCGCACGCGCGCACGTCACGCGTCATTCGCGCGCGACCGAACGACAGACTCGACCAAAAGAAGGATCATCGAGAAAGAATCCAACCGGATGCATCTTAGTCCTCAACCATGCGTCGCGCATCACGCACCCGTCGCCAAGCACACAGCCATGAATACCAAGAAGAGGTATCCACCGATGTACACCAACGCGTTCGCCACGAGCTCCATCGCGCGAGACGTAGACGCCTTTCGCGTGACAAATTGTAAGGAGATGATTCGTTGGTGTTTCGCACCGCGAGCGAATTCTATCAAAAAGCTGACGGTTCGTGAACCGTCGAATGCACCGGGACTCGCGAAAGGATGGAAAACCGAACGAACGAACGATCCGCCACGACGACGATGGCAGTGCGACGCGCGCGGACGCGGACGCACATGACTCGAGAAGACGGCGACGACGGCGCCGACGCGGCGCTCGATCGCGTCGTGCTTCGATACCTACACCGACGCGGATACAGGAACGCCGCGGGCGTATTGCAAACTGAAGCGAGGTTGGCGCAAGCGCTGCCGGGCGCGAACGATTCAGCGCGAAACAAGGTGGATTTGTCGAGCGGAATGTCGGTCGCGCACGCCATGGGCGCGGATGCGGCGATAAGTGATCACTTGTTGTATCACAGCGAGGCGGAGAGAGACCCGGCGACGACGGTGCACGGGTACGGGGCGCTGCGGGATTGGGCGCAAAACTCGTTGGATCTGTACAAGGTGCGCCGAACGACGCTCACGATTTATTCTTCCTTCGACCGCGACGCGTCGCGGCTGAGTGAGGACTGCGTTCATGGATGGATCAATTGATATCGCGTCGCGATGCGTCAGGCGTCGGTTCGAGCGATGCGACGCGCGAAAGAGGTGGCGAGCACAGAGCGATAGTTTTGAGGGTTGCGAACGGAGAGCGTCCCGCGAGCTTGAGGACTAACCTGCGCGATTTTCTGGGCGTTTCGCGATTGTAGAGCGAATTGGTTCGAGTATTATTCCCGGCTTTCGCGCACTGTTTCATCGATCTCGTCAAGAGGGGATATGTTGAGGAGGCGAGAGTGTTTTATACGCTGTATCACGCCGACCACATGCGTCTCTACGGAGACGACTTAGCGGCGTTGAGTGCGCTCAGCGATCCGGAGCACGTGATCACGGATGAGACGGCGCAAAAGTTTTTGCAGAATAAAATTAGCATCAAGATGACGGAATATTCGTTTGAACTCTTGGTGAAATTTTTGCACACGCAAAACTTGATTTCCATGCTCAGCGTGCTCAACGCGCACATGTGCATCGAAGTGGTCAAGGGTGAGCCGAGCGCGTTTGAGGACGATCGCGACGGCACAGCGGTGCTCAGTGGCCGTACCCCAGAGGCGCAGCGCAAATTCAACAGCATCAAGGGTAGATGGGGTCTAGTCGAGTCCTGCCTTGAGATTGAACGAGTGAAACAGTACAGGAAGGACACCAAGGAGAAGGAAAAGGCGGCGGCGGCAAAGGCTCGTGAGGAGGCGAAAAAGTCTAAAAAGAAAAAGGGTGGTGAAAAGGATGCCAACGAAGCGGCGGGCGAAGAGGCTGCCGATGAAGAGATGGAAGAAGCAGAGGAAGAAAAGAAGGAGGCCGAGTATCCCGTAGCCATACTCGAAAATCCGCCAAACACCATCAAGGGTAGGGTGCCGATTCCGACGCTTGACTACGACGCACACACAGAAATGGTCGAAGATCTGCGATGGAGAATCAAATTATCGAAAGATTCTCTGCCCTCTGTCTGTTTCTTCACCTTTCATCACGCGCACGGGTTGTTGACGTGCGCAGATGCGACGGGCGACGTCAAGCACGTCGCGGGCGGCTTTGCGGACTCGGTCGTGCGCGTGTGGCACTTGGACCAAAATGACGACGACGACCAGCCAGTGGATCCTGCGAACCCTGAAGCGAAGCGTGCGCGCAGGATTCCGATGACGGAATTCGTCGGGCACGGCGCGGCGGTGCAACAAGTGGTTTTTAGCCCGTGCGGTAGATTTTTGCTTTCGGCGTCCAGAGACTGTCAAGTGCGCGTGTGGAGCATGGAGCTCAAGATTTGTCTGTGCGCGTACGAGGGCCACTTCCATCCAATCTGGGACGTTCAGTGGTGCCCTTTCGGTCACTACTTTGCGACAGCGAGTCACGACCGAATCGCGCGCATGTACGCCATGGATCAAGCGTTGCCTCGGCGAATGATGGTTGGCCACCTGTCCAACATAGACTGCATCGCCTGGCATCCCAACGCCAACTACATCGCGACTGGCTCTGCCGATCGCACCGCGCGATTGTGGGATGTGAGTGACGGCGAATGCACTCGAGTCTTCGTCGGTCACGCCGCCGGCGTGCGCTCTTTGGTCTTTTCGCCCGACGGTAGAAATTTGGCGAGCGGCGCCGACGACGGGCGCATCTTCATTTGGAACCTCGCTCGCGCCAACTGCGCCGCCGTGCTCAAGGGTCACGTCGGTCCGGTTTACTCTTTAGATTACGCAGGCGGCGGTGGTTTGCTCACTTCGGGCGGAGGCGACGACACCGTTCGCGTCTGGGACGCCGACGTCGCCGCGGACGACACGTCTTCCGACGCCGATGACAAGGCTTCCAGGCGTCTACCGATCGAGACGTTCGCGACCAAAAACACCCCGGTGTACAAGGTTAAATTCTCTCGGCGCAATCTCTGTCTCGCGCTCGGCGCTCGCCGACCGCGAAAGTGATGACTCTCCTCCACTAGTCCGCGTGTGTGTAAACAACGAAACTCAATTTTTAGTCAATTCCGCCTCACAGTTCACCCCCGCGCCATCCTTCTCGACCCCGACCCCGACCGAGCGAACCATGCGCGCGTGCGGATCCACCGCGATGAACCTGGCGTCGACGTCGTCATTCATCGAGCGCGGCGGGCGTCCGCGTCGTTCGCGCGCATCAGCGCCGTTCGCTCGCGTGGGCGTTCAGAGCTTGACCGCCGCCGGACGGTCGGTCGTTGTCCCCTCGAGCGCCGACGCCGACGCCGGTGGTTTCGTCCCGCGACGTCGACCGCGACGACGAAACGTTGGAGCCGACAACGACGCACCGTCTGGACGACCCGTTGTCGATGACAGACGCGAGGAAGACGAGGCGCGACTACAGAGCGCCGAGTTGAGTTCATCACCGCTGCGAAGAGCGTACGAGAGCGACGACGAACTCCTCCGAGCTCGAGACGCGGTGCGACAGAGAGAACGCGCGGCGAAAGCGGCGAGCAAGGCGGCGTTTGAGAAACGCGTCGAAGCGTGTGAACGCGTCATCGTCGTCGAGGGTGGGGCGGACGTGCGGGCGGTGCGCGGCAAAGCCGGCGCCGACCACGCGAGCGCAAAGGTGCTCGCGGTGCGACACAAGGGAGCGTTTAAGAGGCCGCAAAACGGTGAGATGGATGTGAAGAAAGACAGATTGGATGAAATTGAGAGGTTGAGTACAAAGTATGACGCCCCGATCGTCGTGTTGTTCGATTGCGATACCGCGGGGCGACAGTTGAGGAATGCGTTTTTACGTCGATTTCCAGACGCGTTGCACGCCTTCATCGGAACGCGCGCGAGCTCAGCAAAGGAAGACGGAAAATGGCACGCCGCGGGTAACGTCGGCGTCGAGCACGCTGAAGGTGACGACATCACGCGCGCGATAGAGGCTGCACGCAGGGCTGATCCGGATAGGAGCGTTTTCACGCGTGCCGAACTCGTCGATTGGGGACTCGTCGCCGACGAAACGAGCGACGACTCTACTTGGAGAGAATACGGAGGCGTCGTCAACCGCAGACGACTCGTCGGGGAGTATCTCGGCGTCGGGGATTGCGATGGAAGACAACTCTTGCGACAAATGAATTTGTACTTCACCGAGGACGAAGTTCGCGAAGCCTTGGATTCGCTTCCTCGTCGAGGCGAAGCCGTTCCGGATAAAATGACGGATGGTCGCGCCGACAGACGCCGACGAACGCAAAGAAAATCCAACCATGTCGACGACGATTTCGCCGCGCTCGGGTTCGACCCGATGGCGTACATCCCGCCCGGTCAAGCGCCTCCGGGGTTCGAATGAGCGTCTACGGTTCGGATGTTCGAGTAGGAAAGTCGTAACAGAGCGGTGGAATCGAGCGTCTTCAAATGAGCGAGCGAGCGAGCGAGGACAGAAATTCTTTGGTAACTTGTAATACAATCATGAATGCCGCGTCGTCGCCGTCGTCGTCGTCGTCGTCGTTAATACCCCGTCAACTTTCCACCGCGTCCAACAATCTCCCCGACGCAAAACCACGCGTACGCCTCCGCCGCGAAAACCGCCCCGACCGCCACCGTCTGCATGTCCACCTCCCCCGCGCGCGCCTTGTCCAAGATCCCTCTCACCGTTTTAACCTCCTCCCCCGCGTGTCGCATCGCCGGCGGAATCCTCGCGAGGTTGGTGAACACGAACTGCCTTCCAAGCTTTTTCGCCGCCGTCTCGTCCGCGACGACGTACTCGGCGTTCGCCCGCATCGTTTTCGCGTACGCCTCTCGCACGGGCGGCGCGATCGCGTCGTACGAGCGTTGCGCCGTTTTCACCGCCGTTTCCATCGCCTTGGCCGCCGCCCGTCGCGCCGCGCTCGCCGTCGACATCGCCGCCGTCTCGTCCGTAGTCCGTCCGTCGGCGCGCCTCCTTCTCCCGTCCGTACGTCCGTCATCCATCCATCAGTCCATCCGATCGGAACGGACGACCCTCTCGCGCGTGATCCATCATCATCGTAATAAGGTATACGACGACGGACGACGACGAGTGATGACTCGTCAAAAGAAGGAAGGAAAAAAAGAAAAAAAGTGCGGCCTCTTCTTCACGTTATTATTTTTTGAAGCGAACGGGAAACCGAGGGAAAAAATAGGGAAAATACTACTCCATTCGATGTGTCGTCACCCACCGGTTTCATCTACCGGTACGAGCCAGCCGATTTACGTACGTGAAACCAAAAAAACGTCGATCAGCGAAAATTGATCGATGACTCACCGACGATGTCTACCGATCGACTGTCGCGAGGTCGTGGGTCTCTCGCGGGTCGATGAGGACAGGACGGTCGATCTCGACCTTTGGACGGGTCGTCGGGACCTTTGGACGGGACGGGAACGACGGAGCGCGACGCGCGAGCGAGCGGGGCGAGGCCGGCGCCGAAGGTCGGGGAGGCGCGTCAGGAGGACGAGGAGGACGACGACGAGGAGGACGACGACGACGCGGACGGGGTTCCGACTCGACTCGACTCGACTCGATTTCCTCGATTCTGTCTCTCTGTCTCTCGCGAAAGAGAGAGGGCTGGCTCCCTGAGAGGCAAATCACCCGATTCGCGCATCGTCGATGAAGGTCGCGTCGGCGATGACGACGACCCACGCGCGGGTGCGAGCGATCGCCGGGACGCTGGCGGTGGTGTTGTGCGCGGCGGCGATGTTCTGCGCGCGTTTCGCGGGGGCGCGCGGCGGGCCCCCGTGGGAAGGCGCGGGCGCGAGCGAGAGCGAGAGCGAGTCGCTGGCGTTTGAAGGGTTCGGACGCGTCGCTCGGGCGGCGCTGGGAAACCTCGCCGTGGGTACCCACGGGTACGGGAAGGATGATCGCGTTGGAATGTACGGTCGAGAAGGGGAAGGGGTCGAAGGCGGCGGTGACGACGGATGGA
>Ga0255762_10001496_pt1 | contig 20044 bp, 20 predicted proteins | sample 101ome_16_FD_179962 | JGI IMG/M metagenome (GOLD analysis project Ga0255762, IMG submission 179962) | Coastal salt marsh microbial communities from the Groves Creek Marsh, Skidaway Island, Georgia - 101401AT metaG (version 2) | ecosystem: Environmental > Aquatic > Marine > Intertidal zone >...
TGAAGATGGCACTACCTTTGTTTTTCTTAATTTTTTTTCGATTAAAGTTTACCACAATAATTACATCGTAAGAATTATCTTTTCTAAATAATTTTTCAGCAGAAAATTTGAAAGGTAGTTTTACTAATTGATTGTAATATTTTGACAACGGATCATCACACCATACCATATTTCTTCTTATGATCTTTTTTTTAAGACTTGTTTTGATCTGCCCTATGCGATCTTTTCTATACAATATATACTCTAGATTAAAAGAGCCTTTAGGTGTTTTTAAATCACCTTCCACTTTATTCTTCGAAATACCTCTTTTACCAATCGCACATTTTCCTTTATAATTTGTATAAGTAATTTTATTTTTATGAACGTAAATATGCATCAAAATTTAGTTTTTCTAGGTGATGATAATTTTACCAGAACGTTTGAGGAATTAAAATCTTTTTTCGAGTTTGACTATAAAATTCAAAATATTAAAGATTTTAAAGAAGCAAGCAGCAATTCGATCTATATTTTATTATTAGAAACTTTAAAAAAAATTAATCTTACAAATAATAATATTATTGTTCTTAAAGTTAGTGATGATAAAAATGTAAAATATGCGAGTATAAACGTTCCTTGCGATATTTTTGAATTTCAAAAACTGATACTCAAAAATTTAATAGCTAAAAAGTTTGTTGCTAATGCAGAAATAAAGGTAAAGAATTACTTATTAGATGTTAATTCTCGTATATTGATTAAAAATAAGATGCAGCTTCAATTAACTGAAAAGGAGACAAAATTGATTGAATTACTTAATGAGAAAAAAGTACCATTAAATAAAGGACAACTTATTAATTTAATCTGGAATTATTCGAGTAAAAGTGAAACCCATACATTAGAAACACATATTTATCGTTTAAGGAAAAAAATTAGTGATAAATTTAATGACGATAATTTTATTCGTATTAGTGACAAGGGTTACTATATATGAAAAAACGAAATGTTTTTGCTAAAGAACTTACTCAGGCTAAGTATAAAAAGAGAATTGTTAAACCAAAAAAAGGCAAAGGCAGTTTTACAAGAAAGAAAAAGAAAGTTTTTACAGATAATTAATTATTTTTTGTTTCTAACCTTGCCCCCAAAATTTGAATAACTTGTGAAGCTAAATTTGTTCCTTCATGAAGACAAGATTTAATATCTTGTGTTTTTAAATAACCATTGAGAAAACCTGCAGCGAATAAATCGCCAGCACCTGTTAAATCAACTAATTTTAAATTTTTTTTACTTGCACACTCAAAGACCTCATTTTTAAAAATAGCAAGACTACCCTTATCAGATCTAGTTACGACAATTAATTTATTTAATTTTTTTGCAAAATGAATTACATCATTGATTGAATTAGATCCCACCAAGTGATTAATTTCCTGTTCATTTGAAAAAACTATATCCAAATGATTTTTGACTAGATCAGTAAAATTTTCTTTATGTCTTTCAACACAAAACTGGTCTGATAATGACATTGCCTTTTTATTTGAATGCTTTAAAGCTAATTCGAAAGCTTTTTGAGGATCTCCTTTATCCCATAGATACCCTTCCAGAAGTGTGATTTTGCTTTTTTTAATTGCGTCAATATTAATATCTCTCTCACTAATTCTTCCGGCTGTTCCTAAATATGTACACATAGTTCGTTCTGAGTCTGGGGTTATCAAAATTAAACATGTTCCAGTCGATAGTAACTCTTGTTTTGGGCTATAGAAATATCTTACATTTTCGTTTTTTAAACCCTCTTCATATTTCATACCCAGCGCATCATGGTTTACTTTGCCAATAAAACCAACTTTATTACCCAATTGTGCTAATCCCACAACTGTATTGGCAACAGAACCGCCTGAGATAGTCTCCTCAATTTTTAACGAGGTTAATAAGTTTTTAAACTCATTGTCTTCGACCAGCTTCATTGTGCCCTTTTTTAATTTATTTTGAGCTAGAAAAGTCTCATCAACTTTGCAAATAACATCAACAATAGCGTTTCCTATACCTATAACATCCATGACTATTATGCTTTTTTTGTTTTTATTGGTTTTATTCTATTAGGATAACAACTTCTACATATTTTACAACTTATTCCAAAACATGCCCGAGCTTTGCAAAATTCTCTGCCATAATAAATTATTTGTAAGTGTAATTTATTCCAGTATTTTTTTGGGAATAATCTTTTCAAGTCTCTTTCTGTCTGTTCTACATTTTTACCGTTAGTTAATCCCCATCTTTGAGCTAGGCGATGAATATGTGTATCAACAGGAAAAGCTGGAAAACCAAATCCTTGAGACATTACAACACTAGCTGTTTTATGCCCTACACCTGGAAGTTTCTCCAATTCAGAAAAAGTTTTCGGTACCTTGCTGTTGTAATTTTTTACTAAAATTTTCGATAAGTTATATATACTTTTAGCTTTAATTCTAAAAATACCAATACGTTTGATTAATTTTTCAATTTTACTTCGTCCAAGTTTAACAAAATGTTTAGGTTTATAATATTTAGGATATATTTTTTTTGTTACATTGTTTACATTTTTGTCCGTGCATTGCGCAGACAGTAATACTGAAATTAAAAGAGTAAATATATTTTTGTGTTTGAGCGGAACCGTTGTATTTGGATATATTCGATTAAGTATTTTTAATATGATTTTAGCACGTCTTTTCTCACTCATTAGTGACCGTTTTAGAAATTTAATAAATTTCTCATTGAGTAAAGACCTGGTCTCTTATTTATTAACCATTTTGCGGCAGTAAGTGCGCCTGAAGAATATAATTCACGGTCAAATGCCTCATGATTTAAGGTAATGACCTCTTTGCCGTTAGAAAACTTAACTTCGTGCTCACCAATGATCTCACCTACCCGAACTGAGTTGAAATTAATTTTTTTACTATAAGGAAAGTTTTTTTTGTTTAAGTATTTTTTTCCAAGCAGTTTGTAAAAATTAAGTTTTTTACCAGCGGCAATGCCCTGCCCAAGCATTAAAGCAGTGCCCGAAGGATAGTCCTTTTTGTGTTTATGATGACTTTCAAAAATTTTGCTTAAAAAGTCTTTACCTAAGGATTTTGCAGCAATTTCAGTAAGGTACATTAGTAAGTTAACACCCAAACTCATGTTACCAGCTTTTAAAATAGGAATTTTTCTAGAAAAAGTTTTTATAGCCATTTCCTGTTTTTTTGTGAAACCAGTCGTTCCTATAACTACTCTTTTTTTCAGTTTTGCGGCTATTTTTAAGATCTGAAATGTAGAATTAGGTGTTGTAAAATCAATGATCACTTGAGTATTTTTAAATGCTTGTTCTGTATTTAGTTGAGGTTTTAAGCCATGCAGTTTTTTATTGATAATTCTATTTTCTGTGAGTGAGGTAATTTTAAAACGGGAATCCTTTTTCGCTGACTGTATAAGTTTTTGTCCCATTCTACCAAGACAGCCTGATATTGTAATATTAATTTTATTCATGATTTTAAAAATTTACTAACTTTTTTAAAAAAAGAACTTAATAAAGGACTATCATTCTCTTTTTCTAACGATCTAAATTCTTCCATAATTTCTTTTTGACGTTTATTTAATGATACAGGAACTTCAGTAATTATTCTAACATATAAATCACCAAATATATTCTTTCTAATTAAAGGCATCCCTTTGCCCTTGATTCTAAATTGCTTTCCATGTTGCGTGCCTGCAGGTATCTTTAAAAGTATTTTTTTGCCATCGATCGAAGGTAGTTCGATTGATGCTCCTAAAATTGCATCTGTAGTTGAAACAGGTAGATCAATTAGCAAATGTTCATTTGATCGTTTGAAAATCTCGTGTTCATCAACCGAGATAAATAAATATAAATCACCTGCTGATCCGCCTCTTATACCGGCTTCACCTTTGCCGCTTAGTCTTATCCGGGTACCATCATCAACACCTTTCGGAATTTTAACCGATAATTTTTCTTGTGTTTGTATTTTGCCATTTCCCGAACAAGGTTTGCATGGCTTATTAATATATTCGCCATAACCATTACATTGAGGACAGGTTTGCTGTAAGGTGAAAAAGCCCTGACTTGATCTAATTTTTCCGCTACCACGACAGTAATCACATTTAGCTGGCTTTGATCCTGGCTCTGCACCTGAACCTGAACAAGTTGAACACTTTTTATAATTAGTAAACTGAATATTTTTATCTAATCCTTTAAAAGCATCCTCTAAATTGATTGTTAAATCATATCTAAGATCATTTCCTTTAGTATATCTATTACTGGATCTTCGACCACGGCCACCAGAGGATCCACCCATGAAGTCACCAAAAAAATCATCAAAAATATCTGAAAAGGAAGAGGAGAAATCAAAATCCTCAAATCCTTGAAAGCCACCACCCTGACCACCTTGGAAAGCAGCATGACCAAATTGATCATAGTTCGCCTTCCTTTTATTATCTGAAAGTACATGATAGGCTTCACTAGCCTCTTTAAATTTTTCCTCAGAGGCTTTATCACCTTTATTTCTATCTGGATGGTATTTTAATGCAAGTTTACGGTAAGCTGATTTGATTTCATCTTTTGAAGCTGATTTGCCTACACCTAAGACTTCATAATAATCTTTTTTTGCCACTCAATGTGCCTTTCAAATTAATATTATTCTTAGGCTCTTTTTTCTTTATCTTCGTCTTTGACGTCTTCGTAATCAGCGTCGACTACGTTTTCTTTATTTGGATCTTTGTCTTTCGCTTCTTTTGTTTGTTCTGCCTTAGCATCACCAGTGTTATTTTGCTGAGTTTTATATATAGCTTCACCTAACTTCATAGAAGCCTGAATTAAATTTTGAGTTTCTTTTTTTAATAATTCAATGTCAGTACCCTTTAAAGCATTTCTTAAATTAGCAACTGCCTCTTCAATTGATTTTTTATCAGCCTCTCCTACTTTATCACCGTGTTCTTTAAGATTCTTTTCAGTCGAGTGAATCAAGCTATCTGCTTGATTTCGAGTATCAACAGACTCTCTTTTTTTCTTGTCGGATTCTTTATTAGCCTCCGCATCTTTGACCATATTCTTAATTTCTTCTTCACTTAGTCCTCCAGATGCTTGAATTTGAATTTTTTGCTCTTTACCTGTTCCTTTATCTTTAGCAGAGACGCTCACGATACCATTAGCGTCAATATCGAAAGTTACTTCAATCTGTGGCACACCTCTTGGAGCTGGCGCTATACCAACTAGTTCAAAATTACCAAGCAATTTGTTATCAGCTGCCATTTCTCTTTCACCTTGCAATACTCTAATTGATACTGCCGGCTGATTATCTTCAGCAGTTGAGAAAACTTGGCTTTTCTTTGTTGGAATGGTTGTATTTTTTTCAATTAGTTTTGTTGATACTCCACCCAATGTTTCGATTCCTAATGAAAGAGGAGTTACATCTAAAAGCAATACATCTTTAACATCGCCTTGTAAAACGCCAGCTTGAATTGCTGCACCCATTGCTACCACTTCATCCGGGTTCACACTTTTATTTGGCTCTTTCCCAAAGAAATTTTTAACAGTTTCAATAATTTTTGGCATTCTTGTCATACCACCAACTAAAACAACTTCATTAATTTCAGCAGCAGAAAAACCAGAATCCTTCAATGCAGTTTTGCAAGGAGCTAATGTTCTTTCAATTAACTTTTCTACCAGGGCTTCTAATTTTGCTCTAGTAAATTTAAGATTGATATGTTTAGGACCTGTTTTATCTGCAGTTATAAATGGTAAATTAATTTCAGTTTGGGTTGCAGATGATAATTCAATCTTTGCTTTTTCTGCGGCTTCTTTTAATCGTTGTAAGGCAAGTTTATCAGTTTTGAGATTAATACCATTATCTTTTTTAAATTCATTGATTAAATAATCTACAATTGCATCATCAAAATCTTCACCACCAAGAAATGTATCCCCATTTGTAGATTTAACTTCAAAAACACCGTCACCAATTTCTAAAATTGAAACATCAAAAGTACCTCCACCTAAATCATAGACTGCAATTTTTTTTCCACCTTTTTTATCTAAGCCGTAAGCAAGAGAAGCTGCTGTTGGTTCATTAATTATTCTCAGAACCTCTAAGCCGGCAATCTTACCAGCATCTTTAGTTGCTTGTCTTTGTGAGTCATTAAAATATGCTGGCACTGTTATTACTGCTTGTGTAACAGGTTGTCCAAGATATTTTTCTGCTGTTTCTTTCATTTTTTGTAAAACAAATGCAGATATTTGTGATGGTGAATATTTTTTTCCTTTTCCTTCAACCCACGCATCACCATTTTCTGCTTTAACAATTTTGTAAGGCACTTTTTGAATATCTTTTTGAACAGCATCACCATCAAATTTTCTACCAATTAATCTTTTGACAGCGTAGATGGTGTCATTCGGATTAGTCACCGCTTGTCTTTTGGCAGACTGACCAACTAATTTTTCTTCGTTTTCTAAAAATGCAACAACAGATGGTGTCGTTCTTGCACCTTCAGAATTCTCAAGCACTTTTGCTTGTGAACCTTCCATGATTGCGACACATGAATTTGTTGTTCCTAAATCTATACCTATAACTCTGCTCATAAAATTCGTCCTTTTTAGTTTTATATGGGTGGTATTTTTTAATCTACAAGTGCAAAAGAAGAGGTTTTTTTACTTTTTTTCATCTTTTTCTTCAGTTTTTTCAGGTTTTTTTTTAGATACCGCCACCAACGCGGGTCTGAGTAATTTTGATCCCATTAAATATCCAGCTTGTAATACTTGTATTACTACTCCCGGATCATGTTTTTCATCCTCGACCTCCAACATTGCTTGATGATAATTTGGATCAAATTTTTTATTTAAGCATTCAATTTGCTTAATGTTATTTTTTTCAAAAATTTTCTGAGTATCATCTTTAATAACTTCTATGTTTTCTAATATCTTTTTAAATTCACTATTTTTCTTAAAATTTTCATCTTGGTTAACAAACTCATAAGCTCTATTTAGATTATCAGCAACCGCCAAGATCTCTCTAGCAAAGTTAATGCCACCATATTCGATTGCCTCTTTCACTTCTTTTTCATATCTTCTTCTTAAATTTTCATTTTCAGCAAGAGCTCTAAGAAGTTTGTCCTCCAACTCCTTAATTTTGCTGTCATTATTTTCTTCAGTAGTTTCTACTTCAGTTGACTGGTCTTTTTCTTCTTGTATTTTCTCGTTTTTTTCAGACATAAAATATATATAGTAAACGATAAAAAAAATACCAGCATCAAATGGAAAAAATAAATAAAATTTTAATTGGAACACACAATTTAGGTAAATTCAGGGAAATTAGCAGTTTATTGCCTAAAAGATTAATAAAACTATCACCTACTAATTTAAATATTAGTGAACCAAAAGAAACAGGAAAAAGTTTCAAAGAAAACTCAATCTTGAAAGCAAAGTATTTTTATAAAAAAACAGGTATACCAACAATTTCAGACGACTCCGGTCTCGAGGTTAATTGTTTAAATAATAAACCGGGTATTCATTCAGCAAGATGGGCAAAAAAACAAGGTGGATTTCACAAAGCCATGCAAAAAATTATTAAAGAAGTTACCAAAAAAAATAAAGTTATAAGAAAAAAAAATTGGAATGCCAGATTTATCTGCAGTTTAACATTTATAAATAAAAAGGGAAATGCGATTACCGCTAATGGTACTATTAAAGGAACTATAGCAAAAAAAATTAAAGGAACGAATGGGTTTGGATACGATTCGATTTTTATTCCATTGAATAAGAAACTAACTTTTGGAGAAATGAAGAAAAAAAATAAAATGAAGATTGATCACAGGTATATTGCCTACCAAAATTTAAAAAAAAAATTAAAATTTTTTAAATGAGTCGTTAGAAACTTTATAAATCGTTAAATCTTGCAATAACCTATCATTATTAATAAAAAAACTTCCTGATCGACCTTTTATTTTGCTTTTAAGTTTAAAACTATTCATTGATAGTGACTGTTTTTTATTTTGCCAAATGTGGTAAATATAAGCAATCGCATCATAGGCTAATATGGATATTTCAAATGGTTGTTTATTGAAATTTTTATTGAAATCTTTGTTAAAATTTTTAAATGAAACAAGATCAATAGATGGGAAGTAAATTTCACTTGATGTTTTTTCTAGAAACAAAGATTCATCAAACCACTGGTTAATCGTGGCTATGGTTATTCTATCGCTTCCGGCATCAACATAAGCCAGCGTTGAGAGTACTGACTTTAATGAATTACCAAAATCTAAAACAATTACAGAGTCAAAATTTAAATTACCTAGAGTATCTAAAGTTTCTAACTTTTTTAATTCCCTTTCTGCCTGTGGATCATCTTCTAGGTTTTCAAGTTGTTTAATCCTAGCATTCAAATTTATTTTTCTTTGATTAAATAGTGTTAATCTTTCTATTTGATCATTAAGCTTTGATTGCTGGTTGGAGTATTTTAATTTTTTAAATATTTTTTCATCAAAATTTTTTAATATTAATTCATACAATTCCTCATTTACTCCCTCAGGATATAGCACTATAATTTTTGACATTTTCTGATCATTTAAAAAAGAAAAAATTCTATCGAGCTGAGAAGTCAAGTTAACACCAAAATTTATTATATTTTTATTGATGATAGATGATTTATTAGAAAGTGATAAAAAAATAACATCTTGATAATTATGAAGTATTGAATAATTAGTCGTGTCCGTGAGTATAATTGAGATGAATATTTCTTCTTCCTCTAGTATGTCCAAAGCATTTACTAATAGTTCTTGATTATCAGAACCAATATCCTTCACAACCAATTCTATATTTTTATCGTCAATTTCTTTGACTGCTAGAAGTGAGGAGTAAATTAAAGATTCACCAATTTCTTTGTATTCTCCTGAAAGTGGGAGCAGCAATCCAATTTTTAATTTGTTTGTGTGTTCATTAGAAAATACAAAATTATTATTAAAAAAGAATAATATATAGGATATTAATAATATGATGAATTTTGCTCCAGCCCTGTACATAATTTCTACACCAATAGGTAATCTAGAAGATTTTACCATAAGATCAATCAATGTATTAATCAAATCAAATTTAATTTTATGTGAAGATACTAGAAGATCAATTAAATTACTTAATCATCATAAAATTAAAAATAAATTAATTTCTTATCACAAATTTAATGAACGGAGCAGAGTCGATGACGTAATAAAAAGGATTAAGTCTGGCCAGATTATTGCTTTAATTTCAGATGCTGGCACTCCAACAATTTCAGACCCGGGGCGAATTCTCTGCGAGGAATGTATAAAAAACAATATTAATATTATCCCGCTGCCCGGTCCTTCTGCTATAACCGCAGCAATAAGTGCTTCTGGATTTAGTGATCAATTTTATTTTCATGGTTTTATCAATAAGCAGATCAAGAAAGCAGAAAAAGAATTCAAAACATTATCTAAAATTGAATCAAGCATTGTTGTTTTTGTTAACCCAAAAAAAATAAATGCACATATTGAGTATATAAAGAAATATTTTGGTGGTAGAAAAATTTTAATTGCAAGAGAGATATCAAAATATAACGAGACCTTTTATAGATATACAGTAAATGATCTCGATTATTTCAAAGAAGAGTTATTAGGTGAAATTACTATTGTAATTTCAGAAAAAATTTCAGATGAAAAAGTTATAACTGACAAAGAATTAGAAAAAGAAATAAAATTATTGTCAAAAAGATTAAGCAGCAAGGATATTGTAAATAAAATTTCAAAAAAATATAAATTTTCAAAGAAAAAAATTTATGATATTTGTTTAAAATATAAAAAATGATTCGTAAAATTAAATCTTTATTAATTTTTTCTTTACTAATTTTTTTATTATCTTGCTCAACTAAATCACCAATGGGAGCTTTCAGAGGTATAGACATTGGACTTGATCCACGTACCATAGGCATGCAAATTGATGATGGTTTAATGCAGAAAAACTTAGTTGCAAGGATCTCTTTGATAGAAAAAAAATATTTTTTAGATATACAAGTAGAAGTTCTTGATGGAAGAATTTTTTTAACTGGTAAAGTAGACGAACCAGAGGAAAAACTTAAATTGACCAAAATGGCTTGGGAAACTAAAGGTGTTAGAACAGTTTTAAATGCAATTGAAATAAGAGGCAAGAATGAAGGGTTTAGACAAAAAGCTGGCGATGTTCTCCTTACCTCCCAGCTGCGTGCAGCAATTATTTTTAATAAATCAATTAATTCAAGAAACTATACGTTAGAGACAATTAATAAAAAAATTTATATTTTTGGTATTGCTTATTCCGAAGAAGAAAGAGCTGAGGTTATCAAAGAGGCTGAGGAAATACACAATGTTAAAGAAGTTATTCCTTCGATTTACCTCGTCGATGACTTGAGTAGAAACAAATTATAATTACTTTTTATAATCTATAATTTCAGATGAAAATGCTGCAATTGAAGCTAAGTTTAATATATCATTTGAAGTTGATCTTAAGGGCGCAATCTCTATAGGTAAACCTAAACCAATTAACAAAGGTCCAATAATTTTTGCATCAGCCAATGTTTTCATCAACTTAACCGAAATCGAAGAACTGTGTAAAGCAGGCATTATTAAAACATTGGCATTTCCTACAATTTTTGAAAACGGATACAATTCTTTGTAAGATGGATTTAGAGCTACATCTGGCTGCATTTCTCCATCAAAATCAAAGTCAACTTTTTCTTGTCTTAGTAATTCTACAGCTTTTCTAACATGCTCTGTTCTTGCTGTTGTGGGCTTTCCAAAAGTAGAATGAGATAAAAAAGCAACTTTTGGATCATATCCAAACAATCTTGCAACTCTTGCTGCTGATTTTGATATCTCTACTAATTGTTCAGCGGTAGGTGCGTCATGAACATTAGTATCGGCTATCAAAACTGTTTTTGTTTTTGAAATTACTAGTGTCAGCCCAAATATAATTTCATTAGGTCGAGGATCAACTATTTTTGCTAGTATAGCATGAGACTCTGCATATGACCTGATGCCCCCAGTGACCATTGCGTCAGCATCTCCACACGCTACCATGCAAGATCCCCAGGTTACTCTGTCATTTCGAACCATTCGATCGCAGTCTCGCTCTAATACACCATCTCTTTGAAGTTTTTCATATAAGTATTTAGTGTATTTCTCCCTTTTATCTTTATGGGTAGAATTAGTGATTTGAATAGCAAAATTTTCATCTAAGCCAATTTCTTTAAGTTGTTCTTTAATTTTTTCTTCAACCCCAATTAATATTGGTATGCCTAATTTTGAATTTTTAAATGCTATGGCAGCTTTAAGAGTGTCAATATTTTCTCCTTCTGCGAAAACTACAACTTTATTTAATTTTTTGATTTTAGAATTGATTCCTTGCATAATACTCATAGAAGGATCTAATCGAGCTGTTAATTGATCTTTATATTCTTCAATATTTATTTTTTTTCTGGCAGCTCCAGTTTTCATAGCCGCTTCAGCAACTGCTGCCGGAATCACACTTATTAATCTTGGATCAAAGGTTGAAGGAATAATATATTCTTTACCAAAGTGTGGTCTTTCTCCGCCATAGGCAGCCATAACTTCATCAGGGACATCTTCTCTAGCCAGCTCAGCAATAGCTTTTGCAGCTGCAACTTTCATGTCTTCATTAATTTCTTTAGCTCTGACATCTAAAGCACCTCTAAAGATATAAGGAAAACCAATCAAGTTGTTAACTTGGTTTGGATAGTCGGATCTTCCTGTTGCGATAATTGCATCGCTTCTAACTTCCTCAATCAATTCTGGTTTGATTTCAGGGTCGGGATTAGCACAAGCAAATATAATTGGATTTTTACCCATAGATTTCACCATATCCTGAGTAACTGTATCTTTAGCTGAAAGTCCTAAAAATACATCAGCACCCTTCATTGCTTCTGCGAGCGTTCTTAATTTTGTTTCCACCGCATGTGCAGATTTAAATTGGTCAACATTTTTTCGACCTTTATGAATCACTCCTTCTCTATCACACATTATAACGTTTTCATTTCTTACCCCAGAAAGCTTGAATAAATTTGTACACGCTAATGCTGATGCACCTGCTCCATTAACTACGACCTTAATATCTTTAATTTTTTTTTTGGTTATATGTAACGCGTTGATCAGAGCTGCTGTAGTAATGATAGCTGTACCATGCTGATCATCATGAAAAACTGGGATATCTAAAAGTTCTTTAAGTTTTTGTTCTATGATAAAACAATCTGGTGCAGCAATATCTTCCAAATTAATTCCACCAAAAGTTCCCCCAATATTTTTGACAGTATTAATTATTTCTTCAGCATTAGAACAATCAACTTCGATATCAATCGAGTCAATATCAGCAAATCTTTTAAACAATACAGATTTACCTTCCATCACAGGTTTCGATGCAAGTGAACCAAGGTTACCAAGCCCTAAAATTGCTGAGCCATTACTTATAACTGCTACTAAATTTCCTTTACTAGTATAGTCATAAGCAGTCGCCGGATTTTCCGCTATGGCTTTTACTGGTGCCGCGACACCCGGAGAATATGCTAATGAAAGATCTCTTTTCGTTGTTAATGGTTTCGAAGAGCTAATCTCAATTTTGCCAGACTTTCCACTTATATGAAAATCTAAAGCTTCTTTATCTGTATAATGATCTATTTTTGATTTTTTTGTCATTAAAGTTAACATAAGTATGTATTATAAATAAAATAAAATCACTAATTATTTTAAAATAAATGAATATTTTAAGTTCAACATTGGTTTTTAGTTTTTTTACTATAGTTAGTAGAATACTTGGTTACGCAAGGGACATATTGATTGCAGTTTTCTTAGGCACTTCAATCTATGCTGATGCCTTTTTCGTTGCCTTTAGATTACCTAATACGTTTCGAAGATTATTTGCCGAAGGCACTTTTAACGCTGCCTTTATTCCTAGTTACAGCAAGGAAAAAATTATCAGTAAGACCAAAGCTAAAGTTTTTGCTGACCAGGTTTTGAGCATTTTAGTTCTTATACTGTTTTTCTTAGTAGTCATTGCTGAAATATTTATGCCAGTCTTAGTAAGACTAATTGCTCCAGGATTTTACAATAATGTTGAGAAATTTGAGTTAGCAGTCACATTTTCCAGAATAACTTTTCCTTTTTTATTCTTTATAACACTGGCTTCTTTCTATTCTGGTATCTTAAATAGTAATAAAAAATTTGCGGCAGCTGCAGCAGCACCAATATTTTTAAATATTTTATTAATAAGCAGTATAATTTTTTCTTACAAAACCAATGCGGATTATGCTTTAAATTTAAGTTATGCCACTACTTTTTCAGGATTAATTCAATTATTATTTTTAATTTATGTAACTCAAAAGTTTTACCGTTCCACATTCAATTTCATAAATATATGGAACTCAAAATTAAAGTCTTTCTTTAAAAAATTACTTCCCAGTATTTTTGCTTCAGGTGTTACCCAAATTAATATTTTGGTTGGAACTATTATTGCTTCTTTTCAAGCAAGTGCAGTTTCTTATCTATATTATGCGGATAGGATCTATCAAATTAATTTAGCGATTGCTGGCATTGCTATTAGTACAGTTTCTTTACCTATTCTTGCAAAATATATAGCACAAAAAAAAGTTGAACTTGTTAAAAAAGCCCAAAATCGATCACTTGAACTTTGCTTAATATTATCTTTACCAGCTAGTGTTGGCTTAATAATTTCAGCTGAAGAAATAGTAAGTGCTTTATTTGGATATGGATCTTTTAAAATGAATGATGTTACCCAGACCAGTCTAGCTTTAAAATATTTTGGTTTCGGTCTTATTAGTTTTGCAATGATAAAAATTCTAAACAACTTCTTTTTTGCCAGACATAATACTATTACGCCATTTAAAATTTCATTGGTCGTTGTAATAATAAATATTACTATAAGTGTAACTTTTTTTAAAGATTTAGGATTTATTATTATTCCAATAGCAACATCAATTTCGTCATGGATTGGTACAATAATTTTATTTATCATTTTACAAAAAAGGCAATACTTTAAATTAGAAAATATAAATTATTCTAATATTATTAAAGTTTTACTTGCCACAATAATTATGGCTATAAGTTTAGTTTTATTATTAAATTTCTTTTCTTTGGAATTGCGTTACGATCATTCATTTAAAGTATTTTACCTGTTTACAATTATATTATTTGTAGCTTTTCTCTATATTTTAGTTGTGTCCTATTATAAATTAATAAGATTAAAAAATTTTAAGTTTAATTAATGAGTAAAAAAAAATTAGTATTTTCTGGTGTCCAACCAACAGGCAATTTACATTTAGGAAATTATTTAGGTGCACTAAAAAACTTTGTTAATTTACAAAAAGATAATGAATGCATTTTTTGTGTTGTTGATCTTCACGCAATCACAGTTTTTCAAGATCCAGTGGAGTTAAAAAACAATATTTTGGAGACGGTTGCTGCATTCGTTGCTGCTGGACTTGATCATAATAAAAGTATTATCTTTAACCAATCTTCGGTAAGTGGGCATTCAGAATTAGCATGGATATTTAACTGTGTAGCAAGAATAGGCTGGCTGAATAGAATGACTCAATTTAAAGATAAAGCTGGCAAAGATAAAGAGAAGGTTAGTGTTGGATTATATATTTATCCAAATTTGATGGCAGCGGACATTCTATTATACAAATCTTCTCATGTACCTGTGGGCGCAGACCAAAAACAACATTTAGAATTGTGCAGAGATATTGCCCAAAAATTTAACAATGATTTTGGTGTTGCTAATTTTTTTCCAGTACCAGAGCCATTAATTTCTAACACTATTTCACGAGTTATGAGTTTAAGAGACGGATTGAAAAAGATGAGTAAATCTGAAGAGTCTGACTTTTCAAGAATAAACCTCAAAGATGATGCAGATTTAATCGTTCAAAAAATTAAAAAAGCCAAAACTGACTCAGCATCGATCTCTGACAATTTAGAAGATTTAAATAAAAGACCGGAGGTCCTTAATCTAATAAATATCTATGCAGAATTGTCCGGAATAAGTTTACAAAATGCATTGAAAGAATTTGCTGGTAAGGATTTTTCTCATTTAAAAAATAAGTTAGCAGAAATTTTGGTCGCAACTATTTGTCCTATTGGCAACAAAATGAAAGAGTTGTTAAAAGATACTAAAAGTTTAGAAAACATATTAAATAAAGGATCAGAAAAAGCTAGAAAAATTGCCGAGAACACAATAAAAGAGACCAAAAAAATAGTAGGGTTATTTTAATAATTTGATATAAAAAATATATGATTCAAGTTGAATTAACACCAAATCCAAATTCATTAAAGTTTGTTTCTGATAGAAAACTATCAGAAATGTCTGGAGAAGAATTTAAAAAAAACAACCTTCAAAAAATTAAAAATAATACCATTAAAGATTTACTTGAAATCGAAGGTGTTGAACAAATCTATATTTCAGATAATTTTTTAACAGTGAATAAAAAAGCTGATTCAAATTGGGAAGTGTTAAAACCCATGGTAATTGCAAATATTAACCATCATCTAGAAAAGGATAAAGGACCAATTATAAAAAGCACTAAGGTAGTAAACACATCAAAAATAGAAGAAGATACTAAGATTGTGAGCGACATTAAGGAAGTGTTAAACACAAAAATTAAACCAGCAGTGGCAAGAGATGGTGGAGATATTCAATTTTTATCTTTTACTGATGGTGTGGTCAAAGTATTGCTTAGAGGCAGTTGTTCTGGATGCCCAAGTTCTATCATCACTTTAAAACAGGGAGTACAAAATATACTTTGTCATTACATTAAAGAAGTAAAGTCTGTAGAGGCGATAAATGAGTAATCCATCAAGTTATCGAGATAGATTATTAGAAATTGCAAAGATATACAGGATTAAAGAGGTTAGAAATTATTCTAAAGCAAGAAAGGTTTTAACAGTACCTCAATTAGAACTGCTGTTAAAAAAAAACAAAGTACCATTACCCATAAACAAAAAAAGTGTATTTAGAATAAAGAAAAAATTTGATAATTTTGTCGATAAGAGTTCCGAGGGCACCCAAAGATTTATCAGGAATAGAAACAGGGATCTTGTTGATTTATTAAATAAACCCTATTCTTCCACTTTTGATAAAGAACACTTTCAAAAATTTATATTAGCACCGCTTACTTATATTTTTTTAATAACTATTTTTGTAGGTGGACCAATAGTTAAAAAATTCTTTTTAGATATTGAATCAATTCAGCTCACAAAGGAATTGAATGAAGATAATTTAGAATTCTTCTCAGATATTTATGTAGATACCTTAAAAAAAGAGGAAGAAAAAAAACAAGAATTGGCCAAAGCACCTGAGAACAAGAAAACAGATGACAGTATTAATGAAGGTTTTCTAAGCGACTTTTTTAGACTTAATACACAAACCGTTGTTAATTACCTTGATGAGTTAGACTACAGTCTTGAAGGAGTTAGAAAAAATAAACAAGTTGAACCAGTATACTTTACTAAAGTGCCTAGAGACTTATCTTCCGTAAGCGATGTTGCTTTGAAAAAAGATGTCTTTATACGGATCGTGCTTCCGTTAATTGTCTCAGAAAATAATGACATTATAAAAGACAGAAGATATTTACTGAGACTAATTGATAAGGAGAATATCGATGATGATGAAAATAATTGGATAATGCAAAAACTTAAAGAGTACAAGGTTACCGATAACGACCTTGAGAAATTAAAACGTCGTATGGATATTATCCCGGTTTCAATCGCCATAGCGCAAGCAGCAAAAGAAAGTGGGTGGGGGACATCAAGATTTGCTATTGAAGGAAACGCATTATTTGGTCAATGGACATGGAGTGGTAATGGCATTGTTCCTTATGAAAGACAAACTGGTAAACAGTATAAGATTTTAAAATTTCCGATATTAAGAGCTTCAGTTAAAGCATATAAAAATAATTTAAATACTCATAATAGTTATAGGGAATTCAGAGCGAAGCGAGAAAGATTGAGAAATCAAAAACAATCAATATCAGGACTAGATTTAGTTCATACCCTCGATAACTATGCTGAGACAGGAAAAGAATACACTGATATTTTAGAAAAAATAATAATTCAAAATGCATTAGATGATTTTGATATTGCTAATCTAAATAATTCTGAAGATAAAGAGTTTAATCTTTAATTTCTGCAATTACAAACTGCATACCTAGCCATCGCCAGTAACCATTACCAGCATTTAAAGAACAGTTAATCCTGCCACGTTCGGTAATAAATTTTCCTTCTAATAAGAGCTCTAAATTATTATCATCTATAAAGTTTGCTTTCGTCTGTCTCCATTTATTTTCTTCATTAGAATAGCAGGTGATATTTTTTAAATTATTAATATTTTCATAGAATTCAATTAGTACTTTTGGCGGATTATTTTGCTCAGCAAGGTATTTCTCTTCAGGCACAATATTTTTAAATTTGAAGGGCAGCGTCTTGAGTAATTGTTCAAATCTTTTTTGCTCTCCATATTTTTCATTAATAGGAAATCGTGGTAGTTCCAATGGATCTTTGGTTGAGTCAATCACTCCTGAGTGTTGACCAAACGCAAATTTAAATCCGAATTCATTAACAACTGACTTCGTCTCCAAACTATATTCACCGAAAGGGTATGAAAAGAAAGGTGAATTATAACCAAGCTCTTTCTCAAACAAGTCACTTGCTATTTTAATGTCATTAACTACTTCAGCCTTATTCATATCTGCAAGATATTCATGCGAATGTCCATGGTTCCCGATGTGGACGAATTCTTCTTTGGCAATTTCTTTAATTTGATCCCAATTCATGTATCCATTACTGCCAACTTCACGTGTGTTAACAAATAAAATAAATGGAATTTTATTTTTTTGTAGTATTGGCCAGGCGCTCTCATAAAACGAAGTAAAGCCATCATCTATAGTTAAAAGAACTTTTTTTTGAGAGTGTGTTGATGAAAAATTATTTATAAAATCATCTGCACTGATAAATGAAAAGCCATTTTTATTTATTGAGTTTAAATGATTCTCAAATTCCTTAATCATTATATTGGTTGAAGGATATTTACTTTCGTCAAAGCGATGATACATCAAAGAGATAATACCGTAGTCATCAATTTCAGATGCATTAATATTCATGGCATGATAGTTTGCAAGTACGGACATTATGAAAACAAATCTAGTTAAAAATTTTTTAATTCTTAATTTAACAGGCAAAGAGGACATTATTGGTTTTAGACAGAATAATAAATTTTTCAAACTTAAACTTCAACCTAATAAAGTTCAAAATGATGAACTTCAATCAAGATTATTAAACTTCACAAAAAAAAATAAGTTAAACATTAACAAAAAAACAGTTGTTATGGTCAATTGTGGACCTGGAAGCTATTCACGGATTAGAGCTTCAATAGCAATTGCGAAAGCTCTAAAATTAATTTTTAAATTGAAGGTTATTGGTTATGATTATTTTAAATACGGAGCACAGCATTCTCTGATGTCAAATAACAATAAATTCATTATCTATCCTACAAAAAATAACCTATTTTTTTTGGAGTATTATAAATCTAAAAATAAAGGAGATGTACAAAAGCTTACTTTAGGTAAAAAAATGAAAAAAATAAGATCTTCAGCTATTTTTATAGCTGATGGCTACAGAAATATAAATTTATCATTAAAAAATACGAAATTAAAAATAAATTACTTTAAATTTAATGTAGAAAAAGTTCAAAATTTAATTGATAATAATCTTATTTATAAAAATAATTTAAAACCAATTTATTTAAATTAAAATTATTTATGAGCTTAATAGAAGAGAAGTGCAAAGATAAAGGAGTTAGATTAACTGATCAGAGAAAAACCATAGCCAAGGTTTTGTCAGAATCTAAAGAAGTTTACGGTTCAAAAGATCATCCGGATGTTGATGAATTACATAAAAGAGTAACACAAATAGATGACAAGATAAGTATCGCTACAGTCTATCGAACTGTTAAGTTGTTTGAAGAAGCTGGCATATTGGTAAAACATGATTTCAAGGCAGGCAAAGCTAGATATGAAATTAATGATGATCATAACCACTTAATTGATATTAACAGTGGTGAAATCGTGGAATTTGTTGATAAGGATATTGAAAAATTACAATCTAAGATAGCTGAAAAATTAGGGTATAAGCTAGTCGACCATAAACTTGAGTTATACGGAGTAAAAATAAAAAAATAATCTTGAGTAAAAAAATCTATATTAAAACATTCGGATGCCAAATGAACGAATACGATAGTAATCGTATCAAAGATCTAGTTTATGGTATTGGCTATACTCCTACAGATAATCCAGATGAAACAGATTGTTATGTCATCAATACTTGTAATATCAGAGAGAAAGCATCTGACAAAGTTTATCATGAAGTTGGAAGAATAAAAAAAAAATTTAGAAATAAAAATAAACCAATCTTAATTGTAGCAGGATGTGTTGCACAAGCAGAAAATGAAGAAATGCTTAAAAAAGAAAAATTTATTGATGTTGTGATTGGTCCACAATCTTATCACAAAATAAATCATGCAATTAAAAAAATTGAAAATAAAAAAGGTCTGAGATTAAATGAAACAGAATTTGAGGTAATCGAAAAATTCGATCACTTAGATATTGTTAAAAATAATCAGTCCAAAGTTTCTAATTATTTAACCATTCAAGAAGGTTGTGATAAATTTTGTTCCTTCTGCGTGGTTCCCTATACCAGAGGACCAGAATATTCTAGAGATTTTCACCAGATAATTTCTGAAGCAAAGCAATTAGTAGAGAATGGAACGAAAGAAATTATTTTGTTAGGTCAGAATGTGAATGCTTATTTGAATCAAAATATAGGACATACAAAAAAACTTTCAGATCTAATTTTAGCATTGGATAACTTATCAGGATTAGAGCGAATAAGGTACACCACCTCACATCCAAAAGACATGACTACTGATTTGATCCAAGTATATAGCCATTCAAAAAAATTAATGCCATTTTTACATTTACCAGTTCAAAGTGGA
>Ga0255762_10001505_pt1 | contig 19985 bp, 18 predicted proteins | sample 101ome_16_FD_179962 | JGI IMG/M metagenome (GOLD analysis project Ga0255762, IMG submission 179962) | Coastal salt marsh microbial communities from the Groves Creek Marsh, Skidaway Island, Georgia - 101401AT metaG (version 2) | ecosystem: Environmental > Aquatic > Marine > Intertidal zone >...
TTTCCAAAATAATATCAATGACTTAATTTTTGCACACTAACGCTATACGTGTATGTTTCAAAAACACACCAAACACACACTTTTTGGCGTGTTTTAGGGGAGAGATTCCGGGGTTCGACACTGTGTCCGCAACCTAGTGAAAGAATACAGTTGTTGCTGTTTATATTAAGTAATGATCAGCGCGCTTAGCACCCCATCATCGTGTGAACATCGATGGCACCCAATTTCCGTTGTAACGTTTTACTTTCACTTCCTTTTGTTAAACTAGCTTCAATGTAGGTTTCAAAAATTTATTGTTTTTAAAATCGTTACTGTTACGATTTGTCTCAAGGTGGGATTAATAGGCCCAAGGTCCATTAAAAAAAACCCACCATTGTAACATGGAGGGAATAATGAACTTAAGATCTCGTTTAGCGATAGCTATATCCACTGCGTTTTTGGCTGTAGGGCTAGGAGCCACGAATCTATTAGCTGAGGAATGTCATCGCGGTACACTAGATACTGCTTACTGTGACAGAAATTTAGATCAGGTAGCTGATCTGCCCTTAGATCCAAGTGAATGGGTAAACCCGAGTACATTAATATTTACATATACGCCCGTTGAAGATCCTGCGGTTTATGCGAACGTTTGGAAACCTTTTACTGATCATTTGGAAAAAATGATTGATAGAAAAGTTGTGTTTTTTCCAGTCGAGTCCAATGCAGCGCAGTTAGAAGCGATGCGCTCAGGTAGATTACACGTGGCGGGTTTCAACACTGGGTCGAACCCAATCGCTGTAAGTTGTGCAGGTTTCGTTCCGTTTGGAATGATGGCGTACGATGACGGATCATTCGGCTACGAGATGGAGATAATTGTCAAGAAAGGAAGTGACATTAAATCACCGTCGGATATCGCCGGGCGGACAATGGCCTTTACTTCACCCACATCAAATTCTGGTTTCAAAGCGCCGTCTGCGATACTAAAAGGTGAATTTGGCCTCGTTGCAGAAGTAGATTTCACCCCAGCATATTCGGGCAAACACGATAACTCAATTCTTGGTGTTTATAACGGTGACTACGAGGTCGCTGCTATCGCAAATTCTGTGTTACAGCGGATGATCCGCCGTGGTGTAATCGAAGAAGGTGTGTTGGAAACTATCTACAAATCGCCAACATTTCCAACTACTGGATATGGGCACGCACACAACCTGCATCCAGAGTTGGTAGCAAAAATCAAAAACGCATTTTGGAGCTTTGATTTTGATTCCGACGAAAACTTCAAAAAAGAATTTGCAAAGGCGGATCGATTTATTGGTATTCGTCACAAAAATGACTGGGCAGTAATTCGCGGTATAGATACTGCGAACGGCGTAAGCTACGACTGCAAATAATTTTCATGACCCAGGCTGCAAAACAGCCTGGGTAATTTTTATCTTACTTTTTTGTAGGTCTCTATGCTCCAACTAACTGAACTAAAAAAACAGTATGCCACCGGTGAGTTAGCACTTAAAGGTGTTACGCTAGAAATCCCAAGGGGTCAGGTATTAGCTTTAATTGGACCGTCTGGTGCGGGTAAATCGACTTTGATCCGCTGCATCAACAGGTTGGTTCAACCAACCTCTGGTAATGTAAGGCTTAATGACCAAGAGTTAACAAAGCTCTCATCCAGAGCACTCCGCCGTGCTCGTAGAAAAATTGGCATGATTTTTCAGGAGTATGCTCTTGTTGAGCGTTTGACAGTGATGGAGAATGTACTTTCTGGTAGGTTAGGCTACGTTGGTTTTTGGAGGAGTTATTTCAGAAAATTTTCGTCGGCTGATGTACAAGAAGCTTATCGCTTGCTCGACCGAGTTGGTCTCAAGCACATGGCTGATAAACGCGCAGATGAACTCTCTGGAGGTCAGCGGCAGAGGGTAGGAATTTGTAGGGCGCTTATTCAAGATCCAGATTTACTACTTGTTGATGAACCCACTGCAAGTTTGGACCCAAAGACCTCCCGACAAATTATGCGTTTAATTCAGGAATTATGCACTGAGCGTGGATTAACTGCGATCATCAACATTCATGATGTTTTCTTAGCCCAGATGTTTTCGCAAAGGATAGTTGGCTTGGAATTGGGTACTGTTGTTTACGATGGCGAACCTGATGGATTAAGTCCCGAAGTATTGACGCGGATTTATGGTGAAGAAGATTGGTCTGCAACTATCGGCTCCGTCGACGACGACGATGATGATCACGAACGAGACTCGAGCCATGACTAGCGTAAACAAAGACGTTAAATATCCTACTAAATGGTCCAAGGCACCTTTTATAAAGAACGATGCTCTTCGCTGGCTATTATTTGTATTGTTCGCAATATATTTGGCAGCTGCTCTTGGAACAATGGACATAGATATCGGACGTATCAAAGAGGGACTACCACGCGCTCAACGGTTTTTAGACTCTTTTTTCCCTCCTAATTTCTCAGACAATCGAGGAGTGTTATGGGATGGAATCATGGAAAGCGTTTGGATGGCTATTATTTCCACTGCTGCAGGAATACTTCTATCCATACCGATTGGCCTTGGCGCTGCGAGAAATCTCACCCCCGCGTGGGTATATCTTTTTTGTAGAGGAATAATAGCAGCCTCCCGGACTTTTCCTGAAATAATTTTAGCAATATTTGCAGTTAAACTTTTTGGATTTGGTCCCTTCGCTGGCTTTGTAGCCCTGTCGCTGGGTACCATAGGTTTCTACGCAAAATTGCTTGCGGAGGATATCGAGAATTCGAGTTCGTCGCAGGCCGAAGCTGTGAAGGCTACTGGAGCATCTTGGTTTCAATGGATTAACTACGCGATTCAACCGCAGGTGATGCCTCGCATGATAGGTCTGTCAGTGTATCGTTTAGATATCAATTTTCGAGAGTCAGCAGTGGTTGGAATTGTTGGAGGTGGAGGAATTGGTGCTACATTGAATACCTCATTTTCTCGTTATGAATTTGATACTGCCGCGGCCATTTTGCTTATCATAATTATAATTGTGATGGCGATGGAGTACGCATCAAGCTTTTCAAGAAAGTGGGTTCAATAATGCCGAGTGTTTCTCAAGATGGAGTTGAACTATGGAAATTACGATCCACCCGTGAAAGTTGGATCAGATGGGTCTGTTGGTTACTTGGCTTATCCATAGTTATGTTTGCATGGAATATTATCGCTGAAAAAACAACTTGGTTTTTTGTGCAAGATGCACCTCGTCAGGCTTTAGATATATCGTCGCGGATGATACCGCCGAAATGGTCCTATATCGACAAGCTATGGAAACCCATTTGGGATACAATTAACATAGCGACGCTAGGTACAATTATTGCGATGGTGATAGCTGTTCCTGTTGCGTTTGCAACAGCGAGGAACACGACACCAAACCTAGTGATTAGGTCACTTGGTCTGTTTGTTATTGTCTCTTCCAGGTCAGTAAACTCATTAATTTGGGCTCTCATATTGGTATTCATATTAGGTCCTGGAGTGCTGGCGGGAACTATTGCGATTGGCTTAAGATCGGTCGGGTTTTGTGCAAAATTAATTTATGAGTCTATTGAAGAAATCGATCATACTCAAGTTGAAGCCATTGAAGCCACCGGGGCTAGCGGTGCTCAGAAAATGATCTATGGTATTCTTCCACAAGTCCTGCCAACGATTGCAGGAGTTGGTATTTATCGTTGGGATATTAATATCCGAGAGTCGACCATCCTAGGGCTAGTAGGAGCAGGTGGGATCGGATTACAACTGAATGGTTCATTGAATACCTTAGCTTGGACACAAGTATCATTAATCTTAATCGTGATATTGATTACGGTTTTTATTTCTGAGTGGATATCTGCGAAAGTCCGTGGCGCTATAATTTGAATATTATATCAATGGTGATGAGATATGAATTCCCGCATAATATTTGATCTTGATGGTACACTTATCGACAGTGCGCCAGACATAAATAGGATAGCAAACTCTGCCTTGGCTAGTATTGGTGAACCTCCTATTTCACTGACAGAAACGCATGAATTTATCGGAGAGGGTATAAGCAAATTTGTGGAAAAGATGCGCATAAAAAAAGGATTATCAAAATCTTTGCAAATCCAGCTAGTAGATCACATGACAAAAAACTATGATGACGCTGTATCATTCACGGTCCCATATCCTGGTGTTGCTGATGCTTTGAAGATTTTATCAGAGACGAATAGCCTTGGGATTTGCACAAATAAGCTTATCAGCCCTGCAAAGAAGGTCTTGGCGCATCTGGGTCTAAATTCATATTTTGATATTCTTTGTGGCGGAGATAATCCCTTTGGTCTCAAGCCAAATCCGGCAGGATTAGTGGATACATTTAACAAAATGGATGGTGAGATTTGTATCTTCATCGGTGATAGCGAAGTTGATGCGGAGACAGCTAGAAGAGCATCTCTTCCTTTTCTGTTGTTTACCGAGGGTTACCGAAAATCTTCGATAAATAACATTCCTCACTTGGCGGCGTTTGATAAATATTCGGATTTACCAGAATTAATATGGGAAACATTACAAAAATAATAATTTTGATCATCATTAAGTTATATTGTCGTTACGAATTTGGTTTTTCTGTTCTCAAAATCTGGCAAATGAAATAAATCGAAGATATTTATGTTGAAAACAGCTCTCACAGAATTATTGCCGCAATTTGATGCAATATTAGTGGATCAGTTTGGTGTGCTCATAGATGCTAATGGACCATATCCTGAAGCTATTGAAACCTTGAAAAAAATTTCTTTATTGGAAAAGTCAGTGTACATCTTGTCCAATTCTGGAAAGCGAGCTGCTCAAAACAAAGACAGACTCACTCGCTTAGGATTTGATCCAAAATCTTTTGATGGAGTTATCACTTCTGGAGAGTTAGCGTATTGTTCATTGAAAAAAAATTCGGATGTTACTCTTTCCGATTTATTGGTATATTACATTTCTAGGGATAATGACACTTCGGTTCTCGAGGGTCTTAGCTACAATGTAGTTGAAGACCCATCTCTCGCGAATCTAATCGTAATTGCCGGCTCTATGAGTGAAACTGTTTGTTTGAGTGAATATAAAAAGATCTTGAGCAAAGCTGCAACAAGAGGCATTCCGGCAATTTGCACAAACCCAGATCTAAGAATGCTTTCCTCTACAGGTATAAATTTCGGTGCTGGTGCTATTGCAAAAGCATACTCTGATATGGGCGGAAGGGTCACTTGGTTTGGAAAGCCGCATACAGGGATTTATGAATTCGCGCTGTCTAAGCTATCAAACATACCGCGAAGTCGCATTTTATGTATCGGTGATAGTCTAGAACATGATGTGCGAGGAGCAAAAAATTTTGGTTGTCCAGTAGCCTTAGTGAGAACTGGACTATCCAATAATTTAACCATCGAAAGCATAGTAAAAGGATCCGATAGTGCAGATGTTCCTGACTATTTAATCGACAACTTTATAGTCAAATAGATTTAAACTTAACACTTCGGTTTAAATTTATGTTCTGCAACCTAGTGAAAGAACACAGTTCATGCTGATTGAATTAAGTAATTATCACCGCGTGCAGCTCTCACCGATTGGAGATTTATGTTTGCTAAGACGCATCGTCGTTCGAAAGCCTGCTTTCCAGAAGTTCGCCACTTTCTTTCAGAAGTGGGTAGGCAATTGTGGTAAACGCTGTATTGAGCATTTTCAGAGCGCGCAACAGGTCTAGATGGATAGCGCTTGTTTCGAGCGTTTCTGTGGCACCTGAACGCAATCGCATCAGATGTTTCTGCTCCAACTTATTCTCGATTTTGCGGACTAGCTCTTTCTGCTGCACCAGTTCGCGAGCCGCTCCCTTGTCTTCGGTCATTAGAACCGCAATTCCATGCTGCACATTTCTAAGAACACGATCATAAAAATCCAACAGTTCCTGCCATCCTTCATCTGAGAAATTTACATTTTCCAACTGTTTGCGTTTGGCGAGTTCAACAATTTTTCGAGTGATTGTATCAGCTGCGGCTTCAAGGTTTACAGTGACACCTGACAGGTCGAATGCCCTGGTGCCGCTATCTACTTCTGGATTGCCACTTCTTACGCGTGCCAAATACACTCGTAGGTCGAGAGCCATCAGATCAATTTCTGCTTTTTCTTTTTCTAAGCGCTGCGCGACGATGTCATCGTAGGCAGTAAAAAGCAGCATACAGTCTCTTATCATGATCTCAATCCGATTGCCCATTTCAACAAGTTCACGCTGAGCACAATTGAAAGCTCGTGCGGGTTGGTTCAGGACAGAAGGGTCAAGTGCAGATCGATGGCTGGAATCCGCATCTGAAGTACTGGTGTCAGTTATAACCATTTTGGCCAGGCGCATGACTAGACCAAGTGAGGGGAGGCAAATCACAAGCAGCCCGAGATTGAAGATGAGATGCAGGTTGAGAACCTGCTGAACCGGCATCGCTCCAGGTATCAATTTCACTCCCTCTAACTGATACAGTAAAAAGAGCGTTAATCCCGCGCCTCCGCCTCGCAAGATTAGATTGCTAGTTATCACCCTCCGCACTGTCACATTGGCTTGTAAAGTGAGAACAAATGCAATGAACGCTCCGCCCAAATTAGCCCCTAGGACCATTGCAAAGGCCGCCTCAAGCGGCAATACGCCTTCTGCGGAAAGAGTGGCGAACAACAGAATAGCAGCGACGCTGGAATGAACAAGCCAAGCAAAAACAGCGGCCAGAAAAAACGCCGTAAGGGGATCAACTGACAAATAGTTCAACGCTGTCAGAGCGGCGTTGCTATTTGTAAGTGGTGTACTAGCGTCCCGAATAAGATCGAGCGAGAGGAAGATTAGCGCCAGCCCGATCAAAATGCGTCCAATTTGACGCATGCTGCGTCGAGCGCTTCGCAAAAATAAAAAGACTCCGACCAACAATAGTAGCGGTGTCAAAACAGCAATTTGTGAGTTTAAAATCTGAGCAACAATCGCAGACCCCAAATCTGCTCCCAGCATTATAGCCAGACCCGCAGTGCTGCCGACTGATCTGGCGGCCATGAACCCTGCAAGAAGAATTGCAACGGCCGTGGAGCTTTGCAGAAAGATCGCTGAAAGCGTCCCGGTTGTTGTTGCTGTTAGTCGGTTGTCGGTCGATCGGCGCAACCAAAGCCGGAGTTGTCCGCCAAAAGCTCGTTCAAACCCCGTCCGAACAATTCGTACAGACCAGATCAATAATGCCGCAGCAGCTGCCAGATTTAACACTAAAAGTATCGGTGATGTGTCCATTGTATTTACCAATTCTTTATATGAAACACCAAACTGACAAGTTTAGAAAGGGAATGGACCCTCTGCAGGATCTAGCGGCACAACGCTCCAGTTACTCTGTGGGCCCGTCTCTAAAACAGCACATCCCGTTGGGCCGGAAAAGAAACCGATAGGAGCATGCTTCCGACGATCAAGGACAAAACCGCTGCATACAGCAGGCGCTGTTAAAACTGAATATCCTCCAATTCTGCCATGGTGAACGCCGTGAACATGACCTGCTAGCACACTAACGTCGGCGTTAGTTTGCTCCAGAATTTGCGCTAAATCAGCAGGATTTTCCAGCCCGATTCCATCCATAAACTGGATGCCCGTCCGTAGTGGTGGGTGATGAAGTATGACTACAACTGCGCTATTCATCGCCCGTGACAATTCTGCTGCCAGAAAGTTCAGACTTTCTTGTCGTAGCAAACCGGCACCTTGACCTTCAACCAAAGTGTCCAATCCAATGATACGCGTGTCTTCGACTGTTTCCGCCCAGTCGATAAAACCTTCTTTGGGCATTGAACTCAGATTGGAAAATGCTTCACGAAAAGGTTCACGCGAGTCATGATTTCCAGGGACAACAAAGAGCGGCAAACCAAGACGCTCAAGTTGCGTTCGTGCCAACGCGTAGCTCTCTGGGCTTCCGTCATCACTGATGTCTCCTGTTACAAGAACAGCATCCAGAGGCGCTAAGTGGTCCTTCTTTTCGATCAACCGGTCGATGGCAGAAGTCAGGATCGCCCCCGTATCCAATACATCTGATGCCAATTTCCCTTTAGGCACCAAATGCAGATCTGAGAGCTGTAAAAATCTGGCCATTCTATTACTTGATCCCTGTTCGTAAAAATGCCTGCACGAATTGCTTTTGGAAGACTAGGAACGCAATAAGTAGGGGTGCAACAGACATCATAGTTGCTGCAGAAATTACGCTAATATCTACGCCATTCTCAGGGGCTCCAAAAATTGAAAGGCCCACGGTAAGAGGACGTGTTTCTGGTGAATTGGTTACAATCAGCGGCCAAAGAAAGTTGTTCCAATGGGTCGAAACTGAAACAAGTGCGTATGCTATGTAGGTAGGTCGTGCGAGTGGGACATAGACGCGCCACAAAATGCCTAACCAAGTGCAGCCCTCAACCCTCGCAGCTTCGTGTAATTCTTTTGGTATACCTTTGAAGGCTTGCCGCATCAAAAAGATTCCAAATGCTGAGGCCATGTAAGGCATGCCAACACCTAAAATTGTATCGAACAAACCTAATCTCGATACCATCACGTAATTTTCGACGATTAGTACTTCTGGCAAAATAAATAATTGCATCAATACTAAGATGAAGACGAAATCTCTTCCTGGAAATTGAATTTGCGCAAAAGCAAAACCTGCAAGAGTTGTCACAAAGAATTGTCCTATTAAAATAACAGTCACCAGTAAGAAGGTATTTGAGAAATATTGTAGCCAAGGCGCTCCTACCCAGGCTGTTTGGAAGTTGCTGAGCGTCCAAGGTGACGAAATATTAAAATTGACTGCGTCGGAGGTGCTGTGAAAGGCCGCCCAAAATGCAAATAGGAGTGGTGATACCCATACAATCGCTAATATGATAGCGCCGATTGCTTCTATATTTTTTGAGAATAATTTCATTGATAGTGGGTCCGTTTATCCAAAATCGTGAACTTTATTCCAGCCACAACGCCTAACACCGCCAAAACAAGTATGGTTAGAGCTGCTGCGTGAGGTGCATCAAAGAATGCAAATGCCATTTCCCAAATGTAATAAAGTACAAGTTTTGATGCGTCATTTGGGCCACCTTTGGTAAGTATGAACAGGTGATCAATAAGCTTTACCGAATTTATGAGCGCATTAACCATTATGAACAAAGTAGTAGGCATAAGCAGCGGAATTATTACACGTCGTGTATACGTCCATCTGCTGCAGCCCTCTATATCGGCTGCTTCTTTTAAATCCTCTGGAATTGTTTGCAGCGCGGCTAGATAGAATATCATAAAGAAACCGGCTTCTTTCCAGATAGTAACGATAATTACAGACCACAATGCTGTTTGAGGCTGACCCAACCAATTTATGCTCGGGATCCCAAAAAAACCTCCAATTTGGTCTAATACGCCAAAGCCTGGAGTATAAAAAAATAACCAAAGGTTAGCTGCAGCTATCATGGGAAGGACAGTCGGAGTGAAATAAGCGGTTCTAATAAAGCCTCTAGCTGGAATTTTTGAATTTGCCCAAAGCGCCATAGCAAGGGCTATGATAATTGAGATCGGAATAGTGGAAAATGCATAGATCAGGTTGTTAGTTACAACTTTTAAAAATGTAGGATCGGCAAATAAATCGGTATAATTACCTATACCTTTAAATTCGCTCGGTCGACGTCGCGTTTCTCGACTGAAAAGGCTCGTCCAAAAGGTTGCAAGCGATGGATAAAATGCAAAGGTTGTCAGCAGAATAGCCGCTGGAGATAGCATGATCCAGCCGTAAAGGGCTTGTCTGCGCCTTTCATTAGCAACAATGTCTGACATTTCTAAGACTTTCCATCATTTCAAAGGAAGCGCCCAGTTGCCTGGGCGCCTTTCAAATTATTGGTAGTCGCGAAGCAAGCGCACGGCTGATGCTTGGGCTTCCGCAAGTGCATCGGCAGCTGACTTAGTATTAGTGAGTGCAGCCTGGATCGCGTTGTTAAGCCCTTCTCTTACACGAGCAGTCTCGAAGGTTGAAAATTCTGCAACTGCATTTTCGAGCTGATTACGAGCAACTAATGCTGGTGGAAACTCCTGAGTGTACGTTTTAAGTGCATCAGTTTCATATGCCGCAGGTGAAACACCCATATACCCAGTGCCAATTGACCATGCAGCAGCTTGTTCAGGTGATGTCATGAACTCGATTAACTTCAAAGCAGCAGCTTGCTCTTCCGGTGAGGTATCTTTGAAAACATAGAAATTGCCGCCACCGGTTGGTGACCCCTTCCTAACGTTTGCGGGCAGTTCAGCGACACCAAAGTCAAAGCTAGCATTGTTTTTCACTGCAGTTAGATTTCCTGTTGAGTGCCACATCATCGCAGTTTGGCCCTCCAAGAATGCTTGTCTTAATGTGCCCCATTCCACAGTTCCTGTTGGCATGATGCCATGTTCTTGACTGAGTGATTTCCAAAATTCCAATGTTTCAATCACGGTAGGGTCATCAAAATAGGTGGTGAGACCATCGTTAGACATAACTTCTTTGCCGTTCTGAATCGCAAGTGCTTGGAACATCCAATACGGATAGCCTGTAGATGGAATCATCAGACCGTAGGCGCCATCCTTGGTCAATGCTTTGCCCATGGAGATCATCTCATCCCATGTCGTGGGTGGTGAGTTTGGATCAAGTCCTGCTGCCTTGAACATGTCTTTATTATAGTATGCAACAATCGTTGAGCGCTGGAATGGAATACCCCACGTCTTTCCCTCAATGTTTCCATTTGCCATTAATGCGGGATAAAAACTATCAAGCCAGCCTGCATCCACTCCTTTAATATCATCAAATGCAACAACGAGATCTTGTTCGATCAAATCATATGCATCGATGGAGAACATCACGGCTAATTGGGCAGGCTCGCCTGAAGCCAATGCCGATAACGCTCGCACACGCGTATCATCATAGTTTCCTGAATATATCGCGTTTACTTTTATGTCTGGGTTTGCAGCTTCAAAGTCAGCAACAATTCCATCAACCACTTGAGTTAAAGCACCGCCAACTGCGATTGGGTAGTACATTGTGAGTTCGGTCTCTGCAGCTACGGGTGCAGCTACCGCTGTCGCTGTAACCGCGGCTAGTCCAATTTTTCTGAATGCTTTCATTGGTTCCTCCCTAGATGAGCTTCAGTTTTTGTTGCCGGTTTACCGGCGTTTTACGCAAGCCGTTGGCCTGCGAAATCGAAAAAGTGCAAATCATCATTGGAAAACGTAATATCCATGGTTTCCCCGACTTCGATGTTGCAGAGTCCTGGTAAGATGACAGTCAAGCCTTTCGTTCCAGGATGGGTTAAGCCAACATGAGTTTCTGATCCAAGAAATTCACATTCTGTTACTTTGCAAGAAAGTCTGCCTACACCATCTGCCACTACACTTGTGTTCTCGGCACGTAAGCCAATTCGAGCAATGTTATTATCAACGTCAGATAAAACTGATGCATCGATTAATGCCATCGGTGGGTCACCCACAAATTCAGCTACAAATGTATTGAGTGGTTTGTAATAAAGTTCTTGCGGAGTACCGGCTTGTTGTATTTCTCCATCTTTCATCAAGACGACGATGTCTGCCATACTCATTGCTTCTGTTTGATCATGCGTTACGTAAACAACCGTAATTCCCAGATCTATTTGTAACTTTTTAATATCTTTTCTCACAGAGGCACGAAGCTTCGCATCGAGATTCGAAAGTGGTTCGTCCATCAAGCAGAGGGGCTGATTTGCAACGATCGCCCGAGCTAACGCAACTCGTTGACGCTGACCACCGGAAAGCTCACCTGGTTTACGATCTTCGTATCCGACTAACCCTGTGATTTCTAAAGCTTTTCGCAATTTACTTTTACGTTCTTCTGCGTTTACTTTTCGCACCTTCAACCCAAAAGTAACGTTTTCAGTCACATTTAAGTGAGGAAACAATGCGTAAGACTGGAAAACCATTGAAAGATTACGATCGGCTGGGGCGGCGTATGTTACATCATTACCATCGATGATGATGGTTCCTGCATCAGGTAGTTCAAGACCAGAAAGCAGTCGCAAGGTTGTTGATTTCCCACACCCTGATGGCCCTAGAAGGGCAACGAAAGAACCCCGTGGAATCGATAGCGAAATATCTTGGACGCCGAGTTGGCCATTCCAACGCTTTGCTACATTATTGACTTGGACAAATGGCGCCGCCATTTCAGGCTATCTCCTCTGCAAAGACGATGTTTGCATTCAAACTGCTCAACATTTCGGTGAATTCTGGTGCTGGTGTCCTGTCACAAATTACAAGGTCAATGTCGGTAATGTTGGCTCCAGCCGCCGGTGCATGGCGACCAAATTTACTTTGGTCGATAACTAGCATTGATTTTTTGGCATTCTTGCGCATCTGCTCTGTTGCACGAACTTCAGACTCGTGGAATTCCAATAATGAACCATCCACATCGATACCCGCAGTACCGAATAGGGCAAAATCGGCCCGAAAACGCGCAAAGAAGTCAACCACGTCTTCCCCCACCAGATCGCGGTCTGGTAAACGGATTTCTCCGCCTGGGATAATTATCCGGTTGGACATTTCCTCACTCACCGCCATGGCAGCGCTGAGGTTATTAGTAATTACCGTTAGTTCTTTACGGCGGCGCAGAGCGCGCGCAACGTTCAAAGTAGATGAACCAATCGAGATAAAAATTGTTGCTCCATCGGGAATATGGGTTTCTGCCAAGTCAGCAATCGCCCGTTTTCCTGTAAGATTGGTGCCGGCACGCTGATCGAATGGGGTGTTTAATCGGCTTTCTGCCAACTCGATACGTCCATGCGCACGACGCAGGTTCTCTCCATCACAAAGAAGATCAAGATCTCGTCTTATGGTTTGCGTGGAAACACCTAGCATTTCTGCCAAAGCGCCGACACTAATACCTCCACGCTCTGTGACAACCTGCTGGATCAAATCCCTGCGCCTGATCTTTTTTGATGCCATTAGCAATCCCCTTCCAGTTAAGAAACTACCAATAAAAAGTCACAAAACAACAAAAATTTTCTCATCAGGACTCAAATAAGCGAAATATCCACCTAATCTCTACTACTTCAGCGTTATTATTGCCAATAAAGAGAGTGATCAAAGCTTCTCATTTTGTAAATGTTGTTTTTCCTTCCATTTTATTATTTCAATGTTACATTTTGTTTGCCACTCATTCGAACGAAGCGCAATCTACTAAGGGGACAGTCGGACAAATGCTTGACACACAAACAATTTTCGCGCGCTACCAGTCCATACGTCCGAGGCTTCCTAAGGCGAATTTTGACGCCACAACCCGTGATATTCAGTCTCTACTGGATATCCGTGAGGAAGTGGATGCCTTTGTTTTTGATGCTTTTGGCGTTTTGAATGTCGGAGAAACACCTATTCCTGGCGCTGCAGCTCGCTTGGATGAATTAAGAGCGAGCGGGCACCAGATTCGCATCTTATCCAATGCTGCTAGTTATGATCATCAGGGTGCGACCACAAAGTTTCAAATGCTTGGAATGCAGGTTACGGCGGACGAGATTGTGACCAGCCGCGACGCAGCGTTAGCAAACTTAAATGATGTTTTATGGGGCTGCATCGCTACACCGACAGACGATCTGAAAGACATCCCAGCCAGGGTGCTTCGGCTTGACACAGATCGCGCTGATTTTGATCGGGTGGACGGATTTCTTTTCCTTTCAACCCAAACATGGCATGAACCCCAGCAAAAGCTCCTTCGCGAGAGTTTAGTTTCAAACCCGCGTCCTGTTATGATTGCAAACGCTGACCTGGCCGCGCCGCGGGATTTTGGCTTCTCACTAGAACCCGGGTATTTTGGTCACTTGATGGCTGATGATGGCCTTCCGGATATCAGATTTTTTGGAAAACCATTCCCTGAAGTTTTTGAAATCGTAGAAGCCTCACTTCAAGGAATTTCCCCGGACAGGATTGCAATGTGTGGCGACACTCTTCACACTGATATCCTTGGCGCTGCAGCTCGCGGCTGGCGCACTGTTCTTGTCACTCAAGACGGTATGTTCGCAGGTCACAACGCTCAAGCTTACTGCAGTTCTTCATTAATTACTCCCGATTGGACTACGAAGCGGATCTAAACTTTTTCGGAAATACGGCTCAACAGTGAAGTATTACGGCTGCGTATTCTACTGTCATTTTTATACCTAAGTCTTGCCAAATACTGTGTCCGCAACCTAGTGAAAGCACACAGTTTATGCCGATTTTATCAAGTAATTATCATCGCATGCAGCTCTCTATCATCATATGAACATCAAAGGCATAATATTTTTACATAGGCGCATGTACATTCCAAAGGAGTTTACCCCTACAGATTTGATATTAATTTGAAACTATTGAAAATTTGCACATTGTTTTCACCATATCAACCGCGCCTGTGAATTGAATGTCTAAGACATTCTTATTCACCAAAATTGTTGGTATTCCTGCAGAAGTTGCAGATTTCAAACCTGGATGACTATCTTCAAAAGCTAAGGATTGTTTTGATGGGATCCCCAGTGTTTTAATTGTCTTCAAATATGGTTCTGGGTGTGGCTTGCCAAAAGTTACGTCATCACCTGAAATTATCAGCGATATGCATGCTTTTATTCCTAATTTTTGCAATCCTAAATGGATGGCGGAAGTGGAGGCGGAAGAACATACACATATTTCGAAACCGTGATTTGAAAATGTATGCACCAACTCAGCAGCTCCAGGCATCGGTAACATTTCATCCGGAAATGCTTTCAATGCTTGCATGACGATATCACTTACTATTTTCTGCTTTGTTGTTTCGGTTTGATCACAAAATATGGCTTCAACAAAATCGATAACCTTTAGTCCAACGAATGGATCAGTTTCGGCTTCTGATAATCGACGGCCGTAATGTTTTGAAATTTGAATTTTAGCACGGGTCCAAACGTGCTCAGTATCAACAAGAGTTCCATCAAAATCAAAAATAACCGCTTTAGTATCCTTGAGGTTATATTTTTTGTTTTGTGATTTTAGGAACATACTCTTTTAACAATACTAACTTTGAGTTTTGTAGTTTTTGAATATCATTTGTTGAAGATTTTGAGTTTGTCAGTTGGTAATTCAATGGACACTAACTGTCCTTCTGAAAATTCATTTTCATTTGAATTTTTAATTACAAAAACATTCCCAACATTTGTAGCCACTGTATATTCCATTTTGCTTCCAACGTAGGTAGCTTTTGTTATTGTCCCCTGAAGATCTGTTTTGCTCACATTATGATTTAAATTAACATGTTCTGGTCGAATAAGTGCTGAACCAGTTCCGTCCTTCAGATCTGTATTTTCATATTGAGTTATGAAATCAGAAATTTTTATTGTTTTTGAGGATGGATCTTTTTGCTCTACGATGCATGGTAAAATGTTTGTATCACCTACAAAATTTGCAACAAAAAGACTTTCAGGCTGTTCATATAATGATCTAGGATCACCGGTTTGTGCAATTGTACCAGTTTCCATTACAATAATCTCATCAGATACTGCCAATGCTTCTTCCTGATCGTGCGTCACGTACACAACTGTTAAGCTTAAGCGCGTTTGCAATTCCCGAATTTCATCTCGAACCGATCTTCTCAACTTAGCATCAAGATTAGACAGAGGCTCATCAAATAAAAGAACTTGGGGCTCTAGTACGAGTGCACGCGCTACTGCAACTCGTTGCTGTTGACCACCAGAGAGTTCACTTGGGTACCTATCTTTGAGTTGTTTAAGGCCGACAAGATCTAAGCCTGAATTTGCCTTTTCTTCGGCATCCGATTTTGAAAAGCCGGAATATACTAATCCATAACAAACATTTTCAAATACTGTTTTATGCGGGAATAATGCATACGATTGAAAAACCATCGATACGTCGCGTTCTGAAGCAGGTTGATGGGTTACATCCTCTCCCCCAATAAATATTTTACCCTTACTAACCGCTTCCAGACCTGCAATCATTCGCAAAGTAGTGGTTTTTCCACACCCTGATGGACCCAATAAGGTAACTAGATTGCCTGCTTTGACGTTAAAGGAGATGTTATCAACTGCAATCGAATTGGTTCCATAAATTTTTGAGACACCATCAAAAGTCACATCAGCAGCATTCTCTCCAATAGAAACTTGTTGCATTCAAAAATCTCCTCTCAAGATTTTGTCGTATTTTCTTGCCTATGCGTCACTGCCTTGCCTATGGCTAATTGCATGAGCACAATCACAGTTAACATTAATATGATCAGCGTTGTTGAGTATGCGATTGCTAGGCCATAATCATTGTTTTCTACCCGGCCGATTATGTAGCTTGTAGCCATGTCGTATTCAGCACTGACTAAGAAAATCACAGCAGAAATAGCCGTCATTGATCTAACAAAACTAAAGACTAATGCTGCCAAGATAGCGGGCCTAAGTAGTGGAAGAATAACTGCCCTAAAAGTTTGAAAACTGCTTGCGCCAAGCGTCAACGAAGATTCATCTAGGCTTTTATCCAGTTGGCTCATTGCCGCTAAACCTGATCTTAGTCCAACTGGCATATTTCTAAATATGAAACTCACTATAAGGATGATCCCAGTTCCTGTGATCTCGATAGGAGGTACGTTGAATGCAAGAATGTAACTAACGCCAATTACAGTGCCTGGAATTGCAAAACTAAGCATAGTGCCGAATTCAAATGCATTTTTTGCATAGAAGTTATGTCTCGCCAGAAGGTATGCAATTATTAGGCCTAATGTGGCGGTTAACGGAGCAGCGATCAGGGCGATAGTCAGCGTGGTCCAGAAAGAATTCCAGGCTGAACCAGTCCATTGGATGCCGCCTCCTTCTAAGTTGATCTCGAACGCGGTGATGTAGTGCTTGAAGGTTAAATCGTAGTTGAGCCCCCACATTTCTACGAAGCTACCGTAAACAATTATCGAATAAATGACTAATGTGAACATTGCCCAGGACAAACCAATAGAGATGATTGGGAGTGATAAAAGTTGAGGAAGCTTCATCGGAAGCCCTGAGTCACCCTTTCCGGTGACCGTGGTATAAGACTTTTTCCCAAGCCAAAATCTTTGGATGTAAAACGCTAATAATGTAAATGAAAGCAGCACTATCGCTAAAACTGCAGCACGCCCTTGATCATACTGCGCACCCACAATTGCAAAGAAGATTTCGGTAGATAAAACGTCATAATTACCACCAAGCACGAGTGGATTACCAAAATCTACCATGCTTTCAATGAATCCGAGTAAAAAAGCATTGGCTATTCCTGGACGCATTAATGGAAGTGAGATTGTATTAAATACTTGGTAAGGGTTTGCCCTTAATGTTTGACCTGCTTCTTCAAGAGAAGGGCTCACACTTTCTACCACGCCGATCAGAACTAGGAATGCAATTGGAGTATAGGCAAGTGTTTGGGCGATTATAATACCAGGTAAACCATATACCCAACGTGTTGGTTGGACACCCAAAATATCAGCAACGAAAGTAGTTACGATACCAGAAAGTCCAAACAATAGAATAATCGCAAGTCCTATTACAAACGGAGGCGTAATAATTGGCAATACGCTCATAGCACGTATAACACGACGAAATTTAAGCGAAGTTCGAGTAACCAATAGAGCAAAAATTAAACCAAGTATTGTGGTCAAAGCACCAACAATTATGGCCATTACTAGAGAGTTTATAGCAACGCCGCAGCGTCCAGCATCAATAAAACACGCTACTGACCATATTCGCTTATCAGTAAATTTTTCTAAAAATATTAATAAAGAGTAATTGTTATGATCATCGATAAATCCGGAAACAAACAATTTTCCTATTGGATAAACAATAAAAATCATCACCAGTAAGATTACGAAAATGATCATGCTGATAATGAACTTATCACCATATGCTCCTTTGCGTTCAGCAACGCCAAACGAAAACAAAAATAAGCATGATAAGTAATAGAGTAACCCGCCCACACCTATTCCAAACTGACGGTTAGACAAAGGACCAAGCAAGGTCTCCAATGTTTCAAATTGCCATCCTCGTATGCCAATACTTAACCCTTGAATTGCCAACCAGAGCAAACCAAGTCCGCCCCCGAAAATTAACAGGTGCGCTTGTGTTCTACCCTTTGGTAATTTTGTTAATGCGAAGCCGGTTATTACAAATGGCAAGAGAAGTGGCGCTAACCAAAATTTTCCACAAAAAATATATTGCCATAATAGCGGTGCATAATCGCTATCAAAAATATAGTCTGCTACCAACCATTCGAGGCCTAAAAAACCATCATCGATGGCATACCAGGGCACTGCCAAGCAAGAAATAATACCGACCGCCAACCAAAAGTTGGCGATCGACTTACTAGATTTCGAAGCGTTCATTTTCGAATCTGCTTTCAAGAAAAATTGGATCTAAATGTGCTTACTGGGCGTAAACCTCATCATCCCATTTTTTCAAAAGTCTCTTACGCTCGCTGCTTGATCCGTATTTCTTAAAGTCATAGTCGATAAGCTTGATTGTAGAAAGATCAGGTGCGGATGGGGAAGTTGATGAACCCGTGTTAGAGGGTACTTGGAAGGCTTTCACCTGCAAAGCAAGTGATTGTGCGTCTGCACTTAGAGCCCAATCATAGAACTTTTTAGCACTTTCCATATTGCGCGCGCCGTTAATAATGGACATCGAACCGATTTCGTATCCAGTACCTTCGCATGGTGCTACCACTTTGATCGGAAATCCGGAAACTGCTTGCTTAACCGCATCATGCATGAAAACGATACCAATCGTATTCTCGCCTTTTGCAGCAGCTTTGATTGGTGCAGAGCCAGATTTTGTATACTGGTTTATGTTTTTGTGTAGGCCTCTCATGAATTCAAAGCCTTCCTCTTCGCCAAATATCTGTACCATAGTAGCTAGAGTTGTATAGGCAGTGCCTGAAGAGTTTGGGTTCGCCATTTGAACATGGCCTTTGTATTCAGGTTTTAGCAAATCCTTCCAACAAGACGGGACGGATAGGTTGTTCTTTTTGAGCAGTTCTTCATTATATCCGTAGCCCAATGCGCCTGAGTAAATTCCAATAGTTTTGTCAGATGCCGAGCTAGCTTGACGTAACGCCCAATCCTGTAATTCGCTTCGCATTGGTGAAACATATGGTTCAGTTAGGCCTTCTTCTGCTGCTTGCAGATGTGGATCTCCAGTTCCACCCCACCAAACGTCTCCTTTAGGATTAGCAGACTCTGCTTTGATTTGCGCAAAGGTTTCTCCCGAGCTTTTGCGGGTCATGTTGACTTTTATTCCAGTAGCTGCCGAGAACTCCTGTGTCATGAGCTGACACCAATCTTCCTGCGCACTGCAGTAAAATGTCAATTTATCAGCTGCAAATGCGCTTGTAGAGAAAGACATCGCGGCCAAAATTACTGATATTGATATAGGTTTTTTCATTATTGTACTCCCTTTTATATTTATCTTTCGAAATGCTTGTTACATTTCTGTAACATTACAGTTACAAATAATCTCTGTTTTGCAAAGTCTTTTTGTGAAATGCTGAAACTAATTCTTGGGAAGCTTTAATGATCGATAAGTATAGATTGGATGATGACGGTAGATATGAGTTTGCGGTTAGCGTTATCCGCGAAGCTGGAGATCTCGCTTTAAGATTTTTTGATAACCTAAAAGATCTCGTAATTGAAAAGAAGGGACATCAAGATTTAGTTTCTCAAGCGGATAAAGAAGTTGAACTATATATACGAGAAAGCCTGGGTAAGGCATTCCCTGAGGATCAAATTATTGGTGAAGAAGGTGGCAATAGTATGCCAAGTGACTCCCAGAAATCTGAATTCGTTTGGGTAATCGATCCAATAGACGGTACTGCGAATTTTGTGTCTGGGATACCTGCTTGGTGCGTAGTTATAGCTCTTGTTCATAAAAATAGTGTTTTGGCCGGATTGATTTTAGACCCAGTTCGAAATGAGTTATTCGAAGGAGTAGCGGGGGTGGGATCATTCCTGAACCACAAGCCAATTT
>Ga0255762_10001536_pt1 | contig 19756 bp, 22 predicted proteins | sample 101ome_16_FD_179962 | JGI IMG/M metagenome (GOLD analysis project Ga0255762, IMG submission 179962) | Coastal salt marsh microbial communities from the Groves Creek Marsh, Skidaway Island, Georgia - 101401AT metaG (version 2) | ecosystem: Environmental > Aquatic > Marine > Intertidal zone >...
GAATTCCGTGACCAAGTTCGTGATACTTTGGAAGAACTTGATGGGCTTGTTTACGACTTGTCCGAAGAGGCTCTCAAAGCATTTGAAGCGGAGTTGCAGAAGGTTCTGTATAAGTTCCAAGGAAAGGGCGATGATTTGGGGCCTACTTTGACCAAGTGATACTATGGACGCCTACCTTGAGCGTTTCATTGACGATATGGTGAATAACCTAGAGTATCGCAATGGGATTTTCAAGTCGTTTTGGGAAACAGTGAGAGGGTGGTTTTCTTGAGTTGGCAAGATGTTTTGAAAAGGGGCAGAGTTCCTCCAAAGAAGCCTACTAAGGAAGAGAAGCCCGATACGAGTTGGAAGAATAAAGTCCCGAAGAAGGAAGATTGGTGGGACATTGAACTTCCTCCCGAACCGGAGAATGTCGTTGAGCGCATAAAGCAAGAAACCGAAAGAGAGGCTATTATCCAAGACCTTACCAGCCGTGATGAAGAACGCAGAAGTCGCAAACCCCGCTACTCCGAACCCGATGAAGAGAGAAAAAAGCGGCAAGAGTCAAATAAGCGGAAAGAGAGATGGGCCGAAAGCGACCGCATTAAAGCGGAAAAAAGAAAAGGAACCTACAGACCCCAAAAAGGCCAAAAGAAAAACAGAAACCCACAAACGCCTAAAAAAACTCGTTCTCAAAGAAAAGCGGCTAGTGCGGCTAAGAAAAGAAGGGCGGCTAATCAAGCAAGATATTCTAGAGAAGATGCCGCTAAGAAAAGAAGGGATGAAAGGAGAGGACTTTGATGAGTTGGAAAGATGTTCTTAAATTAGATGTGGAAGAAGAGTTTGAGCCTACAGAAGACCCCGATGCCTTTAGGGTGGACCCAAGAGTTGAAGCCCATAGAGAGGGCAAACTCACCGATGGAAGAAGGTATCAACGGAGAGCAGAGAAAATAGACCCTTCACTAAGAGAACCTTATAGCAGTTATCCCGGAACTCCAAGAGCCTACGGTCGCCTCAATTCAGTTGAGAGCAAAAAACTCAGAAGAAAGATGAGGCAAAAGGAACCAGTTTACATTGATACCGATGAGCCAACGGAGAAATACCCAGCAGATTACACTAGGCAGAGGGTTAGAGATTAGGTGATACTATGGAATGGCTAGAAGTTTTGAAAGTGTTGGGAGCAGAAGACTTCCTTAGAGATGTGCAAAGTGTGATTGGTGGGAAGATTACTCGTCCCAAGTCCAAGTTCTACAAATTGTTGCTGAGTGGGGGCAAAGTCCCCGTTGAGGTGACAAGGGACAAGACCGGTATTTACACCATTTTGGTGAAGCATCAAGGTGGCTACGCTACCTTCAACAGAGTGGCGGATTTGAACAAAATTGTTGAGAAGGTTCGTAAGGAGTTTGAGCGGTATGAGTAAGTCTGAGGCGTAGTCATGTCATGGTTTGAAGTCGTCAAAGGGGGCAAAGTTGCCTATAGCGGAACTTGCCCGAAGTGTCGCAAGTTCGTTGGGAACGGGAAAGAGTGTCCAATGAATTTGCCGTCAAAGTCGCCTAGTATTCCAACGGCGTCGGCTTGCCCTATGAAAGTGGAACAACCAAATAGGGAAGAACTCTTGCGTGGTTTGGGGGCAGTGACAACTGGCTCCGCACCGAGCCTATTCAATATAACCTATGGAGGGAGAAAGCGTGGTAAAAAAGGACAAACTGAAGAAGACGCCAACTAAGTTCAACGGCACTCCCCTCACGCAAGCAATGCGTGACAACAAGTTCATTCAGGAATACCAAGAGTGGGAATCCAACTGCCGCAGTGTGAGCGGTTCGCAGATGAAAGTGAAGAACATTCCCACTTTGTTTGATATGCTGAACAACCACATTCTTGATGAGAATACGAGAATGGGAAGCACCAACCGGAAGCAAGGTAAGATTGGTGATGGTGGAACTCGCCTACTTGGGAAAATTAGCGAGATTATGAGTGGAGATTCGTTTACTGTTCTTGAGGTGTTGACGATTCAAGAGTTGGCCAAGGACTTGGAGGAAATGAAAGACACTTCATTGGACCCCGCTACCATTCTTTTTACTGAGCAACTTTACACTTCTAGAGGAAAGAAGAGAGGCGACCCTGTTGAACACTTTGGCCACTACCGAACTCAAACCTATGTTGACCGCATGAAGCGGAAGAAAAAGGATGATGGTTTGGGCGGCCCCGCTGACCCGGAGTGGTTTGCTGGAAACAACCCACCTCACCAAGCCTTGTTCTCGGAAGGCTCTGCTGAGTTTGCAAAGCCAAGAGGTTTGTTGGCTATTCTGCAAGATGCCGAAGAGAACTTGAAGGACATTAAGTTGCAAGATGTGGTTGTTTCTCAAACGAGAGCAGATTCGGGTATTTCTCGCCTTGGCCAAGTGAGCGTCATTCGTGACTTCTTTGACAATGTGGTGAATACGCAAGGCTACTGGCGAAAGGGACAGGGCAAACTAATGCCGTCCAATATCCAAAGAGAAATTTCTGCTATGGACTTCAACGGGCTAAAGTCCCAAGACAAGGACATTATTCGTGAGGTGGCTGGACTTGGGAAGCGAACTGAAAGAGCAAGCATTCACGGTGATTTGGAATCGTTTACTTTGAAACTCAGCACGGGCGCAGTTGTTCGTTTGGTTGATGAGGCTTTGAAGCGCAAGGGCGAAGAGGACGGGTATTACCGTGCGCCCGATGGTTGGATTGCGTGGCAAAGTGCAATCAGTGGCGGCTTTGATTATCGTAAGAGTCGGGCACAGGTAAACCCCGATAAATACAAAGACAAGAACTCTAGGAGCGCACAGGCAAAAGTGATTTCTAAGAGTTGGGCTGATATTCTGCGGGGTTGATTTTCTTGGTGACAAGAAAGCGATGCGCCCTTTGTCAACACGAAGACAGAGAAGAACTTGAGCGAATGCTTGAGGGCGTAGAGATTACTTGTGATGCTTTGGATGAGCAGGAAGGTTGGCGAAGTGGGACGGCGGCTCAACATCAGCGAAATCACATGAGCGGGTTTGAGATGGCTTCCAACCCCAAGTGTGTTGTTTGCACGGACCCAATGAGGAAGCACTACGAAGCCGGTTTGAGTGATGGCGAACTCAAAGCGGAAGATTTGGCCAGTGCCCTTGGAACGAGTAAAACACAAGTGCATCGCCACATGAAGCATCATCTTCAACCGCTTGTTCAGCAAAGTGCCGCTACCATGTTGGCTAAGAAAGAAGTGAATGAGATTGACATGATTAGTTCAAACATTCAAAAGTTGGATATGAGGCTAGACCAAGTGTTCAATGATTTGGGTAATGACCTTGACCCAAAGATGATTGATGCCTTGACGAAGTTGGCAAGAGAGATTAGAGAATCGTTGCGCTTTTCCCTTGAAGCAAAGGGTAAGTTGATTAGTAAGCGTCAAGACACCATTATTGTCGCACAGATGCAGATTGTGCAGGAAGTCCTTTCACAGAACAATCCTGAGATTTGGTTGGACATTAAAACAAAGATGCAGGAGAGATTACAATGAGTTGGAAAGAGATTGTCAAAATGAAAAATATATATGGAGAAACTGTTTCTTCTTCTGAAGAAAAATATCTTAAAAAAATTATGGATGAATTTTTACAGGATATTGATTTTGCTGGTTCAATGGGAATAGTATTTCAAGTTGCTAATAGAATGGGAAAGTATTTTGACAAAAACAGCGAGGTTTTTCAACAATCAAGAGAGGTTTTAGAAGCAATTGATTTAGCGGAAAAAGAGGCCAAAAAACTACAAATCCTATTAAAAGATAAATATGTTGGCGATGGTAATTTATTGAAAGAATGATGCAGGAGAGATTACAATGAGTTGGCTAGCCATTCTCAAGAACCAACAGGTGCTACCCACCGCCACCTACAGTCTTGCGCTAGCCTTGACAAACGAAGAAGATTTTCAAAAACTTCTTGATGATGTGAACTCTGCCGAGGCTTTGAATCCTGCTGGGATAAGAGCAGTTACTTCGCTTAAAAATAAAAGTGAATTTGTCAAAAATCAGTTCATCAAAATCTACTCTCAACAAGCAGGAACAAGTCTTGAGGAAATGTGGGGGAGAATGGAGCGGCTTTTGGAAGCCATGAAACCAAAACTCGGCAGAAAGCGTGAGCGAACCCGTGACAAAATTATCTCAGCGCAAAAAAATCCCGAAGAATATGCCGATTTTATTGCCGAATTGAGAGAAAATCCACTTACTGCCGAGGAAATTAGGGAACTCAAGAGTGCTAAAGCAAGAGAGGCCTATCGCAGAATCATGCAAAGTGATGAAAGTGAGGCTGACGGCATCGTAATGCCCTTCAAATTCAAAGCCGGAGAGGGAGTTTCCAAGAAACAGTTCACCGATACGCTAATTTTGCTAGACCAAAACCCAAAAATTACCCGAAAAGGCAACAATTTGGTCTTTGATGCAAAAGATATTGCCGAAGTTGCAAGGATTTTGAGGCTTGGAACTAAAGATAGGACAAAACCTACTGCTCAAAGGGTCGCTTTTGACGCATCTTTGAAGCCATTTATGACAAAACCTGCTCAAGCAAAGCAAATTGCATTGCCCAAAACAAAAGTAAGCGAAGCCATGAGCCAAGCCTTGCTCTCGGACAAAGAATACAAGCCAAAAAGCAATCTTTCTGCTGATGATTACCTAGATTATTTGGAAATCATCAGCAAAGCAAATGTCGCCGTTGCAAAATACCTCCCAAAAACCATCGGCCCCGGTAAAGGCATTGCTGATGAAGCATTTTCTGCTTCTAAAGGCAAGGCTATGCTTTCGCCCTACGGACTTTTGTTGCTCAAGACCGATTTTAACACCAATTGGAAGCAACAGTTCTTCGGCAATGTGAAAATTTCGGCAGTTTTGTCTAGAACCAACGCCGAACAAGCCGTAATTACGGATATTTTGGCAACTTTGAGGGCAACTCCAGTAGATGAGCGAAAAGATGCTCAGTTGTATGGAACCATTAGCCTTGAACCATTCGCTGGCGTCAATTTGGAAAAGGCCACAAAGAATCGGGACGCTACTCAAAACGCTAGAAGTCAAATTCGTGACATTATCAGCGGAAGTTCTCGGTTGACTGATATGCTCAACACCCAAACCCGCCAAAAGCAGTCCGGGGCCATTGGTCAAATGCAAAAAGACCCGACGCTGATGAAGATTACTGAGGCTATTGAAGCCAAGAAGCAAAATGGCGGCGAAATTCTGTATTATGACAGTTCTTTGAACCAACTGGAAGATACCGAGCAGATTCAAAGAACGGGTGAGTATGCAAAGGTCCGTGTGGATGGAAAAATGCTTACACGGGACGACATTAACCTAGATGAATCTGCAAACAGGCAATCCCTTGAACAGATTCGGGACATTCTTGAGGACCCTACTGAGGGTGGGGTTTCTCTAGCCGATATTGTGGCTGAATTGATTTCAAATAAGAAAATTGAGAAGGTTTTGCAAAGCAGTGGGATGCGAAACCGACTTGAGCAGGTGAGTGTTGAGAACGGCTTGATTTTCCTCATTGAAATGGGTGAAATGATTGGTGATGAAACGCTACTGGAGGCTTTGGAAAAGGCAGTTATGTTGGCAACCAAGTCTAGAGAAGAACTTGCAGAGCAGGGTATTCGCCAAAGAAGATTGAGAAGAGAACTTGAAGGAGAGTTGGACGAGGTTGACGAATCCATGCCTTCTACTCTAGAAACATATAAAACGGGAATGCTAGAAGCACTCTCTGTAAAGTTGACTCAGATTGGCCGGGACTATGAGAAATTTATTGGTAGTAGTCCGGGGCAAATTGAGAAAATTATCGGCAGTTTGGTTGGAGCGGGGCTTTTGGAGGAATAATCATGAGTGATTTGCAAGATGAACTTGAGGAACTTCAACAAGAGTTGGAAGACCTTGGGAAGTTTACGCCCGAAGAAAAGAAAGAGTTGGCCGCTAAGAGCGATGAGGCCATCAAGCGCAGAATTTCCGCACTTTCTCGCAAATACAAAAATACGCTCCAAGACATTCGTTCCGTTGAGCAGGAAATTGCCGAAGAGGAAGGCAGAACCCCGCCCGAAGCCATGAGCGATACTGAGGCTGAAACTCGCTCGGACCAATTCGGTGCTAGGGTTTTCCGTTCCATCAAAGACCTCGTTGGGCGTGAGCGGGAAAGCAGTGCAGAGGGAAACTTGCGTAACATCAAGGTTGGGGGAGGTCGTTCTCTCTATGATGTGCTGGACGCCTACCTTAAGCAAGCAGTTCCCTTTGACGCTTCTAGCGGTCAAAGCATCTCAATTCGTCAAATGTTCATTAAGCGATATGATGAAATCGGTTTGAAGAACATCGTGTCTTTCCCCGATGAGGCCACTCAAAAGTTGCTGGCCATTGCTGACAAGATTACCGGGGACGCTGGAGAAGAAATCCAAAACTTCGTTGCGAACTTTAGAGTGCTTCAAGATGCAGAAGACGCTCGTAAAAGAGGGGCGAAAGAGTCCCTTGAGGATGCAGGAACCTACTCAATCAATGTCGGTAAGTTCTTTGGGGCTATTGATTTGAGCGATTCCGATTCTAGAGATTCCGTTTACGAGTATTGGAAAGACATTGACGAAAAGTATGACGCCTTTTCACAAGCCTTGCTTGAATTCTTGGAGTCGGCTGAGAAGTCCAAGGATGAGAAGTTTGCCGAAAGAGCAAGAAAGTTCAAGGCAGAATACACGGTCAACATTGACGATGAAAGCCCTGCTAAGATGAACAAGAACTTGCGCTATGTTTACGACATTCCTGCAATTAACATGGAAAGGGATTCTCCTAAGAACAGACTCATTCGTGTTATTGAAAACATAATGCTTACAGAAGGCTTGTCCGATGCAGTTGGAGCGCAGGCAGGAGCAAAGTTGGGCGAAGAAGATGTAATGACCGACGAGCAGACCCAAGCCTTGTCGGAGTTCAAAGAAACCTTTAGCGATGCTATGGAAATAGATTTGGAAAGAGGGCGTATTATTGGTGGCGATGATGCTGATACGCTCATACCTCAACAGAGTGCAGAAGCAGAAGAGTTCTACGAAAGACTCGTTGAAGATGATGTTGATGTTCTGCTTGCTATTGAAATGGCCAAGAACAAGAAACTTGTTTCGGCTACCGATGATATGGCGACTGAACTGCGGCAATACCTTGACATGGCAGAAGAAATGTTGACTGATAACCAGTTCCAAACAGTTGATGTTGAATTTGAACGACTGAAGAAAGAAGTGAAGCAATCCCTTGTGCTGGAAAGGCCCGACTACTTTGTTCCAATCTCAGCCCTACTGGATTCTCAAGTTATGTCTAAACTCAACATTCAGAATTTGGACTACAACGATATTGTGGACTCTTTGGATTACATTTCTAGTTTCTTTGAAGACCTTGAGATTCTTATGAAGAACTGGGAAGACCAAACCATTTTTGAAGTGGCTCCTAGAGGTGGGCAAGCCGCTACTACCGTTGAATCTAGAGAAGACCCAACGGGCAGAATCAGCGGTTTGTTGAGTGCTAGCGCACCTATCATCGCAGGAAAGAAAACCAAGTTGCCAAAGTATTTGGAAGAACAAAAAGAGGCTCTGCGAGAACTGGTGCAAGCCATCATCAATTACTATGTCAACCCAATCTATTCGGGTAGAATGCCGGTAAGCATCCCCGAATTCTCTCGCAAGTTGGGTTTCAAAGATGTGCTGATTTTGGCGGAAGACCTTGGGGCAGAAACTACAACGGGTAAGGAATACATGAGGGCCACTTCCGATAGCATTGACACTCTTGACAAAGAAGACATTCGGAACTTGAGGCAATTCTTTACGAGAGTTTTCGCCAAGCGAGTGAAACCCTCCGTTGAATTGATTCAGTCCGGCAGAGATGCAATTCAAAGCCTTACTGAATTGTTTGACAACGAGGAAGCCAACGCCAACTACATCTCAGCCGTTCTCTTTGATGTGATGAGAGCAACTGGCGATACGACGCTAGCAGACCGTGAAATCTCCGGTCCAAGTGGGCGAAAGAGCATCATGGAGAGAGCAAACCTCTACAGTGAGGCATATTCTTCAAACAAGGCATTCCCAATCTTTGGCCTGCCTTTGTATCTTGACATGAATGAGGGGCTTTTCTACAATCATCCCGATAAGGGAATGAAGGCAGAATACGATGGCCTTGTCAACATTTTGAAGGAAGCCGGTGAAGACCTCCCAGTTGTCTTGAAGGCACTCCTTGAGGCCCACGATGAGATTCGCAAGGCATTGGGTAAGGAAGTCCAGCACGGATTTGTGCCGCTCAGTTACGAGGCTATCAACAAGTATCTTGTTGAGGAAGACATTGATTTGACCACCTTTGAAGTGGAAAGCATCGTGAAGTCCTACGATTCTCACAAGAACATCAGCAACGAGTATGGAATCGGCACGGAAGATGTGTATCTTTTGAAGGCCAACTTTAGGTGAGATTATGCAGAAAGCCAGATACTATGATAGCGCAATCCAAGAAAACCCTCTTGAGATTGCTAGGCAATTGCGCCTAGATTTCAGCAAAGCACCTTCTCTTCACAAGGCCATTACCAATATGGTTCCAATTCTAGAAGAATATGCTATGCGTGACAAAAGCAGGGCCTCAAGATACAAGGCCGTTGCAGAAGGTTTGAGAAAGGTTGCTAGTGAAATTAAATCGCTCATTACTGAATACGAGGAATGAGAATGATTGTGGAAATGACAAAAGATGAACTTGTTTCTTTGTGGGCAAAGACACAAGACTCTCCATTTCCTGCTAACCGAAGTCAAAACTCTCCACTTAATCCATTCTATCCAATCACAGACTACTTTGTGAAAATGGTTGATGAGAAGCCAGTGGCCGGAGTAGGTTTTTCCAAGAAAGGGGGCTTTACTCTCTACGGTGGAGCATTTTCAACTAAGAGAGGGGCTTTCTCTGAGTTGGAGAAGCATTTCTTAGCCAACACAAGTGGGCCTTACATCGTAGGCATTTCTTCTAGCACTCTTGACAACAAGACTTGGATTGATTCTTTTAGAAGAAGGGGTTGGGACATTGCCCCAAAGAGTTTAGGAAAATATGAGAACGACCCTACTATTCAAGCATTCCGTGACTATTACACTGACCACCCCAAAGGAGCAACATGGGCAGTTAAGGATTTGCCAATTGCAAAGTGGTTTAGTTTGTTGAGGTGATAACATGAACATCAACACTCTCAACTTTGAACACCAAATGGACTTGAATATGTCTAGGAATTCATTTCCATATTTCTTTGAGCATGTTCTAGGTTTTCAAATGACTAACCACCAAGCGGAGTGGAAGCATTTGATGGACGATACGAAGCGAACTGTCATTATGTGCAGTCGTGGCCACGGAAAGTCTGTCTTCATGAGAGCGTGGGTGGTTTGGAATCTATGCTTTCAAGAGCCACCATACCAAATGGTCTACATGTCGTCTAACCAAAAGCAGACAAACATGCACATGAAATCCATCTCAAAGATGTTCAATCATCCAATCCTTGAGAAGTTCAAGCCCGAAGGAAACAAAGGCTGGGCAGTTGAAGAAATGAATTTGGACAATGGTAACTCAATCGTTGCCCGTTCCGTCAACTCTCAGTTTCGTGGTCTTCACCCACAAGAAGTCATCATTGACGACCCCTTGAAAGAGTTCAGCGTAAGCGGTATTCAAAAGGTTACAGACTGGTTCTTTGGTGACTTGACTCCTGCTATTCACTCTTCTGCAAAGGTTCGCATTATCGGGACGCCTTTCAGTTACACGGACATTTACCAACAACTCGGTGAGAACCCAGTTTACACGATGAGAGTTTACCCTTGTCTTAACTCGCTCAATGAACCTCTTTGGCCCGAAAGGTGGAACTATGATTCTCTTATGGAGAGGAAGCAGGAAATGGGTTCTCTTCTGTTTACAAGAGAATACATGTGTGTGCCTATCTCTACGGGGACTTCTCTGTTTAATCCCGAATTCTTGGACAATGCAAAGAACAAGGACTTGGTTCTCAAGCCACTTCGTAGAGAGGGCTACAAGTATTTTGTCGGCATTGACCCTGCTATTTCTACAGACGGTGACTACAATGTAATCACCGTTCTTGAGATGGACAAAAATGAAAACAAGTCCATCGTCTATGTTGACCGGGCAAAGAATGTTCAGTTCCGAGAGAACATACAGAAGGTGAAGATTGTCAACAAGTTGTTCAATCCCGATGCCGTCTTCTTTGAGAGCAACGGATTTGCAAAGTCGTTCATCCAAGAGATTAGAAACTCAACAGATATTCGCCTGCACGATTTCACGACGACTCGCAGAAAGAAGCAGGAAATCATTCTCAATCTGCAAATGACTTTGGAGAACGGAAAGATGAACTTCCCCTACGGCAACGAAGAAAGCCGTAAAGTAACGGGTGAATTGATTGGTGAACTTTCCATGTTTGCAATCAACGAGAACGGTAAGTTTGAGGGCGTTGGCGCACATGACGACATGGTGATGAGCCTAGCCTTAGCCAATGCCGCTACCTTTCAATCAACTGACAACTTTATTTTGCTGGATGATATGGGCATATTTGACGATACTCCGAGAACCCCAATGATGGGATTGAATTTCTAAGGTGATTTGAGATGGTAGAGGCACAACAACTCATACAAGCCAAACCGCTCATTGAGCAGTTGGAAGAACTTGACCAAGAGGAAAAGGAAATTCTCAGTCAAGTGGAAGGCGAACTCAAGTTGGCTTCTGTTTTCGGATTTACTCATGTCATGTCCGAAGTTGAGCAAATACAGAAGTTGTCCAGCGAATACAACCTTAACGCTAGTGAAGCCCGAAAGCAACTTGATGCGTTCCCTTCGGAATACATTGTGCAGGAGCAAACGGTTCCCGACCTTGTGAAGAAGATGAGAAAGGCTCGTCGCAAACTCAAGGGAGAGCAACGAGAAAAGATGGCGAAGGCCATTGATACAATGATTGATGCTTATGCTGACCACATTAACAAGTGCATTGATTCTATTTCATGGCTGACGCCATACAAACCAGCCCTACTCAAGATGCGATTCAACGAGAAGGATTTACAGAAACTCTACAAAATGAAAGACACTGACATGCGAAGAGAAACAGTGGACGCCCTTTGCAAGTATTGGGAGGCCGACCTATCGCAACGAGAGATGGTTTTCTGCAAAGAATATGGCCAATTGCAGAAGACAATGAATGATGCCAAGAAGGACTTCCGTAAGGCCATCAAGAAGATTACTGACCAATCCCTCACCAAGTCAAAGAGAGAGCGATTGGAAGACTTTGTTCTCAAAACTGTTTGCGAGAACCAAGGTATTGGGGCGAAAAGAATCCACGACCTCATGCCTACTAATCTTCACAAGGCGTCTTCTCCAAACACCATTGCAAAGATGATTACCAAGTTGGACATTGCTTCGGTGGACGGAGCCTACTACAAGATGCCGTCCATGTTGAAGAAGAACATTTGGGCATACACGGCGGCTTTCATTGACTCGGATGGCTACATTACCCTTGACCGCAACATGAACCCTAGAGTGGGCTTGGTGGCTACAGGAGAGCGTGGAAAGGCATTCATGCAAGAGATGCACAAGTCCATTGGTTTTGGCCGTATGCACCTTGACCAAAAATCACCACAAGATACCCGCCTCATCAACCGGCTCAACTTTTATTCTCAAGCCGATGTAATGGAACTCATGACGAAGTGCCTTCCACATTTCCGATTGAAGAAAGGGAATGCTGAGTTGCTGATTGAACTGATTCGCATGAAGAAAGGCTACAAGAAAGAGCCTTGGTATAAGGAGCGATGCGATGAGATTTTCAAACTCATGAAGTGGGAGAATCACAAAGACCATGTTGGTTTTGATTGGGCAAAGGAAGGCATTTATCTTGACGACATTCAAAAGTTCAAAGACAACTGCAAGATTTCAGTAATGGATGCAAACGAGCAGATTGGAACTGTTCTCAAGAATGACCCTACCCGCAGAGATGAAGATATTCCCAAAGCGGAAACCCTGCAATACATTCGCACCGTTAAGGAAGCAATGAGGAATAAGAAAATCCAAAGCCAAGATGAAATGGAAGTGCTAAGTTATTTGGATTTCATGGCGAGGGCGGCTGACATTTACGAAGAGGGCGGCACACCTTTCATGTCATACGGCTACATTAAATCGGAGATTGACAGAATCCTCAAGAAATACAAACTTGATAGTAAGTCTAGATTCCAATCTACTTTGAAGGCGGTGAAGTGAGATGTTTTGGGAAGATGTGTTGAAATCAAGGCCAAGCCCCTATCGGCAAAAGCCCCTTGATGATGCAAAGCCCGAACTCCCTAGTCCACAAGACGACATTAGGCCCCCTTCCCCCGACCGAGTTTCCGTCATGGAAGTCGTGGAAGATTTGTTGCGTGAAGAAGGAGGGGCCGCAGACTTTGACAAAATCTTTGAAGCCGTTGAGAATAAAGCAAGCAACATTGTGTCAAGGAAAGAAGTCATGGCTATTCTAGAGTATGACCCCGATGTGGCCCAATTAGAAGATGGCGATTACATTTTGGTGAACACCATTGAAAAGAATTGGCAGGGTATTCTCCAAAAAGAAGGCAAGAAAGATGCTTGCTACTACAAAGTCAAATCCCGCTACAAGAAGTGGCCTAGTGCCTATGCTAGTGGGGCTTTGGTTCAGTGTCGTAAAGTAGGGGCAAAGAACTGGGGTAACTCAGTCAAGAAGGGCGGAGATAATTTCGCTAGAGAAAAGAAAGAAGGGCTTCATGGGTGGTTTTCACGAAGGGGCGGAGGTGGCCAAAGCGGTTGGGTTTCCTGTCAATCTTGTGAAGACGACAAGAAGGGAACAAAACCTTGTGGTCGTAAAGATGCCTCTAAGGGGACAAAGCAAAGATGCCGCCCAACATGTGCCGCATGTAAGACATACAAGAGAAGGAAGGGTTCACCATGAGTTGGGAAGATATTCTAAAAGGAAAAGCCAAAGGTGCGTCTAAAAGATTAAATCACCCAGTCTTTACTATGGCCGTTGGAAATGTCATTAAGGATAGAACTACCTTTACCATTCCACAAATCAAAGAAGAAGTTATCAGAGAATATAGCACTCTACTTGTTGAAGGAGGCCACATGAATAATTCAACTGCTCCGAAACATGCTAGGGCTAGAACTAACAAAGAACAAATTGGCAAGAAGGTCAAAAAGATTGGAACTCACAGAAGATATGATGGTGGGACTTACAAGGTGATTGAATGAGTTGGAAAGAAGTATTGAAAGCAAGTTGCGGGAACCATGAGAAAATGGACGGCGGTTGCTCTTGTGAAAAGTGTAACGAGAGAGCAAACAAAGCATACTGCCCTCATTGTGACGGCAATGCTCCAAAGAGCGAGTGTGTTTGTGGAAAGATGGAAAAGAAACTCTTTGGTAATCAAAAGGTGATTGCAGAAAAAGCACCACCCAAAGATGAAATTACCGGAGCAGATTTCAAAGTCCTTCGTGACGAGAAAAAGAAACTGATGAAGTTGTGATTTTATGTCTTGGGAAGATATTCTAAAGAAACCTGCTCTGACCCCTCAAGAGGAACAAGAGATTCAATCCATGATGCGATTTAGAAACATGGATAGGGCATCTGCGGAGAGGTCTGTTAGGCGTAAGTATGGTAAGTTGGGGCAAGTGAGGCAACCTGTAGGTAGGTTGACGAAAGAGGATATTCTAAAGCGAAAGCCCAAGTCGGGTCCTAGAGAAGCGGCTCGTAAGAGAATGAAGGCTAAGGGACTAAGCGCATTCAATAAGCCACAACGCCTCAACGATGACGATGGTTCGGATAAATCGCACCATGTCATGGCTTCCGAAGGTGGCAAATACAAATACATCAAGTTCGGGCAAAAGGGCGTCAAGACAAATCAAACGGCTGGGCAACGCAGAGCCTTCAAGTCACGCCATGCAAAGAATATCAAGCGTGGAAAAATGTCTGCGGCTTATTGGGCTGATAAGGTCAAGTGGAGTCCAAGCAAGACCAAAGAGAAGAAGAACAAGAAATGGCGGAAGGGTTCGTAGTGTGGAAGGATATTCTTAAAGCGGATATTCGCAATGAAGCCCAATACAATGCGGCTTCTTTACAGGATAGAAAAAAATACCACGCAAGGAATCAATCAGCCTATACCAAGAGATTGTCTGTTTTGAGGCAGCAATCTAATGTTGATTTAACAGATACAGAAAATCCAGTATATCAAGAAATGAAACAATATCAAGACATTAAAAACTTTCACTCTAGGCAGGCTAAGAGAATAGAGCGTTGCTTGAAAAGAGGTAAAACTTCATGCAATGATTATTATTCTGCTGAGTCCGAAGGAAATAACAGAAGGAGAATTAAATACAATACGACCCCGACCGGAAAGTTGGACCCCTATGTTGAATTGTCATTAGAAGCCTACAATAGTTTAACAAATGAGCAAAAAGCAAAATATCATGTTGGCATGTCAAGAATAAAAGACAGGTCTTTCCACGATAGAATGTTTCATAGGGTAAGTAGGGCAAAAGAAAATCTGCCTACATTTCCATCTCCTAAATACGGGGGCGAATCAACACAAGTTGTAGGTATAGAAACTTCAAGAGAAGAATATGAAAACATGGATAGAGAAGGTAGGGCCAAATTCCATAGCAGGGAAATTGGAAGAAACAAAAAGAAAGGCAATGCTGACTTAGTTAGATTTCATAGAAAAATGTATAACAGGCTATCTAGGCAAAGTGATTTGCCAAATTACTACTCACCCGAACACGAACAGGAGAGCGATTGATAATGGATTGGAAAACCATCCTCAAAGTTGAGGACATTGACTTTGACAAAGACATTCAAGGTTTCGGGCAATATGAAATGACTTGGTTTGGGCACCCCAAAATTAGATTGAACCATCAAAAAATGTATGAGTTCATGAAAGAACAACTAGGAAGAGAACCTACCGAGAAGGAAATCATGGAAGCCGTCAAGAGAATCAGTATGCACGAAGCGGCTCATGCTGGGCACCATCGGGCAGACCCGAAATCCTTCCAAGATAGAGCGACCGGCGACTATCCTCTAGAAAGAATCGCCTATCTACTGCAATCCCCCGAAAGCCTGTATCGGGCATTGAGAAACCTCATGTCGCACCCGGAGAGTTACGAACCCATGTATCATCAAACTGGGCTTCTGCAAGGCACGATTAGCGGCTACAAATTCACTGCCCGTGCTAAGGTAGTCAAAGACCTTCTCTTTTGGGTGGACAAACATGCGAAGGCGATGGAGCAGAAGGAACAACTCATCCGAATGGAAGTGGCCCAACGAAAGTCTTTGAAGACAAAGTTCGCTAAAGAGAATCTGCCTAGGAACTATGCCGCCGCAGTTGCAAGATACGGTCCCAAAAAGAGAGCCTTTCTTAAGACACTGGATTGGAAGAATTGACATAAAGCATTAAAACTAATGCGCTCTACAAAACCAACAGGGGGTCTTTGTTATGGCTGATGAGGGCAGAAGATTCTCCATTACGAACTTGTTTCGCCGCAAAACTCCCACGCCTGCTGATAGGCAAATCTACAGTATGGGGATTCAAGAGCGGCAGAACAACCATGTAATGACGGCTCCCATCATCTATTCCATTGTTCAGCAGTCCGTCATTGTAAGAACTTGTATCACCCAACTCAAGCAAGAAGTGTTCCGCAGAGGCTACCTTTGGGAGAAGGCATACGAGGCTCGTTGTAATGACTGCGGTAAGGAGCATCAGCGGCCTGTTCAAGAGTGTGCCCGTTGCGATTCAACTGACTTGAAGAAGCCCGACCCAAAACAGTTGGAATATGCTGAGAAGTTCATGGATGGCTATGTCAACAAAGCCGAACAGTTGTTCATTGATGTGCTACAGGAACTTGAAGATGATTTGAACATCATGGACGACGCCTACATTGTTCTCATCAAAGAGTATTTCCTTGACGGCAATGGGCAGATTAGAATGCACCGAATCAAGGAAGTCTATCGTGGCGACCCAGTTACCATGATGATTTATTGTGATGAAGAAGGCACAAGAGGAACCAAGGGATTCACTTGTGTTAATCACCGACAGTTTGTGGCTAGCGAACCACACGAAATGTGTGAGGCTTGTGGGTCCAATCTGTTCCCTATTCACTATGTCAACCGAGTGAATGGGCAAGACCAATACTTCCTAGAAGGAGAAGTCTTGCACTTCAGTAAATACAATCCAAGTAGGTTGTATGGTCTTTCTCCTATCCTTACGCTCTACAATCTTGTCATGACCCTCATTGCGATGGAGAATTATGTCAACTCATCCTACACTAAGAGCAGAATGCCGAGAGGTTTGCTCGCCGTTCAAACTCGCAACATGGAATCCATGAGAGCCTTTTGGAGAGCCACCAAAGAAAAGATGGAGGCTGACCCTCACTTTATTCCCGTTATGGGCATTGAGGCCGAGAACGGCAAGGGTGCAGTTGAGTGGATTAAGTTCATGGATAGCCTCAAGGAAATGGATTATGTTTCTGTGAAGGATGATTTGCGTGACCGTATCTCTGCTTTCTATGGTGTGAGCAAAGTGTTCATGGCCGACAATACAACGAGCGGTGGTTTGAATAACGAAGGTATGCAAATCCTCGTAACAAACAGAGCAGTGCAAAAGGCACAAAGAGTCTACAACGACTATGTGTTCCCATTCCTCATCAAGCAGTTTGGAATTACCGATTGGAATTTGAAACTCCCTCCGAGTGAAGAAGAGGATGAGATTGCCGTTCTGCGAAAGCGTGAGATTGAGGTGAACATTGCCGCTTCAATCAAGAATCTTGGCTTTGAAATTGAAATGGATGAAGACGGGAACTTCACCTACAGTAAGCCCGAACCAAAGGAGGAAGCCCCTCCAAGCGTGGAAGGGGAAGAAGGTGGCGATTTAGAACTTGACCCTCTCGCTGGGTCTAATCTAGACCAAAGAGATGTAGACCAAATGCAAAGAGAGTTTGCAGAAGGTGGAGGTTCTAAGCCACAAGAGAACCCACCAGCCACAAGGAATAAAGCGAGGATGAGCGTAGGACCCGATAAGAGGCTGACTGGCTTACCCCAAGAAGCAGGCAATCAAAATGTTGACACTAGAAACGAAAGGAGAGTGGGATGATGAGTTGGAGAAGTATTCTAAAGGAAGAGTTTGACCATGATGTTGAAGATGTGAAGGGTTTTCATCCTAAATATAAGCACCTCGTTTATTACGAAGCCAAACCCTACTATGGTTCTTATCTTATCACTTCTCCCGCAAAAGAGGGTTCTATTTTGATGAGTGAAGACGATACTAGGGCTATGTTTGAAGATAGAATGGATGAGGGCTACGGGTATTTTGTAGATGATTATTTGGATTTTTTTGAGAAGGAGGAATGAATGTGACAGAAGATACACGACAAAAAGAAATTAGATTGAGAAAGGAACTGGCACAACTCCGTGCTAAACATTCCAGTGAAGACAGAGTGGTGAGAAAGAACCGTGACTTCACTATGGGTTTGCCTGCTGATACTTCTCACAAGGCAAAGACCCACACTAACGATTGCCCCGATGTTGTTTTGCTCCCAAAGCACCGAAGAGGCAACAAAGAAAACATTCCCTTTTGAGGTGGGCTAAATGACGCTATCTCCTTCTGTTGCTAAGATTCTCAAAGAGGAAGAGGATGAAGCCAAAGAGGAAGATGATGAAACCTCGGAAGAAAGAGAACTCCGAGAAGCAGAAGAGAGAGGGGAAAGAGATACCTCTCTCACTGAACTGACCGAAGAAGAACTCACCGGTCAAGAGCAAGAGATGGGGCAAAGAGTTGGTGATGCTGAACTTACCCCTACTGATGAAAGGCAAATTCGCAGAGTCCAAGAGTTTGGAAAGCAGGTCACTTTCCTTGATGCCGAAATGGTTGCGAGAAAGAGGCAAGGGGCAAACTATGTCATTACTGCTAGAACCAAAGGTAGAGGTAAGCAATACTCAAAGGGGGCTTCAACCGAACAGAGCCTCTTCCCATTTATTTCCGGGGAAAAGAATCTTGAAGAGTTCCTTGTTTTCCTCAACTCTTGCTTGAGTATGAGAGTGAACGAAAGAATCCCTAGCGACTACTTCACCCGCAACATCATAGAGTTTATTCAAGAAGATAATGAAGAGGCACAAGAACTCAAATTTGAACTTGAAAAAATCTGTGCAGATGCAAAAGAGTTGGCTGAGAAGAAGTTCGCTAATGGCGATATGAACGGCTATGAAACCGTGCGCCTTGCGTTTGAGAAGATTCACGGTAGGAAGTTTCTTACCTCAAAGGGGAAGAAAAGGAAAGCAGAAACCCTCAATCTCATTCTTGATTTCTTGAAGACGGGTAAGACCCCTACTATTGATGTGGACAACACAAAGGCCATGCTCACGCAAATGGCTAGTGAAATCTCCGAGAAGGAAGCCGATATTGAATCTCTCAAGGAAAAAACTGGTGAGAGGATGAAGGCTGAGAACTACGCCGCAGAACTCAAGGCAAAGTTGCAGGCAGAAGCCGCTGGCTACATCGGTAAGCCAAGTGAAGAAATCAAGGCATACATGGAGGGCCTTTCCGAAGACCTGCGAGCCGAAGTTCTAGAGATGTATGAGGAAACCGTTGTCCCTCAAATTGAAAAAGAAATTGAGGCAATGAAAGAAGGTAAGAGGGGTTCTCTTAGAGAAGCCACTACTGCTAGAATGGCTGATGAAATTGAAAGGCTCCAAGAAAACATTGCGAGTCAAGAGGCTGAACTCAAAAACCTTGGTAAGAACAAGCGAGAAGAGTTGGAAAAGGAAATTTCTGACGCAAAGGAAAAACTGGAGGCTTGGAGAAGTAAAAACTTCAAGCGAGATAGTGCAGGTAAACTGCTTGCTACCCCAAAGCAAAAGGAAACCTATCAGCGAATGCAGAATAAACTTGACAAGTTGATTACTCAAAACAACAATCGTTTGTCGGAACTTACTCAATCTCTTGGAAAAGAACGCTCTCGCCTTGAAGAATCAATCAAGAACTACAGGCAGAGGTTGACCAAAAAGAAAATTGCATTCAGCCAAAGAACAAAAATTGGGTCAAAGAAAGTTGAACTTGCCGGTTCTATTCAAGAACTGAAAGATATGCTCAACCCCGAATACTACAACGACCAACACATTCGTTTGCTGAGAGGCAAACTCATGCAAAAATACATTGAGGAAGAAATGGAAGACTACTTTGCTGAAAAGCAAAAGCAATACAAGTCTTCCGAAGAAGAACTCCGTAAGGAATTGCTCAAGTATAGAAGAGTGGATGCTGACATTAAGAACTTGCGAAGTATGGTCCCTACAATTGAGAAAATCATCAAAGAGATTGATGAGATGAATGTTGAGCGCAGAAAGGGTAGTTCCGTCCGTCCTCCAACAAGAGAAGAGGAAGAGGATGAAAGTAAGGATATTGTTCGCCCCGATACTCAAGATATGAGAAATATCAGACAACTTGTTCAAGACCGCAGAAAGGTTCTGCGCTTGTTCGTTGGGGCTGGCCAATATGTTAAGGACATTGTGAAGAACACCAAAGAATTGCTGGCCTACTATGAAGACCTTGATGAGTTTATCACCGAAAGCCTACAAATGCTAACGGATGCACAAGAAGGTGTGAATGATGAAACCATGCAGGACGAACTTGATGAAGGGTTTGAAGAGGCTCACAACAAGAAAAAGAAAGTCATGGACGCCATTGTTGGCGATTTGGATGCTCTTTTCAAAAAGGTAGAAGAG
>Ga0255762_10001537_pt1 | contig 19755 bp, 16 predicted proteins | sample 101ome_16_FD_179962 | JGI IMG/M metagenome (GOLD analysis project Ga0255762, IMG submission 179962) | Coastal salt marsh microbial communities from the Groves Creek Marsh, Skidaway Island, Georgia - 101401AT metaG (version 2) | ecosystem: Environmental > Aquatic > Marine > Intertidal zone >...
CTTCAAGCTGGCCAGTTGATAGCCGGTGGCCAGCAACATTAATCACATCATCGGTACGCGCCATGATGTAGAGATAACCATCCTCATCGCAATAGCCAGCATCACCTGTTTCATAATAGCCTGGAAAGCTGGTGAGGTATTTTTCAACATAGGCGTCATCAGCCCCCCAGATTGTGGCAAGGCATGATGGCGGTAATGGTAATTTCACGGCAATCGCCCCAAGTTCACCCGCTGGTAACACCGCACCATCCGCATCAAGAATATCAATTTCATAGCCGGGCATCGGCAATGATGGCGAACCAAGCTTGACGGCAAGATGCTCAATCCCCATTGGATTGGCACAAATTGACCAGCCGGTTTCGGTTTGCCACCAATGGTCAATCACCGGCACACCGAGCTGGTTTTCAGCCCAGCTAATCGTATCTGGATCGGCACGTTCGCCAGCCAAAAACAGATATTTCAGACATGACGTATCATAATCTTTTAAAAATACGCCATCAGGATCAGCGCGTTTAATCGCCCGAAAGGCCGTCGGCGCGGTAAATAAGGCTTTGACCTTATGTTCGGAAATCACCCGCCAGAACACGCCAGCATCAGGCGTGCCAACCGGTTTGCCCTCAAACAAAATGCTGGTACAGCCAAAAAGCAACGGCGCATAGACGATATAGGAATGGCCAACCACCCACCCAATATCAGACGCTGCCCAATAAACATCGCCCGGCCGCATATCGTAGATATGGCGCATCGACCATTGAAGTGCGACAGCGTGACCACCATTGTCACGAACCACACCTTTCGGCTGGCCGGTAGTCCCCGATGTGTAAAGGATATAAAGAGGGTCAGTTGCCTTTACCGGAACCGGCGGCAGTTCGGTTGCTGCATCAAGCGCTGCATTCCATTCCAGATCGCGCCCCTCAACAAGGCTGGCCTCAAGCGCCTCACGCTGGACAATCACGCAATGGTCAGGTTTGTGGTTTGCCGTTTCGATGGCACCATCAAGAAGCGGCTTATATTCGACAATACGCCCGGGTTCATGACCGCAAGATGCGCTTATCATCACTTTTGGCGTGCAATCATCAATGCGTTTGGCAAGTTCGGCAGCCGCAAAGCCACCAAATACAACCGAATGAATGGCACCAAGCCGCGCACAGCCAAGCATGGCCACCACAGCTTGCGGGATCATTGGCATATAGATGATAACGCGATCACCTTTTTCCACCCCAAGACCGGCAAGCATACCGGCAAATTTTGCCGTTTGCTGTTGTAATTCGGCATAGGTTAGGGTCGATTTATGGCCGGTGATGGGCGAGTCATAAATAATTGCCTTTTGGTCGCCGCGTCCGGCCAGAACATGGCGATCAACAGCGTTGAAACAGCTATTCATCTCACCATCGGGAAACCAGCGGTAAAACGGCGGATTGCGGTCATCGAGACCGGTTTTTGGTGCCTTTACCCAATCAATCGCCGTTGCCGCATTAAGCCAGAATCCAGCCGTGTCCAAAATTGCATCGCGATAGATTTGCGCATAGCTATTCATTAACCGTCCCTCGTTCATACCCAGACTTAAAATCCAATTATCATTGCCACATGATCATTATTCAATTGCGTGCGCTGTCGCTAGCGGAAAATCTGCCCTAAATCATAGACGATCTTTGCCGCTTCCGACTCGAGCGGGAATGACAACATTCCCATCACATCATAGCCAAGAAACAGTGGCATTATATAAAACCGGATCATAAACAAGAACCAAGCCACATAAAGCGGTTTCAACCTATCGACCAAAAAGCCTGGCGTTAAGAACGACATCGCCCTGATCATCGGTTCAGTAACTTTCATGAAGGCGCGCATGAAAAAGAAATCGGAATCTTCATTCAAAAAGATCGTCATCCCAAAGCGTCCGATCAGGGTCCACATCGCGGCCCCTAACGTGTAGTCGAGCAACAGCACGCTCCAGCTAATTCCGCTATCCATAATTCCCCCCGAAATCACGCATCAATATATTTGCCATCAATCTTTGAAGCTTTTATCAAATGAATTTTACAAAAAAAGTGGAGCAGGAGAAACCCTGCTCCACCAAGTTTGATTTTGAGTCCCATCGGGCTTTATGCCTTAGCTGTTTTGGACAACTTCGCCCTTTGGAATACGGATCGAATCAACCATTTTCATGGTTTCCTCATCTGGTGCCTCAGTGGCCTTTGACACGACGATCATCAAGATCAAACTGACTGGCATACCGATCATACCAAACCGAAGATGATCAATGCCAAGCCAAGGATCCATGCCGCCCCACCTAATCGCATAGAGGTAAGCAGTTCCTGCAGCGAGACCACCAATCATGCCGGCAATTGCGCCAGCCCGATTTGCGCGTTTCCACCAAATTCCGAGCACCAGTGGGAAGAACAAGCCTGAATTTGCAAAACAGAATGCCCAAGCAACTGCGCCCAGAATTCCGGTTAGCTTTTGCGCCGCAACATAGGCACCAGCCGCACCAATCGCCAACAGCAATATCCGGGCTACAACAAGCCGTTTACCGCTGTCCGCTTTTGGATCAATGATCTTGTAATACAGATCATGTGACAAAGCGTTTGCAATCGCCAAAAGCAATCCATCGGCGGTTGACATGGCAGCCGCAAGACCACCAGCAGCAACCAGACCTGAGATCACATAAGGCAGGCCAGCAATTTCAGGAGTAGCCAACACAACAATTTGGCCATTCATGAAGAATTCCTGCAACTGCAAAATGCCATCGCCGTTACCATCCACAAGCTTCAAGAAGCCAGCACTAGTCCATTTCTGAACCCACTCAAGAGACTGCGCATCAGCAAATGATTTACCGATAATACCAGTCGCCAGATTAGGATCGAGCAATGACAGCTTGGTAAAGGTCGCCAAAGCAGGCGCGGTTAAGTACAACAGGCAAATAAACACCAATGACCATCCAACTGATTGACGTGCAGCCTTGACCGACGCAGTGGTAAAGTAACGCATTAGGACGTGTGGCAGTGAGGCTGTTCCCAACATCATGCACAATACCAGAGTGAAAAACTTCCACTTTGCCATCAATGTATCACTGGCGTCGTTAATACCTACACTAAGAGCCTTAAGCTTGCCAGCTGCAGCCTGAGCTGCCGGATCAACCGCGGCACCAAGGTTGTGGAGTTGCTCTAACTCTTGAACAGCCAAAACTGCATCAAATTGAGCCAGATGTGGTATCATCCCGTAGCCAAGTTTATTGGACATCCAAAACACCGGGATGAGGTAAGCAACAATCAGCACGATATATTGAGCAACTTGCGTCCATGTCACCGCACGCATTCCGCCCAGCATTGAACAGGCTAGGATACCAGACAACCCAACCCAAACACCCCATTCAAATGGAATATCCAGCATTCGAGCCGCAACCGTGCCGGTACCGTTAATCTGCGCCGTCACATAGGTAAAGGAAGCCATAACAAGAACGATCACCGCACAGAAGCGTGCAAGATTACCGCCATAGCGTGTACCGATAAAATCAGGCACCGTATAACAGCCAAACTTGCGCAGATATGGCGCGATCAAGCTTGCCACCAACACGTAACCGCCGGTCCAACCAACAAGGAACGCCATGTAAGGATAGCCGTTCATGTAAATGCCACCGGCCATCGCGATAAATGATGCACCTGACATCCAGTCAGCAGCGGTTGCCATACCGTTGTACACGGCAGGAACTTCACGTCCGGCAACGTAATATTGCCCCGATTCCATGGTCCGGGACAAAATGCCGATCAAGGCATAAATTGCGATGGTAAATCCAACAAACATCCAGCCAATCTTCTCGGCACTGACGCCTGCTTGTTCTAGGATTGCCATGATAATAACAAAGCCTAAGAATCCAAGTGTATAGACCCCATAAACTCTGCCTAGGTTTTTAATAAATCCACCTTCAAGTTTCATAACAGCACTCCTAATCTTCTGAAACGCCGAACTCGTCATCAATTTGGCTTTGTTTTGTTACAAACCAGAAGACAAGAATTGCGAACGATATCTGAACCCCCATGCCAGCCATAAAATAGCCGCCAGGGAACGATCCAGCCCCGCCGTTTAAGGCGTCACCAAACCAATGAATTATAAATGCTAAGAAAATCCAGATGGCCAATGTCTTGAATAAGAGACTTTTCGTCCTATCCCAGTGACTTGGCGCCCCGGTAGATTGACTGCTCATAACAGCATCCTCCAAAAACCATGATTTAACTCTCCAAATAAATCACTTCCCCACGATCCTAGTTGGGCAAAACAAAATTCAGCACCAGAGAAGGATCAAAAAGTTGCCGCGGATTATTGTTATTGTGCTCACGACAATACGTAGGCAAAATCTTAGGGAATAAAGAGTAAATGGCAACATATTTTAGCGTGAGCGTTTTGAAAACAAATGATAACAACCATCAAATCAGTGCTGCGCATTATCGGATTCATCAAGGACCCGCCGCTTAAAACACGCCAGCAACTATATGATTTTATTGACAGCCGCGCAGCATTTGTGTCGCAGGTGACGCTTTACACCTATGTCAAAGCCCGCGCCGGCACCCGCTTTCCAAAATTATTCCAAAATGACGATTTTTTAACCTCTTTGCGCATCGCCCGATGGCATGTCTATGGTGCCGCCATTTGCGATCTTGGCTTATTTGCCATTGCCCAGCTCAAACGCGATGGCGGATTAAACGACAAGGCCGCGCAGGAACTTGCGATTGAAATGTTGGATGGCATTTTGTTGGACTACGATCAAAATGACATTGATCCAAAAGATTTTGCCGCGATGGGGGATACCGGCAAACAACGCGCCGCCTTTGCCAATTGGGATTCAATCGCTGATGGGCCAGCAGCCTTTCAATCCAGTTCGGATGCAGTTTTCCGGTGGGCACCAATTGCCGATGAACTGAAAGACAATGATGAAGAAATTGTCCGCAATTCGATACATCTTCGCTGGATTGGCGTTCGCCGTGATTTAAAAGAACTCATCAAACCCGCCCTTATTCTGGCTGATTGGCATAAATCTGACCGCCCCAATCCGCCCTCAATCTAACCATAACCCCAAAAGAGACAAAATGCCCGTTACCAAAACCGTGAAAATGCTTGTTGCCGAGGCAAAACAGCAAACCAACAGCATCAGCCCAGCCGACGCGCATGACCAGCAGCAGGCAGGTGATGCCATTTTGATTGATATTCGTGACATTCGCGAATTGCAGCGCGACGGTCGCATTGAGGGCGCGTTTCACGCTCCGCGCGGCATGCTGGAATTTTGGGCCGATCCCGACAGCCCATATCACAAAGAGATTTTTGCGACCAAAGGCGAGATTGTTTTATTTTGCGCCAGCAGTTGGCGGTCGGCACTTGCTGCCAAAACCCTGCAAGATATGGGATTCAGCAATATCCGCGACATGGATGGCGGCTTTACCGCATGGAAAACCGCCAGCCTGCCCATCACCAAAGACGATTAATGCTGAACAGTTGAACAGGCTGTTGCTGCAGCAATTTTGTAAAATTTGATAAATTCTTCGGCCATAGTGATTGACAACCAAATGGTCAGAAGGCTAATTGCAACCAACTTTTTCTCGGTGGGAGTGTATAGATGACCGACGTAACGGCCGATATTGATGCCATGATCGCACGGGCGCGCAAAGCCCAGCAATCTTATGAAGCCAACGGAAGTCAGGAACGGTTTGACCGTGCCGCCGAAGCCGCCGCATGGGCGCTGATGGAACCAAGCCGCAATGCCGAGCTTGCCGCCTTTGCCGTTGCCGAAACCGGTCTTGGCAAAATTGCTGATAAAATCACCAAAAACCACCGAAAAACGCTTGGCCTGCTTCGCGACATCCACGGCAAATCCAGCTTTGGCCTGATCGATGATGATGCCCAATCAGGGGTCAGTGAATTTTTGCGGCCAAAAGGGGTTGTTGCGGCGATCGTGCCGTCAACCAACCCGTTGGCAACGCCAATCAATAATGTCGTCAATGCCTTGAAAACCGGAAATGCCATCATTCTGGCGCCATCGCCCAAAGGTGCCGCACCTTTGGCTAAATTGCTGGAATATGTCTATGCCGAATTTGACCGAATCGGCCTTGACCATGATCTTGTGCAGATGGTGCCCAATCCGCCGTCAAAGGAAAAAACCGCACGGCTGATGCAAGGCGTCGATATGCTGGTTGTCACCGGCTCACAAAGCAATGTCCGTTCGGCCTATTCATCCGGCACGCCCGCGCTTGGGGTTGGCATGGGCAATGTTGTGACAATCATTGACGAAACCGCCGATCTTGATGATGCGGCCGGCAAAATCGCCCGTTCAAAATGTTTTGATAACGCGACATCTTGTTCATCCGAAAATGCGGTGATTGTTGTTGATGCTGTTTATAACGCGTTTTTGCAGGCGATTGCCCGCGCTGGCGGCATGTGTCTTGACCAAGACCAGACAAATCACCTGATCAGCACGCATTGGCATGACGGTCATTTGAACCGCAATATGCTTGCCAAGGATATTGACGCTGTTCTTGACACGCTTGGATTTACTGATGCAGCACCCGAAGGCACGAAATTTCTGGTGGCACCGGCATCAGCCATTGGCCCAGACGCGCCAATTTCGGGTGAAAAAATGGCGTTGTTTTTTGCGCTATACCGCGCATCTGATTTTGGAACAGCCAAGGAAATGGCACGCGAAATTCACGCCTATCAGGGACGCGGTCATTCATTGGGATTGCATAGTAAAGATGATGACCGTGCGCGCGAATTGGCCATGGATATGCAGGCCTGCCGTATCATCGTTAATCAGGCGCATTGTTTTGCCACTGGCGGGTCATTCGACAATGGTCTTCCTTTCTCGCTGTCGATGGGCTGTGGATCATGGGGTGGTAATTCGATTGACGATAATTTGAATTGGACGCATTTTGTCAATCATGTACGGATTGCCCGTCCAATTGCCCCCGTTGAGCCAACGGTTGACGAAATGTTTGCTGACTATTTCAAAGCCAGCAAACAAGCGAGCGTCTAAATCATGTCGGGCGCATCATCGTTAAGCATTGCCGATCTGCTGAGCAACGCCGCATCTGCCGCACCCGATGCGATTTGGCTGACAACACCTGAAACGGAACAGGCCTTTAGCTGGCAGGACAGTCTTGACCGCGCCACCGAAATTGCCTGTTATCTTCAAGGTGCCGGCCTATCAGATGGCGCGTCGGTTGCGATTGCTTCGGCAAATGGTGCCGCGGCCAGCTTTGCCTTTCTTGGCACCGTGTTTGGCGGCTATCGCGCAACACCATTGAATTTGGTTGCAGGCTTTAAAACCCTTGGTTTTGTGTTGTCACACTCTAAAACCGAAATCATTCTTTGCGCCGATGATTGCCGGTCGATGGTTGAAGACGCTTTGGCGGCAATGCCTGACGCGCCAAAAACCATGCCGCAAATTGTAAGCATGGATATCGACCAAGGCCCGCGCTGGGACGAAACCGGAATTATCCCAATTAACAAAGCCGATTTGCGCCGCCCAAACGCCAACAGCATTGGCCTTTTGATGTATACATCGGGAACCACCGGCGTGCCAAAAGGGGTTTTGCTGTCACATGCCAATTTGATTGCGGCAGGAAGCAATGTTTGCGTCGCGCACAAGCTGGATAAGACCGATATTGGCATGTGTGTTTTGCCGATCTATCATATTAATGGCCTATGCGTTACCGTGATGGGCACTCTAGTATCGGCAAGCGGGCTTGTGATGCCACGGCGCTTTTCGGCAACGCATTTTTGGGCGCAGATGAAGCAGTTTGATTGCAGCTGGTTCAGTGCCGTGCCAACGCTATTTGCCTATTTGCTGAATGATGAGACCGTTCCTGATCTTAATCGTGACCGGCTGCGCTTTTCGCGTTCAGCCTCGGCGCCGCTGCCGCCCGAAATTCACCGTCAATTTGAAAAGCGGTTCAATATTCCGATTATCGAAACGATGGGCCTAACCGAAACCGGCGCACAAATCTTGTCGAATCCATTACCGCCAGCAGAGCGCAAAATTGGCTCGCCCGGTATCGGCTATGGTAATGAAATCGCCATCGCTGGCCCTGATCTTTCGATTTTGGGGCCTGATATCGAAGGCGAAATTCTGGTTCGTGGCAGCAATGTCATGCAGGGCTATCTCGACCGGCCAGACGAAACCGCTAAAACCATCACCGCCGATGGCTGGCTTCGCACCGGCGATCTGGGGCGCATGGATCAAGATGGGTTCATCTTTGTCACTGGCCGGATCAAAGAGCTGATCATCAAAGGCGGGGAAAATATCGCACCGCGCGAAATTGACGAAGCCTTGCTGGAACATGACGCTGTTTTAGAGGCTGCTGCATTTGCCCGCGAATGCAAGGATTACGGTCAGCGCGTCGAAGCCTGCGTTCGGCTAAAGAATGGCAAAACCATTTCAGAAGATGAATTGCGTGCCTTTTGCACAAGCCGGATCGGCGCCTATAAGACCCCGGATCATATTTATTTTCTGGACGATCTGCCAAAAGGCCCGTCAGGTAAGGTGCAACGCATGAGGCTTCTTGATTTGGTGTCTTAGATCACCCAATCACAGATCACCGCAAACCGTTAGATGCCGCTTATTTTTCAGTTTTGGCACGCTCGCAGCATCAAATGACATGCGATCTATGCGCAAAAACCTATGGACATGCTTGAATCTGCTAAAAATGTATGAATGTGGTAATTTTTTCCAACATAACGCCACGAAAAGTTTGCATTTTCATTTCAATTGGCCAAACTGTTGATCATAAAAATCTAATACGGAGGAAATTGTGAAAATCGTAAAATCTATCGCAAAAGGCGTGTTACTTGCTGGCATGGTAACTGGCGTGTCAACAGTAAGTTTTGCTGGCGGACATGGCTTTAAATGTAAGGTTAGTGAAGAAAGCATGGCAAAGCCGGGCGGGTTTCCTGACCGTGCATTGACCATGATCGTACCTTATGGCCCCGCTGGTGGCTCAGGTCAGGTGGCGGCAGCAATGGCAAAAGCTGTGACCGAACTCACTGGAGTGGATATAAACCGCGACCACAAACCTGGCGGCTCTGGCACGGTCGGTATGACCGCTTACATGGCAGCACCAGCAGATGGCTACAATGTCCTAGAACATATCGATGACGCCTCTTCAGCGCATGCACTGGACTCTTCTAAACCAAATCCTGGAAAAGATTTGATCCCCTTAGTCATTTCGCAAGTGACATTCTCGCAAATCTATATTCGGTCAAGCGAAACCCGCTACAACGATTGGAAGTCATTTGTAGCTTGGGTGAAGGCGCAGGGCGGCAAAGCAACCATTGCTAACGTTTCAAAAGAAGGCTCAATGGAACGCGTTTCAATGAAATTTATCACTGACGCGACCGGCATGAAAATCCAGCAAATCTCCTTTGACAAAGGAGCTCCAAGATACGGCGCCCTGATGGGTGGTCAGGTTGACGCTCTCTTTGAACAGCCTGGTGACGTGAAAAAATTCCTGGACTCTGGTGATTTCAAACCAATCCTTACCATCTTCGACGAGCGTCCAAAAGCGTTTGCCGATGTCCCAACCCACAAGGAAATGGGCATGTCGTTTACCCCGTTACTTCGGTTCCGCGGCTTCTATGTTAATGCCAAGGCTCCAGCTGATCGAGTAAAGTGGTTGCAGTGGGCTTTCCAACGCGGTTATTGTCAAGACAGTTATCAAAAATTCAATGACTCAAAGTTTATGAGTGTGATTGACAGCTATCGCGACACTGACGGAGCAAGAACATTGATCAACGGCGCTATCAAGCAATACCGTGAAGTATACAAATCAATGGGCATGGCCGTTAAATAATCGTCAAAATTAAAGATAAATATTGAGACCCTGCGGATTTACATCCGCAGGGTTCTTAGAGGTTTAGCAATGGGAAAACTGAACACATCTCACTTGATAGAAGCGGTGGCCTGGGTTGCTATCGCAGCTTTGTTTTTTATTTATTCGTTTGAGTTTAATCAAAAAATTGAGATTTACAAATTTGGGGCTACTGCATGGCCTCGCTCTATTTTGCTAATGCTGATGTTGGTTATTGCAGGCAATTTGTTTTATCAACGCGCCAATGGTTCGACCCCTCAACCAGGTCGTGTTGGCATAAGTGAAGACGATTTGGACGACGCAGAAAAACCTCTATCATCATACTTGAACATAGGTAGCTTTTTGTTTCTGCCTCTGATTTTTGCCTGGTCTTTAAAGCCCGTAGGCTTTTACGCAGCAACGCCAGTGTTTACGGCGCTGGTTATAGTCCTTCTTGGAGAACGCCGGCCACGCTGGATAATAGGGATCACGCTATTCATTTACGCAATAATAATTGGGTTGTTTATGATTGTTCTCAACGCACCCCTGCCTCAAGGCACCGTCTCACCATTCTATGATTTCAGCGCGTTTATGTTACGCATGAACAACCAGCTGCAAAACATGTTCTAAATCTGGATCTGCTCTCATGATTGAAAATTTTCTTGCCGGAACTGCTGCACTGTTTGGTGACCCAATCACGATATTGATTTTCGTTTTTGGCGTCATTGGCGGAATGCTTTTTGGCGCAATTCCAGGTGTTAGCATGCTCACCCTGGCGGCAATACTTCTTCCTTTTAGTGCGGGGCTCGAGCCAGCTCAGGGTGTAATGTTGTTTGCGGTTATCTACTGCACTGGAACCTATGGGGGGGCTATTACAGCCATACTTTTCAATATCCCTGGAGCTCCAGAAAATGCGCCAACCGCCTTTGATGGCTATCCAATGACTAAACAAGGCCGCGCAGGCAAAGCTGTGGGAGCTGCGGTGCTTTGCTCGGCTATTGGCGGTACAGCGTCTGCTTTACTAATGATGGCAGCAACAGAACCACTAGCACAATGGGCAATCCGTAACATTGGCCCACCAGAAATTTTTGCACTTGTCTTTTTTGGACTTGCTGTTGCCTCTTCAGTTGGAGGAAATACTATCTGGAAAGGCTGGATGTCCGTGCTTCTTGGCTTGCTCGTTGCTACAGTTGGCCAAGATCCGGTGGGGGGAATAAATCGTTATAACTTTGGAATGACGGACCTCGCAGCGGGCATCGCTTTTGTCCCAGCAATACTTGGTTTTTTTGCAGTTTCAGAAATTTTTATTCAGGCTGAAAAACGTGCTTTTGGAAAATATAACGCACCAAAATTAGATGTAAATTTTCCAACCTTTCTTGAATTGTGGCGATACAAAATTGCAGTTGTGAGATCTATTCTCGTAGGTTTCTTCTGTGGAATTCTACCTGGGATTGGGGCAACACTTGCTGCATTTATGGGATACGGCGAAGCCGTACGATGGTCAAAAGATAAAGAGTCATTTGGCAAGGGCAACCTTGAGGGTGTTATCTCATCTGAGACCGCAAACAATGCTGCGACCGGCGCCGCCATGATCCCTTTACTCGCGCTTGGACTGCCAGGTGGCGCCCTTACAGCTATAATGGTAGCAGTGTTTCAATTCCACGATATGGAACCTGGCCCTCTGGTATTCTACAACTCTCCAGAACTAATATGGGTTGTTTTTGCAGCAATGTTCTACGCCAATGTGTCTATTCTCTTCATTGGCCTAATCGAAACAAAAACTATTTTACAACTTCTCCGAATACCGTTTCATTTTCTGGCGCCAATGATCTTAATGCTGGCAAGTATCGGTTCTTACATTGGGCGCGGGCTTGTTTTGGATGTAATGGTGATGTTCCTTGCTGGAATGATTGGATTTTTGCTTAGGCGGTCGGGTTATTCAATCCCAGGAATTGTTCTCGGGATCATTCTGGGCAAGATCGGCGAACAGAATTTTGCGCAAGGAATGCAAATGGTTCACTACGATCTCATTACTTATTTGTCACGACCTATATGCTTGATTCTTATCGTTGCAGGGGCAATAACCCTTGGCACAGGTGTCTATAAAGCATTGGCCTCAAACCGCACCAGTGCGGATCAGGAATAGAATCAAGAGACCTTGAACGAGTTCATAACAGCATCACTTTTACCCTCCCAAGACATTGTGATCACATTAGTGATCTTGGGAGCGTTTTTTCTTGCGGGTCTGATCAAAGGATTTCTCGGCATTGGCCTTCCCCCAGCTGCAATGGTTATATTGACCCTGGTCATTGACACACCAATCGCGATATCGCTTTTAACACTACCAATTATTTTTACGAATTTTTTTCAATATTTTGGATGTGAAAACCGTATTCAAATTGCAAAAAAATACTGGCTTTTTGGCCTCGCGATAATGGTTAGCATTTTCTTGACATCTCTCTTCATCATGTCATTTCCAAAATCTTTGATATCTGTTTCAATCGGGTTCGCCATGGTGGCGTTTTCTCTAAGCCAAATGTTTGGTGCAAGAATTTCATTTGGAGAAAGTTTAAAGTGGCATGTTATGATTGGTTTGTTTTCGGGAGGCCTCGGCGGGTTGAGTTCTATTTGGTCGCCTCCTGTTGCAATGTACCTTCTCGCACGCAATGTCTCGAAGGCTGAGTTTATTGGGGCGACTGGGTTTCTTTTTCTTGCAGGTTCAATTCCCCTAGCAATTGGGCTTGCCTTTGCTGGTGTGTTGACAATAGATACGGTCCTCCACTCACTTATGGGCCTCATTGTTGTCTTAATCGGTTTTCGGATTGGTGAATGGCTTCGCGGCCATGTTCAGCAGGATTCATTTCGCCTGATCGTATTATGGGCGTTTTTGGTTATGGGCGGGCGGCTTATCGCCGTTGGGTTGTTCTAGCCCCATTCCATCTAGTCAAGCACTGCCTCAATCGCGTCAAAAGCTGCCAGCAGCGTCCGGTCGGTGTCCGTGTCAACCACCGTACCATTTGACGCCATTTTGGCGATTACCAGCCTTGCCGCGCGGTCAATCCATAACCATTGCCCATGAATTCCGATCGCACAGGCAATATGCTGGTTCTGATCCGGGCGGTACCATTGCGACCGGTAATTACCATTCACAAAAAGCCGTGGCCCTTGGCCATCTTGCTGTTGCAACCAGATATGGTTGTCATGCTGGTGATAGATATCATCAATCCAGCTTTGTGGCACAATCTGTTGACCGGCAAAACAACCGCCATCACACACCATCTGGCCAATGCGAAGAAGATCATGAATTGTAATACATAGCCCACCCGAAACACGCGGTGCGCCAAATGTATCCAAACTGATATAGGCCTCATGTTGCGCACCGCAAGGCGCCAATATATGGCGCGAAAATAATTCCGCAAAGCTGGCACCGCCGCTTCGTTCGATCACCCAGCCAAGAACATCACTATGCGGCGAACAATAGTGATGACGCGTTCCATGCGCCGCGTCTGATACTGGCATTTTGGTCAGGAAGTCGCGCAAACCGTCATTGCGGTCGCCTTCTTCGATCGGGTTCCATGCCGAAGCCCGGCGATAGGCCATAAAAACCCCGTCTGTATCCAGATAATCTTCACGAAAACCCGATGCGATTTGCATATCCAATAGGTGGCGCATGGTCGCCCCAGCATAGGCACTATGGCCAAGTTCGGGAAGGTAATCGGTGATTTGCCGCTGAACATCAATCACTCCCGCGCCAACCAAAACACCGGCAAGAAGCGACGCCATCGATTTTGTGATGGAAAAGACGATATGTTGGCGGTCTGGCGCACCAAAGCCGCTAAACCAATCATAGACAAGCTTGCCATCCTTCATCACGGCAAAACAATCACTTTGGCTAGCCGCCAGAAAAGCGCCAAGCTGCTGGCGATCGCCACGCGCATCCAGAAAAGACAAACCATCCAAATTTTGACGCGTGGTGGCAAAGGCGGTTGGCGGGTTGGCAGGGCGCATTGGCGCGGTTGGCAGCAATTGCCGCAAATGATTAAACGACCAACGGGCAATATCTGGTTCGCGCCAATTGGAAAGCAGTACCTGATGATTGGCAGCTGGCGGAAAGCCTTGCATCATCTTCATAATGTCATCTTTGTTACGGCTGTTATCAATCGGCATGACTTTGAAAACTCACTTTTTTCAGAAATTGCAGCACCGGACCGGTGGCAAACTCCCGATCGGCCGCGTCATGGCTGACAAGAAGCGCCGGTATCTGCCGCAATTTGATTTGATCTGCCACAAAATGTCCAAATTGGCGGCGCAACTCGGGATCGAGGCTGGAAAAAGCCTCATCCATCAATAATGCCTTTGGTGCCGCCAGCAAAGCACGCATCAGGGCAATACGCGCCGCCTGCCCGCCCGATAGGCTGGCCGGATCACGCTCGCCAAACCCATCAAGGCTGGCCGCAGCCAAAGCGTCCTGTACCGCCGCATAACGGGCTTTACCGCGAATTGACGGTGCCAGCCCAAAGGCCAGATTTTCAGCAACAGTTAAATGCGGAAACAGCAAAGCGTCCTGATACATTAACCCAATTTGGCGACGATGCGCTGGCAAAGTACTAATATCAACGCCATCAAGCCTGATATCACCCGCCCAATTTACATTGGCAATTTCCGTTCCCGATATCAGCGCCAGTAATGTTGATTTGCCACAACCGCTGGCACCATGCAGCAGTCGAATCTGCCCCTTTGGCACCGAAAAGCATAGGCCGGTGACAAGCGGCTGATCGAATCCAAACTCAAGCGCGTTAACTTCTAACATATGCGGTCAATACCCGATTTTCCAGTTCTTCAAAAAATGAATCGAACAGATTATTGCAATCTGACAGAACAGACCCGACAATGCTATCAGCGATCGGGTTATGATCGAAATGCAAAAAGGCAATGAGGAATCGAACCATGCAGAAAATTCGCTTTTACCCTGCTGCTCGCCGTATATTTGCGGGATTATGCCTCGTCTTTGCTGCCACTTCTGCCAACGCCGACAATTTTACCGATTTGCAAAAGGCTGCAAAAGGGCAAACCGTCTATTTCAACGCATGGGGCGGTGATGCCAAAATCAATAGCTACATCAGCTGGGCCGGACAAATCTTGGCTGATCGCCATGATATTACCCTTGTTCATGTCAAGCTGACCGACACGGCAAGCGCTGTTTCACGAATCCTTGCCGAAAAAGCCGCTGGACGCGAAAATGGTGGCTCGATTGATCTTTTATGGGTGAATGGTGAAAATTTTGCCGCGATGAAGCGGGCGGGTCTGTTGCAATACCGGTCTTGGGTCACATCTTTGCCAAATTGGCGCTATACTGACAGCAAGGCCTTGCCCGCAATCCTGTCAGATTTTGCCGAGCCGACCAATGGCAAAGAAAGCCCGTGGGGCCGAGCACAACTGGTCTTTTCCTATGATAGCGCAAGGCTGCAAACCCCACCGAAATCAGCCGCGGCACTGGCTGATTATATTGCCGCAAATCCGGGTCGCTTTACCTTTCCGCAACCACCAGATTTCATTGGCATGTCCTTTCTCAAACAGATTTTGATTGAGCTTAGCAACGCTGATCCGGCGCTTTACCAACCCGTCGATGAGGCCAATTTTGATGCTGTTACCACGCCTTTATGGCACTGGCTAGACAAGGCAAAACCTAATCTATGGCGTGCTGGCAATGCCTATCCGGCAAATTATCCGGTGCTTCGCCAGCTTCTTGGTGATGGGGAAATTGACATTGCCATTGCGTTCAACCCTGCTGATGCCTCGTCAGCAATTGCCCGGAGTGAATTGCCGAATAGCGTTCGCACCTATATCCATGATGGCGGTACGCTTGCCAATGTGCATTTTCTGGCCATTCCTTTCAATGCTTCGGCACCCGAAGCGGCCAAGCTAGTGGCCAATTTCATGCTATCGCCCGAAGCGCAGGTGAAAAAAGCAGATACAGCCATTTGGGGCGATCCAACGGTTCTGTCGATGCCAAAATTATCTGACGCGCAGCGCATGGCCTTTACCAAGCTGCCACGCGGCATTGCCACTTTAAGTGATGCCAATCTGGCTCGCACGCTTGCTGAGCCTCATCCAAGCTGGGTTCCCCGTCTTGAGGCGGCATGGATCAAACGCTATGCCAGTGGCCAATAGCAGGCGCGCCATCCAAAACCGGCAACATATCGCCATCACCGGCCTGACCGCGCTGACTGCCCTGCTTTTTGGATTGCCGGTATTGCTTGGGCTGATTGGGATTATTTTGCCAGCGTCAGGCTATTTTCCGGCATTGGGACAGACCCGCTTTTCCGGTGATGCGGCGCGTCATTTTCTGGCAACACCCGGCCTTGGGCTTGCCAGTTGGCTGTCTTTGAAAACCGGATTAATGGCAAGTGCTGTCTCGCTTGCTGGCTGTTTTATCATTCTGGCGGCCTTTTCCGGCAGCCGGATGATGCTTCGCCTGCGCCGCTTGCTTGGCCCGTTAGTAGCAATTCCGCATAGTGCGATTGCCGTTGGGTTGGTGTTTCTGCTTGCCCCATCTGGCTGGCTTATGCGCCTTGTCTCACCAGCATTGACCGGCCTTGAGCAGCCACCAACTTGGGGGCTGGTGCCTGACCCTTATGGTCTTGTGCTGATTTTAGGGCTGGTGGCAAAAGAGTTACCGTTTTTGCTTCTTCTTGGTTTGTCGGCTGCGGCAAGCCTGCCTTTGGCACGCCTTCTTGCCATTGGTGCAGGGCTTGGCTATGGCCGCTTTGCAAGCTGGGTTTTTCTGGTTTTACCATTGATATATCGCCAAATCAGACTACCGGTCATTGCGGTTCTGGTCTTTAGCCTATCGGTTGTTGATATGGCGTTATTGCTGGCACCAAGCCTGCCGCCGCCATTGGCCATTTTGGTGCTAAACGGCTTTCATGATGCCGATCTTGCTGCCCGCCTGCCAGCCTCGTTTGGTGCCATCTGGCAAATCGGTCTTGTGCTGGTTGCGCTTTTGCTGTGGTGGATTGGGGAAAATCTGGTTGGCGCGATTGTCAGATTTTGCCGCTGGCGCGGTTGGCGCGGGCAATCGGCCGATCCTTGGTTAGGGTTTTTATCGCTATTTGTCATTCTGCCAATGCTGATTGGCGTGATGGGGCTTGTCGCCGCGCTTTTATGGTCATTTGCAAAGGGCTGGTTTTTTCCGGCAGCCTTGCCAGCAAGCGTTAGCTGGCTTCACTGGCAGGATATGGCAAGCTATCTCCCGCTTATCATCAATAGCGGGTTATTGGCCATCAGCGCCGCATTTCTGGCGGTTGGCGTGGTGTTTTTATGGCTTTATCACGGGCAAGATTTGATTCAGCGAAACCGGTTATTGCAAGCGGCCATTTATCTGCCGCTTCTTGTGCCGCAGATCAGCTTTCTATTCGGTTTGCAAATCGGGCTTAGCTGGGCCGGCATTGACGGTAGCTGGCCTGCGCTGATCTATATTCATATGATTTTCATTCTGCCCTATATATGGCTTGTTCTGGCACCGGCATTTGCGCAGATGGACTGGCGGCACGACCATGTGGCAAGCAGCCTTGGCCTTGGTCCATTTAGGCGATTTTTGCGCGTTCACTTGCCGCTTTTGGCCATGCCAGTTGGCGCGGCGTTATTCATCGGTTTTGCTGTCTCTATCGCGCTTTATCTGCCAACTGTTTTTGTTGGTGGTGGTCGCATTGCCACGATCACGGTCGAAGCTGTGAGCCTTGCTGCGAATGGCAGTCGCGGGCCAGCCGGTGTTGCCGCCATGCTGCAGCTTTTGATCCCGCTGGTCTGTTATGCGGCGATCTGGCTGTTTTTGAAATACCGCTTTGGCCGGTTTGCCACTATGCAGGGGGGCGGCCTGACATAAAGCGAAATGCAATTGTCAGTTAATATTTGCCCAAAGGCAGATTTTTCGCTCATATTAGGCGCAGTAAAACCACACTTTCATGATTTGACTAACCCAGCCTCGAAACCAAGCAGCGACCGGCCGCAGCGTTGCGGCATTCATGCCTTTCGTAATGAACGGAACCAACCATCAATGGCACAATTTCTTTTACCCATTATTTTTGTTGTTCTGTGGTCATCGGCTTTTGTGGCTGGCAAGGCAGGCGTGCAACATGCAACACCATTTGCCTTTCTGGCAGTGCGGTTTTCGATTGTTGCGCTGATTTTCATGGCTGTTGCCGTTGGGTTTTGGATTTGGCGAAACAAGCCCAAAACAAAGGCCGTTAATGCAAAAGCCAGTGACGAAAAAAACCGCTCAAATGATCCAGTTTTGCAAACGGCGCTTGTTGGTGTGCTGATCCATGGCGCCTATCTTGGCAGCACCTTTTTTGCAATGGCCAATGGCCTTGGCGCGGCGCTGGCGGCCTTGATTGTCTCAACCCAGCCCTTGCTGACAACAGCATTGGCGATTTTCCTATTTGGTGAAAAACCACACCTGATTCAATGGATTGGCATTTTTATCGGCTTTGCCGGAGTTATTGTCGTGATTTTCCCATCGCTTGGGATCAATGCGCCGGTGATTGCGATCATGTCTTGTGTTTTTGGTTTGCTTGCAATTACGGCTGGTACTTTGCTGCAAAAACGCATTGGCAGTTCAATTGGCTTATTGAAAAGCAATATCATTCAAGCAAGTGCCGCCAGCCTGTTTTTCATATTGCTGATTGCAACGGTTGAAACGCCACATATCACCTGGAATGAGCCGTTTTTAATTGCGCTTGCCTGGCAAGTATTGGCTGTTTCAACCGGTGCATATGTGATTTTGATGATTCTGATCAAACGCGATAGCGTTGCCGCAACAACATCGTTGCTATTTCTGGTGCCACCAGTAACGGCAATCATCGCTTTTTTCATCTTTGGCGAGCCGCTGACCCCCGTTACGGTCAGTGGCTTTTTCATGGCATCAGCCGGGGTTTATCTCGTCACCCGCCATGGTAGCACGCCTGAAAAACAGGCCTAATCACCCGCACCTAATCACCCACGCCTAATCACAAATGCTTAGTCACAAATACCTAATCACAAAGGCGGCGCGCCAAATATTGGGTAAATTCATGGTTTTCTCGCTCAAGCCAGCTAAGCGGCCCGGGCGTGCCAAGCGGCGATAAAGCACCTTGGTAAATGCCCTCAACAACCCCCCGATCTTCAACTTGAACAATATCGAGAAACGCCTTGGTTTTCGCGATGAAGGCTTGTTTGTCGGTTTGGGCGTTCAACACCTCAGGCGCAATTGCTGCGCCATATTTGATCGAGACCTTATCATGCCCTTTTGGCTGTAAACATAGATACCAAAGATGATCTGGTGCCAAAACATACATATGCCCAGGAAACACGGTCGGCATCACCGAAATATTGCGCCATTTACCAATAAGGGTTTGATTGTCGGGATGCGCATTGCCAACCGGTGCGCCATCTGATTTGGTGAATAGCTGGTAAGTGAAATGTTCGAAATGCCCACGGCGGTCAAAGCTGGTGTCTTTCACCACATAATGCGCGCCAACCGTTGCCTTATGCGCGACCGGCAAATGATAGCTTTCCATAAAATTTTCGGTCAGGCATTTCCAGTTGCAATCCCACTCATGCTGTTCGGTAAAGATGGTGATATAGTCCTTTTGCGAATAGGGCGTGGTTATCTCGCTCAATGGTGCCAGCATATCAGCAATTGGTGCGATATCTTGATTGAGTGATACATAAAGCCAGCCTTCAAATTGCTCGCAACGAACATGCGGCAAAGAAATCGCCTTTTTATCAAAACAATCGGTTTGATCCATATAAGGGGCGGCAACAAGATTGCCGCTGATATCATATGTCCATGCGTGATAGGGACAGGTGAATTTTTTGGTGTTTCCGATGCCATCGACCAGCCGCATCATGCGGTGCCGGCATATGTTTGATATGGCGTGGATAT
>Ga0255762_10001540_pt1 | contig 19752 bp, 15 predicted proteins | sample 101ome_16_FD_179962 | JGI IMG/M metagenome (GOLD analysis project Ga0255762, IMG submission 179962) | Coastal salt marsh microbial communities from the Groves Creek Marsh, Skidaway Island, Georgia - 101401AT metaG (version 2) | ecosystem: Environmental > Aquatic > Marine > Intertidal zone >...
GAATTAGAAATTCGAGTGATGATGATAATGATTCAATTCGTAATCAAGATGATATAGATGCTGATGGGAATGGAACAGACGATCATTTGGAACCAATTAACTTTTTTGACTATGATGATGATGGTGTATTGAATATTAATGAACAAGATTCAGATGATGACGGAGCACAAGACGGTTGGGATCAGGCTTTCCTGGATCGGAGAGGGGTAGATGACTTTGATTTTGACCTGATTCATGATTGGGATGATTTTGATAGAGATAATGATTTGATTCTAAATAATTGGGAAAGACTTTATGGTACGGATCAATTTAATGAAGATACTGATGGAGATGGAGTAACGGACACCTATGATTTTCAAGGTTATGAACCCAAAATTCAAAATCGTAATCAATTTACTGCTAGCCTATTTGACCTTAACCAAATAGGGACTTCATCAAATTGGGAGTACCTAGATACCTGGAATTATGGACAATCAGGGGCTTCCTATGCCGCGATCAATTCTGGGGGAGAATTGTACGTCTGGGGGGTAAATTATGGTGCCTTACCAATAAACGATGACAAATCTTTACAGTTATGGGAAAATGGAGAAAATTATGGCTTTGTCATTCCCACACCTACAAGAGTACGTCCGAGAGAAAAATGGAAGAAAATTTCTCTTGGTTATAAGTTTGGTGTAGGATATTCTACCGATGGAACGTTCTATAGTTGGGGAAGAAACTTAAGTAGTCAATTAGGAAAGGGAAAACCCACTACGTATGAAAAATTCTCCATGCCTTCTATTACACTAGGAGAAATCACAGAATTAAGTGCCGGAGAACAACAAGTTGGTATTATCAACAAAGATGGTAAGCTCCGTATGATAGGTTCAAATGACCAAGGACAGCTTGGTACAGGAGCTACAAATGATAATGTGCCTAAAGAATTGGATTGGGAAGAAATTGACGGAACGATCAAAGAGGTTAAGGTTACGGAAACGGAGACCCAAATACTGACAACTTCAAATCAAATCTGGGCCTATGGTGATAATTTATTTGCACAACTTGGTAGGGGAACAAGAGATACTAAAGCAGAAAATTATGAAGCTAAAAAAATTAGCGAAGAAGGATGGGTAGAAGTTTTTGCAATATCTGAACACGTATATGCGTTTAAGTCAGATGGTACGCTATGGGCTTGGGGGAAAAACAAAAACTTTGATTTAGGTTTAGGATTTAAATCCGAATATGTTGCTGTCCCTACCAAAGTAGAGGGAGTCAGTAAGAATGATATTAAAGATTTTTCTCCACTAAGAGGGGGCTTTGTATTTATCAAAAACAATGGAGAACTTTGGGGCGCTGGAGCAAATTTCTACACAGGATCTTGGTTCCCTTTAAGTACTCCTCGAAAAATTGGAAATGATAGCGATTGGTCTCATTTTCATGATTTTATAGGTAGCGAATTGAATATATTGATCGAAAAAGACAATGGCTCTATTTGGGGAGCAGGTACCAACTGGTCAAGAGTTTTAACTGAAAACCCCTGCCCTGACCCTCAAAATCAAATCAATAAAATTACATTGACACATCCCAATCAGTATCAAACCAAAGAATTTGAATTTGGAGAAATTACAGGTTCGGCAACCTATACAATTAAAATCAACGGGGTTAATCTAAGCACATCAAATGTTACCAATACAACAGATTTAATCAATAACATCTCTAATTTGTTTGCCCAAAATGAGACTCTAATAAATAATTTTTCCCTTACAGCAACACCAACAAATACAGGAAGTTCTACGTTGAGATTTACTTCTAAACTTTACAAGGAAAATTCCTTCTCCTTTTCTCTAGTAGGAAAATCAAATGATTTTGAAGGTGCAGTTAAAATAAAGAAGCTGAAAGAAAATATTTCAGGGACAGCTACATTTACGGTAAGTCTAAATGGAACTCGAGTTAGTGCATCTGCGGATAATCTTACAGATGCATTGGCCAATCTTAAAAATGAATTTGAAACTAGTCAGGCTGTAAGTGAGCAAATGAGAAATTATACCATAACCACATCAGGGACTTCATTGTTGTTTGAAAATATCAACAGGCAAAGTTTCTTTACCAGTGTAGAGGTGCTAAATTCACCATATTCTATTGCGACTATTGAAACCAGTACAACCCAAAGTAGGATAGAAGTAAATTGTTGGCCAAGATATTTGAATAATTTGGTAGAAATTTTTCCAGCTGGAAATAGTTGGGACAAAATTGCTTTAGGAGTAAAACATGCCATTGGTCTTGATGACAACGGTAAACTCTATTCATGGGGGCAAAATGACCAATTGCAATTAGGTTTAGGTAGCAATAAATGGGAGCCAAAAAATCAACCCACACAGATCACTTCAACAGGAACCAAAACTTTTATTGATATTGATGCATCTGCGGAAGTAAGTTTTGCAATCGATAGTGATAAAAAGATGTATGCATGGGGGGATAATGACTTAGGAACCTTAGCCGTTGGCGATTATTCTGATAAAGGCTATCCTACACCAGTCAAGGGAGATATCAGTTGGAAAACAAACCTTGGGGGGTATCGTTTTCAAGTAGCCTTAGACGAAAACAATAAACCCTATGGATGGGGGTACAGAAAATTTGGCCAATTAGGAGCTTTAGGAAAAGTAAAAGGGGATGACATCATTTGGGATACAGATTTAAATGAATCACAAGGAGCCGTTCAAACTTTAAACGAGGGAGAATACTTGGTTGCCACCCAAGAATTTATCAATTACCTAGAAACACTCTTTAATTTCGAATACAACAGTAATTCGGGTAAAAATGCTACTGCAAAGGGCTCGATTCAAAAAGCGTCTGAGTTTAGTTCGCAGACCATGAAATTTGAAAATACGATTCCAAACACGAGAAAAAATGTTGGTAAATGGAAAGTTAAAAAGTCTAAACCAGCCTTTAAAGGAAAATCCGCAATAGGGGAAAATCAGAATCTGATGACTCAACAAACCCCTTATAATTTTACTGTTGTTGATGTAAATGAAAAACCCTCAGATATCATTTTAACTGACCTTGCAGGAAAAATTACTCAAAAAGTAGAACAATTTATTTCATCCATCACGGTTACAGATCCTGATCAAGATGATATTTTAACCGTAACCATTCCAACGAATTCTCCGAACAAGAATAAATTCAGTATCAAAAATCAAAAACTGTATTTTAATTCAAGCACCAGTAAGGCTAAAGTACCCTATCAGGTAATAATTAGAGCTACGGATTGGGAAGGGCTGAGCTTGGAAAAACAATTTGAAGTTTTGGTTGACGAAGAAGGAAATATCGCTATAGAGGAACAAGAAATTCCTTCTAGTGGAGGTTCTTCTGGAATTTACTTTGATGAAAGATTTATGGACTCAGATGGAGATGGGTTTGTCGATGCTGATGAATTTTTGATCGGAACAGATCCGTTTGATTTTAGAAGCTTCCCTACAGATATTGATAAAGACGGAATACTTGATTTTTACGATGGAGATATTGATAATGATGGGTATCTAAATGAAGACGATCAATTTCCCTCCAACCCAGCCGAATGGATTGATGCTGATCAAGATGGTATAGGGGACAATCTGGACACCGACGATGACAACGATGGAATACCGGATATAGATGTTAACTGGGCTGAAAACTACGTCATTCAAGATTTATTCCCAAATGACCCCAACGAATCTACAGATTTTGATAGAGACGGTATCGGAGATAATAGTGATCCAGATGATGATAACGACGGATACGCCGATACGATAGATTCCTTCCCTTATAATCCCTACGAGTGGCTAGATTCGGACAATGATTCTATTGGAGATAATGAGGACCTTGATAATGATAACGACGGATTCTCTGATTTTGATGAGAATGCTATTGGAACAAATCCATTGGATCCAAATGACTTCCCTTCGGATTTAGATGGAGATTTTGTTCCAGATGTTATTGATTTTGATCGGGATGGTGACGGAATAAATAATGATTTTGATAATGCACCTGATTTGTATAACCCGACTCAAGAGTTTATTGATGATGAAAATCACATCAAACTGGTTTTTCAAGAATTTTTCTCCCCCAATGGAGATGGAATTAACGACAACTTTGAAATAGGAGAGATTCAACGGTATCCAAACAATAAAGTTTGGGTTTATGATAGTGCTGGGAATATGGTCTTTTATGCCGAAGAATACAAGAACAATTGGCAGGGAGCTGCAAACGGCAATCCTCTTCCAAAAGGGAGCTATTTGTATCGAGTTGATGCTGATGGAAACGGAACCACGGAATACCAAGGCTGGATATATTTGACACGATAATCCATGAGAAAGGTCACTCTACTGCTGTATTTGTTTTCATTTTTTAGTTACGCTCAACAAGAACCCTTTCTTACAAATTTCAATTATCAAATGAGTTTAATTAACCCTGCTTATGCAGGAGCTGAGGGTGCAAATACAGCAGCTTTTACTACTCGCAATCAATGGGTTTCTATAGAAAATTCACCCAAAACTCAAGTGATGACCTTTTCGTCGGAAAGAGGAAAAAACATTGGCCTAGGACTGTCCTTTATTTCCAATAACTTTTTTGTAGAAAGAAATACCGCTTCCTATATTGATTTTTCCTACCGATTAAAAGTTTCTGAAAACTCAGCTTTGTTTCTAGGTCTAAAAGCAGGAGCAACTTTTTTTAAGGCAAATCTTATAGGGTTAACCAGTTTAGGGTCTGAAAATGACCCGGCACAAAATGCATTTTCTCGAGTGAATCCAAATCTAGGAATTGGCACCTTACTCCAAACTTCATCTTTTTGGTTTAGTTTTTCTATTCCTCGTTTATTTAATTCAATTGATACTTTTGAATTTTCTGAAACTAGTACAGACCGAATACACACCTACTTGGGCAGTGGTTTTACGTTTACACTCAATGAAAATCTTTATTTAAAACCAAGTATTTTGATTCGGTCTGTATCTGACTTAAAAACTACGGCTGATTTTGTTGCCCTTCTTTCCATAAAAAACAATTTGAATTTTGGTGTCTCATACAGAACCAACAATTCGTTGGGTTTTTTGGCTACTGTTGCAGTGGTGGATTTTATCGAGGTAGGATATGCGTACGAAACTCCTATGGACAGCGGATTGTCAGCATTAAAAATCAATACGCATGAAATAGTGTTACGGTTTAATTTTGGTCAAAAAAGTTCAGCTGTGATTCAGCCTTCTGAAGTTGAGGAATAACGTATTTTAGTCTGTACCCTCCTTGCATTCGCATGCTGTACGTTTCATTTGAATTGCCCTTTGAAGCGGGACTTTAAATAACTTACCATTGACTTTATTACAGGTCTCTCTGAGTGTTTCGCAAGGGATGATATAGTAACATTTTTGTCCTGGTTTATTGCATAGGTAAACAAATTCTTGATTCGTTTTTTCAGCCGATTTAACTTCTCCTACATAAAGAAAAAATAATACGGCTACGAAAAGGGGCATAATTTGTTTAATTTTTTTCATAATCCAGCGTAATAGTTCATATTATCCTTTAAAAATAGAGTTAAATCCTGATATAAAAAAATTGTATTGGATTAATAATTAGCGCATTAGATAAAATAGTAGTTGTCTCAATCCTTTGAAATAGTTTTTTAACTCCAATAAAGAGAAGGCTTTAAGGGTATGTCTATTTTGAAAATGGAAGTTGTTAAAAATTAGCTCCCTATGTGTTTAAGGTAAAATTGGTAGGCATGATTTGCCACTTTTCTGCCCAGAATCAATCCTTCGATATTGTCAGATTGAATATGGTATCCTCCCAGCACTCTTGAAAAACCCGCCATTTCTGCGGCCTCTGTAAGTGTAGGAAAATAAAGTTCAATTTCATTCCACTCAGACTCCTCTTCCGTATACGAACCTGAAACAAAAGGCACTCGAATATCGAATTTATCTGAACCGGTAAATAATTTCAATGCTTCAGCACAGGCACCGCTTACCGTACTATGACCCGAAACATAACTTGGAAAGGCAGGACATAGAAAATCAGAAGGAGAATAGGGCCTCCAGTCAGTTCCTTTCATTTCACCCCATCCTTTTCCAAAGCCTTTCCAGCCCTGTAGCTTACTTTCTCCAAAATATTCATGTACTAAAGCGTAAGGTCTTGCATAGTCATAAAACATTTTAGTGTCCCATGAAGCGATAAAAGCATCCATTGCAACGATCTGATTTAAAAAGTACATTTTTACATCGTCGTCTAGGGTGTGTTTTCTTTTTACGGATAGTTCTTGTGCAAACAACAGCCAATGTCCGGCTTGTTGGACAGACTTTGGTCCATCTCTCATAAATTCTACTAGGCCTTTTTGTTCCTTGGTTAAATTGCTTTGCAATTCAACAACCTCTTCAATTTCTTTTTTTAAAACGTAACTTCCAAATTGGGGAGGAGGGGGAGATCTAAACTGAGAAGCATCCTCCAAAGTAATTGGTGCCACATTTTGCCAATAGGGGGTCAAACATTCTGGGGCATAGGGTTCTCCATCTTTAGAAATAAAATATTTGGGTTGCCAGCGGTTAATGTCTATATTGACTTCTGGCGTATTTTTAGGTTGATATCCCGTATAATCTGCATAGGGTGTTTTGTTGTCCAACGATCTGAAACCATACTGATTAGACCCATCGTTAAAACGGGCTTTAATTACGGCTTCTGCTGCTGAAACCCCAATAAAAGCTGCAGATTCTGGATCTAAACCCTCTAGGTTTGTATCCAAGCCCAAGGCTTCCATTTTGGTTTTAAAATAAAGAGAATCACTGTAATAATATTCCATTAAAGAACGGTAGGCGGCGTAAGACACTGCAATTTCTTTAGCTCTTAAATTGCTCTTTTGTTTTTTAGAGTGGTGGTAGTAAACGGGCGTTGCATGTTGATCATAAACCGACCAAGCATCAAATACAGAAGTAAAAATCAATCCTAGGTATCTTGAAGTAATGGTAGGTCTTGGGTTAAATCGTTCTGTATCCAGGGCTGTAGCGTCAAGCGCTACCTTTCCCCAGTAATAGGCTATATTATCCTTTGATACGGGATTTGATTTTCCAGTAAGTGATTCCTCGTTAGAACAACTCAAAACTATGAATAATCCTAAGGCACTTACTACATGATTCAATTTCAACATTTCTTATTTTTATCAAAGGTTAAATTTAATTTATACATAAAAAAATCAGCTTATTTTAAGGAAAATTTTTTGCTCTATAGAAGTTTTTTTCAGGTTAGTTGTTTGGCTTTTATTACTTCTGCCTATTAAATCAGTTTTGTAATTTATTTTAGTTATTTTAGTTATTTTGGTGATCCTTAAAAAACAGAAAATGAAAGCACTTATACCTTTATTTATTGGATGTACAATAGGTTTATTCAGCTGTAGCGATAGGTTTACTATCGAGACCAAAAAAGAGTTCACTTTAATTAAAAATAAAGGGGGTGCTACGCTTGGCTATACTCCTAGTTCTGGAGTAAAAACCCTAGTCAAAGACCGCTACGGCTTTAAAGACTTAAATAGAAATGGAGTTTTAGATCCTTATGAAGATTGGCGTCTCGAGGTAAACGAACGGGCTCAAGATTTAGCAAAACGAATGAGTCTAGAAGATATAGCTGGATTGATGCTTTACAGTTCCCATCAGTCAGTTCCCAGCGGGAGTCGTGGTTTTTTTGCATCGACCTACAACGGGAAGTCTTTGGAAGAAAGCAAGGCCCTTTCAAGCGATTTAACAGACCAACAAAAAAAATTCTTAACCGACGACCATCTGCGTCATGTATTAGTTACATCGGTTGAAAGTCCAGCTGTAGCTGCACAATGGAATAATAATTTACAGGCTTTTGTAGAAGGGCTTTATTTGGGAATTCCTGTAAATACAAGCTCAGACCCTCGCCATGGAAGCGATTCCTATGCAGAATACAATGCCGGAGCTGGGGGATCCATTTCAATGTGGCCTGGATCTTTAGGAATAGCTGCAAGTTTTGACCCTTTGTTAATGAAACAATTTGGAGAAATTGCTTCTACAGAATACCGGGCGTTGGGGATTGCCACCGCCTTATCTCCACAAATTGACTTGGCAACAGAGCCCCGGTGGAGTCGTTTTGATGGAACCCTGGGCGAAGATCCAGACTTGGCTACTGACATGGCACGTGCCTATGTAGACGGATTTCAATCTACTCAAGGAGGAAACTGGGGTATGGAAAGTGTCAATGCCATGGTTAAACATTGGCCCGGAGGCGGTCCCGAAGAAGGAGGGCGTGACGGACATTTTGGGTATGGTGCCTATGCAGTTTACCCTGGAAATAATATTAAAGACCATATGCAGCCCTTTACGGAAGGGGTTTTTAAATTAGAAGGACCCACCCAAAAAGCTGCTGCTGTCATGCCCTATTACACCATTTCTACAGGTCATGGAGAAAAGGTTGCTAATGGTTATAACAAATATTTAATCACGGATGTATTGCGTAAAACGTATGGATACGACGGGGTTTTGTGTACCGATTGGGGGGTTACCAAAGACATCTCGGCCATTCATAAATTTGAAGGCAAACCCTTTGGAGTTGAAAATCTGACAGAAGGAGCACGTCACTACAAAGCCATACAAGCAGGAATGGATCAATTTGGAGGGAACAACGATATGGGACCGGTTTTAGAAGCTTATCAGATGGGGGTCAGTGAACTAGGAGAAGAGAAGATGCGCGCCCGTTTTGAGCAATCCGCCGTTCGACTTTTAACCAATATTTTTAGAACAGGGCTTTTTGAAAATCCTTATTTGGATGTAGAACAAACCACAAAAACTGTTGGCAATAGCGACTTCATTAAGGCAGGCTATGAAGCACAATTACGCTCTATCATTATGCTAAAAAATAGTAACCAAAGCTTGCCTCTAAAAAAACAGCAAAAAGTCTATGTTCCTCAACGCTATATTGCACAAAGCACTAACTGGTGGGGGATGACTTCGGAGGCTAAAACTGAATTTCCATTTAACATGAAGGTTGTAGCTAAGTACTTTGAGGTAGTGGAAACTCCAGAAGAAGCAGATTTTGCACTGGTAGGAATCGAAAGTCCAAACGGTGGTGTAGGATACGACACCTCCGATCTTGAAAAAGGAGGCAACGGCTATATCCCGATTAACTTACAATACGGACCGTATACTGCTAAAACGGCTCGAGAAGTTAGTTTTGGCGGGGGGAGTCCCTTGGAGGATTTCAGCAATAGAAGCTATAGAGGAAAATCTGTTATTACGGTCAATTCAACCGACATGAACTTAGTTCAAAATACCAAAGCGAAAATGGGAAGTAAACCAGTCATTGTATTAGTAAATGTATCCAAGCCTATGGTTTTTTCAGAAATTGAACAAAGTGCTGCTGCCCTCCTGGTACATGTAGGGGTTCAAGACCAAGCCTTAATGGAAATCATCAGTGGTGCTGTAGAGCCTTCTGCTCTCCTTCCCTTTCAGATGCCCTCAGACATGCTAACCGTTGAAGCACAATTTGAAGACGTCCCTCGTGACATGGTTCCCTATACCGATTCAGAGGGGAATGTTTATGATTTTGCTTACGGATTAAATTGGAGTGGGGTGATTCAGGACGAGCGGGTAACAAAATACAAATAAGGAGCCCCTAGAATAACACTTTACAGTATATCATTTTTTTTCTAACTTCAATGTTTGACCAAATATATTTTTCAATGAGTAAACACCTATCTTTCAACAGTCTTTTTACAACTACCCTAAGTATTTTAGCAATTAATTTTTCAATTCATGCGCAAGAAAAACCTTTGCCCATTATAGATGTCCACGTCCATGCTATGAATCTTAATGGCCGGCCTTCTTCCACAATGTGTCCATGGTTTTTGAGTGATATGCCTGGAGCAGATCCTCATGGAACACCCCCTAATTTTTTAAATAAGGCCTGCGCTGATCCTTTGGAAAGTGCAACCTCTAGTGCAGATTATGAAAAGCAACTTTTAGAGGAAGCCGATCGATTGAACGTAACCTATGTGGTAAGCGGAGATGCTAAAATGATACATAGCATGAAAAATAAAAAGCCAAAGAGAATAATACCTTCACTGGCTATAAGTAATGCGAATGCTATGACCGTGAGTGCATTTCGGGATTCGTTGGAAACTGGCTTTTATAAAGTAATGGGAGAAGTAGCTCCTCAATATCAAGGTATGTCGCCAAGTGATTTAAGTTTAGACGCATATTTTGAGGTAGCTGAAGAACTAAAAATACCCGTGGGAATTCATATGGGTACAGGAGGCAATGGTATGATTAACATTACCAATCCTAAATATAGAGCCTCCCTTGGTCGTCCTTTTCTCTTAGAGGACTTGCTTGCCAAGCATCCCAAACTTAAGATTTGGGTAATGCATGCGGGCTATCCCATGATAGATGAAATGATTGCACTGATGGGAGCAAATGCCTATGTATATGTCGACTTAGCAGGTTTTATATGGAGTTACCCGCTGGAAGAAATTCACACGTATTTGCAGCGGCTCGTTCAAGCAGGTTTTGGAAAACGAATTCTATACGGTACAGACTTATTGGTCTGGCCAGGTCTGCTCAAGACTTCCATTGATGTAATTCAAAATGCAAATTATTTATCAGAAGATCAAAAGCGAGATATTTTGTTCCACAACGCCATTCGATTTTTTAATTTAAACGAAGCTGATTTTTATTAATTAAATATTAAAAAATATAATCACCCTCCCCATTGGAGGGTTTTTATTTTATAGATATATGCTCAGAACCTTCTGAGGATAACGAAGCTATCAGCCAAAGGGTGAGGCACTTAAATGCGATTCAATAGATTTTTTTGCAATTAAAATAGCCACTAAAAGTGTAATAATACCTCCAATCCATATACCTGAAATAAAATCTAAAAACAGAAAATAATCATAAAATGCATGAAAAAAAACAGGAACTAAAAGAGACAAGAGTATGTAAAAAGAGGTATACTTTTTTGATGCCTTAGCTTTACCTAGGTAGAATCCCATCATAACCGCAAACACAAAATGCGCAGGAACTGCTGATATCATTCTTAAAAAAGCTAAAGAAGAAGATCCTTGTAAAACAAAAGTTAAGTTTTCAGTAGTAGCAAATCCCATACCTACGAAAACTGAATATACAATTCCATCAAAAGGTTCGTCAAAATGTTTGTTTGGGTAAATTATAAGGAAAACAACTAAAAACTTTAATAACTCTTCTGTAATTGAAACCGAAAGTGCTTCTTCCCCTACTCTGAGAAAGTTGTTTTCGACGTTAATTTTACTGAAAATAAATTCGAGAATATCAACATCCCAATGTAAATTGACAGCGCCTAATATAAAAGCAATTGCTAGCAGCCATAGGGGCTCTTTATCATGCTTGTCTAAATTATAGATACTCACCATGATAAAAATCCCTGGAATGATTGATAAAGTAACAAGAAGAAGGTCGTACCACACCAGTTTCTCTATAAGTACAAGGGGGTAAAATAGGACTAAATATAAAGCTGTAATTAAAACTGTTGCTATGGCACTACCTTTCAAAATATTCATCAGTATTGTATATTATTGAAATTTTAATGATATCATAAATTCGTCAAATGTTTTAGCATTAATCCCTTCGGAAAAAGCCCTTGCCCATCCAAACGATAAGGTTGAAGAATTATGAGAGAACATGACAAGTTTAGTGTCTAACTGTAACCCAATATTTTTAAAACTAGAATTTGTTTCAATAGGGTTTCTATTAGGATTGGAAGGGTTTTGGAAATTTCTAGTAAATAGCCCTCCTGCAAAAATTGTGGGATGTGTGTAAGTAGCAAAAAGATTAAAAAACCCTAATTTTCTATAACGTATTGCTGGGAGCAACAATTCAACAGTAGTCTTGTAAAAACTTTTCGCTATTATACTTAAATCTGCATCGTAACTTAAACCAGCAAATGAAAAGGTTCCCCTGTACATTTTCGAAGAAGCATTATCAACGTAGTTATTTCCAAAAGCAGCAAATCCGAATCTAGTAAAAGGATTTACAGTTTTAGTAAATGAATTTCCAAAAGAATTTCTAAACCATAAAGCTGTGTGATTGACAGGCAATTGAAATCCAAAATCTAGGTTGCCATGAACCCTAGGAAAGAGATTTCCCTCAGTATATGAGGAAGATATTAAAAGGGAGCTTTTAATACCCTTTTCTGCATCAACTGCTCCGACTGAACCTTTGAGATTTCGGTAGGAAAGAGAAGTGTATAGATTGTAAAATAAATTTGTATCAAAAGTTTCATTTTCAAAACTTATTTGTTGAAATTCAGGTGATTGGTTTAATCCATAATATCCATTTAAACCAATATTGAAATCCAAATTTTTAGGCTCATCAACGAGAACCGATTTATTGTATACACCACCAAAATTTAATCCCTTTCTAGATCTTTTAGTTGGACCAAATAAATCGTAAAAGTCTGTTTCATTGTAAGAGGCAAAAATATCATATTTACCAGCTAAAGCACCCCCTAATTTAGCTGTAGTATAGTTAATGGATGCATGAAATTTTTCATCTTTTTCTAAATCTATGGAGGAACTATCAAACCCATTGTTCCATGAGTTAGGAGTGTATGATAAGGAAAGATCAAGTGTTTTCAATCCAACAGGATCTTGGTATTTAAAATTGTACCCTACACCAATTTTATTTTTGTATCCTATTACCATCGGATAGGCATGATTTAATTTTATTTCCTTTTTAGCTTCATAAATTCCCTCTTTTGAATTTAATTTACTTTGATCAAAATTAGTTTCTGGATTTGGATAATCAGACTTCCAATCTACTAATACTGGATGTTTTTTTATAGTCTCATTTCCTAAAAAATCTATACTAGAAATATCCCCTTCTTCCTTATTGTAGACATACACAGGAGAAAATCCATTACTAGTATATCTAAAAGCAAACATTTTATTGTCATCTATTGGAATAGGCCTGAAATAACCTGTAATAGCATTGGTTAAAATTTCTATCTCTAATGACTTAGTGTCAACTTTGAAAATATTACTCACTCCTGAATAGTATGAAGAACCCACTAAAAAAGATCCATCTTCAGAATATTTAAAGCTTTGAGGAGATGCTACATCAAAATTGAAGACTTCTTCAAATTGAATTTTTTCTTTATCAAAATTGTCAAAAGAATTCAGGACATAGATGTTTAAAAATTGATTCCCATTTAAATCAGTTACTGCAGCACTCAAGTTTTTTCCATCAGGAGATATGTCTAGATCAAACATATCAACTCCAAAAGGGAGGGTGTATTTTTGTTCCCAATTTAAATAGTGTTTATATGGCTCCTCATTGTTGTACTTAGGAATTTTAACTAATGTGCTAATACCATTTAAGTGTTTTACCCCCCATAAAGATTCGTCGACCTGGTTGAAAGCTAAATCTCCTATCCTGGAATCTTTTTGAAGTAGTGTAACTTTATCCGTACGTAAATTGTAGCTATTTAAATCCCTCTTTCCATCATTATCGGTGGTAAAAAAAAGTAACTCATTTTTCTTGTCGAATGCAAGAGATGTCACATTAAATAAAGTGGGTCCTTTAACATCTGTTAAACGTTTTATTTTTCCTGATTTTAAATCTATTGAAGCAATATGTGGAATTTTTCCGGGATAATTTACGGCAACATATATCTGATTTTTACTTTTGTCTAAGTATGCATGAGAAACACCTCCCAAGACTTTATCTGTGATAAATTTATCTTTGCTAATAGGACTCTCATTAATTTTTTCAATGTTCTTTTTTTGGAATTTCTGTTCAAATAAAATCCAATTGTCCCAAGACTTTGGAAGTGATATTCCATACTCTTTTCTAAAATCAGCAGCAAATCCTCTTTTACTTCCATCTTTTCTTTTAATCCAATCTATTAATTTATCAGGCCCATATTCATAGGCCAGATAGCTTACAAATCTTGTTCCATAGTAATAAAAATTGGCTTTAGACATAAAATCTGCTGAAGTTCCAGCAGAAGCCAACCCTTGAGCAGAATAGATTCGGCTATTTTCTAAAACTCTAGTTCTAAAAAACATCTCATCATAATTTCCCAGAGCATTTCCTTTGCCACCGTCCATCCATGTTTCCACAAAAACAGCAATTCCTTCATGTAACCATCTGGGAGAGTAGTATCTAGGACTAGTAAGGTAGCTGTAAAACATTGAAATGGGTTGATCACTAGAGTTTTTTACTTTACCTCTGAATAGCTTTTGGTAAAAAAGATCACTAGATGAAGCGTTGTCCAACGCAGCTATGTGAACGAGTTCATGATTCATAATAGAAAAAACTCTTTCGCCCGCAATACTAGATTCAAAAGCATAATTTAAAGGTGAAATACATGTAGAAATTAAATTAATTGGAAGTGAAGTTGCTCCTCCATTTCCGTAATCTCCAAAATCTTGAAATAAAACAAATATTTTTTCTTGAGGGTTATAATCGAATAGGCTTCTATGAAAATCGAGTGCATTGTGTGAGCATCTTATAGCGTGATTTAAGACATAATCTAATTGTAAGTTTGAACTGATAACATTAAAGTCATTGGTTTCAATTTTCTTAAATTGAGAATAAGAAAGAGAACACAAAAATACAGTTAACAATAAAATTAATCTCATCAATTTCCTCTTACCTGTTATAGTTAAAAGGAGGAATAACAAGCTATTATACCTCCTTTTAATTTGTTCAAAAAAATATTAATTGAATTTATTGCTAGAATTCATCTTTTGAAATTCAGGAGATGAAATTCTTTTTTGAAACTCTGGACTTGCCATCATTTTTTGAAAGTCAGGAGCCGCCATCATCTTCTGAAAATCAGGAGCGGCCATCATTTTTTGAAAGTCTGGTGCCGCCATCATCTTTTGAAAGTCAGGAGCGGCCATCATTTTTTGAAAGTCTGGTGCCGCCATCATCTTTCTGAAGTCTGGTGCCGCCATCATCTTTTGAAAATCAGGAGCCGTCATCATCTTTTGAAAATCAGAGGATCGAGCCATTTTTTGAAATTCAGGAGACGATATTCTTTTCTGGAAATCAGGAGCTGCCATCATTTTTTGAAAGTCAGGAGCCGCCATCATTTTCTGAAAATCAGGAGCTGCCATCATTTTTTGAAAATCAGGAGCTGCCATCATCTTTTGAAAGTCAGGAGCTGCCATCATTTTTTGAAAGTCAGGAGCTGCCATCATCTTTTGAAAATCAGGAGACGAGACTAATTTTGCAAATTCAGGATTTGCGACCATTTTTTGAAAATCCTGATTATTCAGAAATTCTTGCATTTCTTCACCATCTAGACTTACAGAAATTTCACTTCTGTTATCGTATTTAACAGCTTTTGTGACCCCTTTAATTGCCTTATTACCGGATCCTGAAAGTTCTGCAGGATTAAAATCAATAACCCCATTTTGAATTAATAAAAATGCCATAACACCTGACATTATTACAACTGCCACTATTAAAAAATTTAGTTTACCGTGGACTTTTTTTGTGTGCTTACTCATAAAAAATTAAATTAATTAGTTATTTCCCAAACAACAAAAATTTGTCGTACAAGAGTAACTTATTTAGTTACAATATAAATTTAGTATAAATAATTGAAAATCAATTTGTTTTAGTTGATTTTTTAGTCAAATATCACCTCAAGAGATTTTATTTATTTAGGCTAGCTTCATTAGAAGGTTTGTATACTACTTACATAAAGTTGATGGATTTAAACCTTTTATGCGATTCCGAAAAGTATTAAATGAACCTAAAAATAAAATCCTAATAAACTTTATATTGGATATATTTGTCACTACAACTTATAAAGGGATTAATTCTTTAAGAGAATTTAAGAATAGAGTAAATTGCATATATGAAGAATATGCCTAGTCCAAATACTACTACAGGAACAATTTACAGATACATTTTTGAATTACTTGAAAAAAATCCTGAGGGACTTAGGTGGGTTGAACTAAATACGATAGTGGAAAAAGAATTCCCTCATTTTCACCCGAAAACAATAAACGGTTGTGTTTGGAAATTAATACAATTATTCCCAGACAAAGTGCATAAACCTAAAAAAGGAGTTTTTCAGTTGATTAAATAATCTCTTTGTATCTTAGATAAGTATTAACTATAAATCAATTGAAATGAACTTTGATCGCAGAAATTTTTTTACTTCTATAGCCTTAGGTGTAGGAGCAACCGCATTCCCCAATTTTATAAAAGACTTTGATAAGCTAAAGCCAGTCAACATTTCCAGTCAATTGAATGATCAAACCGCCTCCGAATGGTTTAAAAACATCAAAGGAGAACACCGGGTTGTATACGACGGAAGCCAGCCCCACAATACGTTACCCATTACCTGGAATTGGGCTTTTTTAGAATCCAATAATTCTGTTGGTGTTGAAGATTCAAACATGACCGCAATGACCGTTTTAAGACATTCAGGAATCGTATATGCTTTTAATTCAGACATCTGGAATAAATTCAAACTAGGGGAACTCGTGTCTTTTAATGATAATAAAACAGGCAAACCCTCTTTAAGAAACACTGTTTATGAACCAGAAACAGGAGATATGCCTTTACCCCCAATACAAGGAATCAAGGATCTTCAGCAAAGAGGTTCTATGTTTTGTGTGTGTGATTTGGCAACAAAGGTATATGGGTCTGCAGTAGCGAGTAAAATGAATTTAGATCCCGATGAGGTGTATAAGGAAATGGTAGATGGAATTTTACCTGGAATTGAACTTGTCCCCTCAGGAGTTTGGGCATTGGGTAGAGCACAAAATGAAAAGTGTGCTTATATTTTTGCAGGATAGTTGGTGCGATTTATTAAAATTAAATGAAGAAATCTTTATTGTTTGAAAAGATTGATCCCATTTCAAGACTGATTGAAATGGTCATTTTATTTTTTGCCATCAGTTTGGGATTTATCGTTGAAAATTATAGAGAAGATTATTCTGAACAATTAAACTCAGAAAAATTAATTTCATCTCTTCTTAAGGATTTGAAAGGGGATTTAATAAGATTTGATGAATTTACTGAGTTGCGAAAAACTTTAATTAAAGATGTCTACAGTTTTATTGATGATGTTGAAAAAAATGGTTTAAAAAAGAATGATCTTGATCAGCAAATCCTTTTTGCAAAAGCTATTTTTAATTGGACCTATTTTAAACCAAACAAGGCAAATATTGAGCAAATAATAAGCTCAGGGGCTCTACGGTACTTGGGTGAAGATGATTTAATTTATCAAATTGGCATCATTGAAGCAAGCACGATATCGATTATCGACAGACAGGAAAGAGAGCAAGAATATTTTCTCAATTATCTCCAACCTTTGATGCATGAATATTACAATTTTAAATGGCTGAATAATAATTATGTACGAAAGTGGGAACCATTTATAAATTCTATAGCAGCGCTAAAAAAGAACCAAAGCAATATAAAAGAATATATGTTTTGGGAGGAGGATAAAAACCTTGAAAAAAAAATAATCAATTTATTTGAAAATTATGTCTTTATTCTTAGGTCAAGTTTTGGTGTTAGTTATGATGAATACATCAATCAAGTTAATAAAACGATAGCCCTAATTGAAACAAAAAAGTAATCCTAAAATTACTACGAGATCAAGCTAAAACGGATTTATTTAGGTTGTTGATTTGCCTAACAAATAATTAGTACTGGAACGCAAATTTACGCTAGGGTTTGGGGCCATGTCATGTTCCACAAAGAAATGTTCCACACCTGCTTTAAGTGCCCTAGGAATAATGGTTTTTAAGTCAATGACACCAGAACCGCAAGGCCTAATTTTACCAAAAAAGGCAAACAGCCCCATCATACCCTGGCTGTCGTCAATTTTTTGATCTGTGGTAGCCATGTCCTTTAGGTGCATTAACTTATAGCGATTCGGATATTGTTTTAGTAATTGAATAGGATCTTGCCCCGCTGCTGTAGTCCAAAAAATATCCATTTCTAAGAACACAGCATTGGCATCGGTGTTTTGCATTAAATAGTGAAAAGGCACTGTGTCTCCTTGAGGCTTAAAGCCAAAGCCGTGATTGTGATAGGCAAAACGGAGTCCTTCCTTTTGGCACGCCCTACCGATGGCATTAAAGCGGTCTGCAATTTTTTTATAGGATTCCAAATCTCCCCTGAGTTCATCGGGTATCATCGGCAGAACCACATAGTTTGCCCCGAGCTTATGGGCACTGGTGGCTAGTGCTCCTAAATGTTTTTCAAGAGTATCTAAGTCAGTGTGCATGGAACGCACCTTTAATGGATCAATCTGAGCTTTGAATGTGTCAGGGTCCAAACCGTATAATCCACTTTTGAGCAGGCCCAAGCTATTAGCCAATCCTTCAAAAGAACGTTTTGCTGTTTCACTACTGAAACTGTACGGGCCAAAAGTTTCTAAAGAAGAGAAACCCAAGTCGTGAAGAAGAGCGGCTCCTGTTTCAAAATTTTCCCCTAACAAACCCGGTACAGAAAATAGTTGTAAGCCCACTTTGCCGAGAAGGGCATCGAGAAGCTCGGGTTGGTCTTGAAATTGTGCGTAGGGAGAGAAAATAATACCCGCAGTACCCATTTGTAGTTGTTGTAGAAACGAAGCTCGGTTCATGAATTTTAATTTTGCTAAATGTAATAGAATATTTTGTTTGACTCAACCCATAATTTTGAGTAGAACTAGGGGATGGGAATTAATCCGCAGGGACTGCCTTAAAGTCACTATAATCAGCTACTGTTTGATTGTTTAACCAGGCAATCATTGAGTCAATATTTACAGTAAGGGGCATTCTTAGTTTTGAATTATGTACTTCCTTCATAATCCCTTCAGCAGCAGTAGTTACTAGGCTGCAGCTTTTAATAATTTCACCAGTTGCTTTGTCGACCCACTGATCATACAGCCCTGCAAAACCAAATAAGGCTGAATTTGGATATTCAATCAAATATTTTTGTTTTTTTCTTCCTTTAGGGTCAAGCCATTTCCATTCAAAAAATCCATCAGCAAAGATCACACATCGCTTTGCATTTTTGAAAGAGGGTTTTTGGTCGATGGTCTCAATCCTGGCGTTTAAGGTATATTGTTTTATGTCATCCGTTTTTGACCATTGAGGGATAAGGCCCCAATTGAAATTCGAAATATTATAGGGATCATCTGACGTAACACAGCTTACTTTAGGAAAAGTAAATCCATTAAAAACTCCAGTTATTGGAGTTCCTCCTATTTTTTGTAATCTAAAGGAACCCTCTGTTTTAGTTAGTTTAAAGTGAAAACACATTAAAAATAGTTTTTTAAAATTTTCTTAAAAGCCAAAATTCGATTAAAATTGATTAAAAAAAACAAAAAAAGAGTCAAAATCACTCAAAAATGATCCAAAAATGTCAAAAATGAGTCAAAATTGATTAATAGTCATTCATTTTTGAATTTACAGCGCCATTACCTTTTTATAAAACGCTTCAGTGACTCGAAACCAATAACCGTTTTCTTCATGTAAACTTCCATTCCCTTTTCCATTGATTGAGTGGAATTTTTCCAAATGGGCTTTAAAAGCGTTTAGATCTTCAATTTTGTAATCCTTACCGTAGTCGTCTTTTATAATTTTCATCTTAAATTTAAATTAGAGATTATAACTCCATATATTCTACAATAATTTGTCCGAGGTTCCAGCTTGGGATGTAATAGGTATAAGGGGAATGAGTTAGGATTTCATCGAATATACGCTGTTGCAATACGGTAGAATTGCCCGTGATGATGGTTAACGAAAAA
>Ga0255762_10001556_pt1 | contig 19613 bp, 15 predicted proteins | sample 101ome_16_FD_179962 | JGI IMG/M metagenome (GOLD analysis project Ga0255762, IMG submission 179962) | Coastal salt marsh microbial communities from the Groves Creek Marsh, Skidaway Island, Georgia - 101401AT metaG (version 2) | ecosystem: Environmental > Aquatic > Marine > Intertidal zone >...
AAACAAGCCTAAAATCAGGTGTTTGGGGGTTCCGATAAGGGCCAGGGTGTGAGCAGGTTATTAAAGGTTGAATTCAGTCAATCAACCATGTATATACTTTAATATATACGGAGATAAATCATGTTTCAAACTAAAATTCGCAAAGTCGGTAATTCATCTGTCGTGACAATAAGCGCTGAGATGTTGGCAGCTTTAGATGTTAAGGATGGTGACACGGTATACGTGACACGTTCTGACGATAACGGTTTGAAAATCCAAGCGCATGATCCCGAATTGCTTGCGGCCTTGGCGGCAGCTGAAGAGGTGATGGATGAAAACCGCACGCTCCTTCAGGCGCTTGCATGAGCGAACCAGTTTGGGTGCCAGCCCGGGCCGTTTACATCATCCATGATCGACAAATTGCGCGCCATGGCGGAGCGTCTGGGCTTCGAGACGAGGGGCTACTTCAAAACGCATTACAGCGACCCATAAATAAGTGGCAGTATGAGAATACCGACACATTTGGATGCGCTGCAGCCTATGCCTTTGGCATTGCTAAGGCGCATGCCTTCGTCGATGGAAACAAGCGCACTGCGTTTGTCACCAGTGTCACTTTCCTACGGTTGAACGGATGGCATTTCGTGACCGAGCCGGCTGAAGGTGTCGCATTCATGGAAGATCTCGCATCTGGTGCAGTTTCCGAAGAAAGATTTAAAAACTGGCTCGAGCAGAGTTCAACTGTAATTAAATAGTATTAGATATTTTAGGGTTCCGATAAGTCCAACGTACAGTTTCTAATAATTCATTAGGACCGTTTTGAATTATACAGAAGATGGTATTAGGGATAATTAGGAACTACATCTAGAGGCTAGACCCATGCGGATATTTAGCTGAAACAATGAAGACAGGTTAAAGACGATTATGTCAAAAATTTATCCAGTTCTATTAGCTGGAGGTGCGGGGACGCGGCTCTGGCCACTGTCACGTAAATCCTATCCAAAGCAGTTCAGCAAACTTGTTGGAACTACAACTCTTTTTCAAGAGAGCGCCCTGCGACTGGCGACATCTGATACCATTGAATTTGCACCGCACATTACGCTGACGAATTCTGATTTCCGCTTCATCATAGGCGAGCAATTGCAAAAAGTTGGAATTGACCCGGGTCCGATCCTTATTGAACCAGAAGCAAAAAACACTGCCGCTGCAATCCTTGCCGCGAGCATTTTTGCGCGTTCAAAAGATGAAGAGGCTGTCTTACTTGTCGCACCCTCTGATCACCTAATTCCTGACAAACCTGACTTTCATCGTGCCATCGCGGTCGGATGGCATCAAGTTCAAAATGGTCAATTGGTGACCTTTGGTATTAAGCCAACCCACCCTGAAACCGGCTATGGTTACCTCAAACTGTCTCCAGAATTACTCGAACGCTCCGGAACTGCTCGTGTCGAGAGTTTTGTTGAAAAGCCCAATTTCAGTGACGCTCAAAAGATGCTAAGCGAGGATAAATACCTTTGGAATGCTGGGATCTTTTTGTTTCGCGCCCGTGATATGATTGACGCATTTCGCGATTACGCGCCAAAGTCATTGGAACTGGCTGAGCAAGCGGTTAGCGAAGCCTCCACAGACTTAGGATTTTTACGTCTCGCGCCGGGGCCCTGGTCAGATCTTGAAGACATCAGCATTGACTACGCGATAATGGAGAAGGCAAAAAACCTAGTCGCAGTCCCATACACGTCAAAATGGTCTGATCTCGGGGGGTGGGACGCGGTATGGCTGGATGGCGATAAAGATCAATCCGGTAATGTCACGACACAGGCTGCGCACGCGGTAAACTGCAAAAACAGCTTGCTTCGCTCAGAGAGCGGCAGTCAGCAACTTGTCGGCCTTGGATTAGATGACATCATGGCAATTGCGATGCCGGACGCGGTTCTTGTCGCACACAGAGCGCGCGCGCAGGACGTCAAGCGGGCGGTCGCACTCCTCAAATCGAAAGGTATTAATCAAGCTGAGATTTTTCCAAAAGATCATCGACCCTGGGGGTGGTTTGAGAGTTTAGCCATAGGCGAGGGTTTTCAGGTGAAACGCATTCAGGTGAAGCCTGGATCGGCACTGAGTTTGCAAAGCCATAACCACCGGTCGGAGCATTGGATCGTCGTTGAAGGCGTGGCGCGGGTTACAATAGACGACAGCGTTCAAACCATGACGGAGGGGCAGTCGGTCTACGTCCCCTTGGGGTCCAGGCATCGCCTTGAAAATCCTGGCCAATACTCAATGGTTTTGATTGAAGTGCAGATTGGAAGTTATCTTGGTGAGGATGACATAGTCCGATATGAAGATCTTTACGCTCGAAAGTAACAATAGGTTTATTATTTCTTTTCCACCACTTCAGGCTTCCGATAAGGTCCAGCTTTTAGGTTTTTCTTTTTCATGCCTTAACCTTAAGTTTTGTACCAAGGCGAAATGCAGAAAATGCCCAATAGTTAAACATTAAACATGCTTGATGATGACTGTAGCGGGAACATGACGCTCGGCACTAACGGTGATGCGGATCAAATTCACGCCGAATGGGGTCTTGTGTGATCTTGATTAGTTTCATTCTGTAATGAGAATTTGATCCCGCCAAAGATTTGGTAAATTGGCTTTGCGAAGGCTACCAAGAGAACTTTGAAGAAATTTAGTGGAATTCCCAAAGGCAAAAGAAGTTTGAGTATTCCCAAAATTATGAGTTAGTCCAAAATATAACTGAATGCTGTCAGTTTTTTGGGGATCAACAATAAAACCCATATATAGACTGTTGTGCTCCAATTGTGTCGATAAATTCGATGTTTTTGGTGTTACATTAATGGAAGAAGATAAATGGGCATTGGGCAAGACATCAAACCATCTACGCCCAATGGATCCAGAAAACGCATCATCCTTCGTTGCTGTTCCAACTTGCCAAAGTGTTTCGAAACGCTCGCTGCTATCGAGTTGAATTTTACGCCAACTCGTTTCCAAATTTAAACCTGTAAGCTTTATTGAGAGCGCTGAAACAGCACGAGGCTTTTGGACAAATTTATATTCGCCACCCAAAAGAGCCTGAGCGCCTTCTGCTGCATCTACCAAACCTAAGGTTACTGACAACTCCTCGTTCAGCGCTTGAGAGTAACTCACTTCATTGTGCCTTGTCCCAATACTGAAATCAAAGCGACTAAGTTCGTCAGATGTTAATTCCACTCCAAGGTCGGTGAAACGGGTAGAGTAAAAGAGTGCATTGGTATCCTTGTAACGCAGAGCATCGTTGATCCCATATGTTGGAATCGCACCAACATACCGTGACATTCCCCAGAGACTTGGCTGCCAAAAAACTTCCTGACTTTCAAATGCGGAGTTATTTAAGTCACTTAATATGAGTTTATTCTTGTAAACGACATTATCTGCGAGTGCAGGTGTAATTGAAAGCACTACGCCTGCAACTATTCTGATCAGATTACTGAACATTATTAATTGCGAGTACAGACGTAGCGATATTGCCCAAGACCCTAGAAACGATATCTGTCAGTCCAAGGACGGACAAACGATCTGTCTTCGGGGGTATAACAATCACAGATCCTGGTGGAATAATTGCATTTTCATTTGCGCTTGTGCTTTCACCGTTCGGCAAAAGTACATACGCACGCTTTAAATCAGCGATTTTATTTGTGCCACCCGAAGAGAACACATAGTCGTTGAAAGATTTTTGTGCGGAGTAACTCACAATTGTGTCTTTTTGTACGCTTCCGATAACAGAGACATGTGAAGGTCTTTTGGGGATGATGAGCTTATCCCCATTTTCAAGATAGATAGGAGACGTTGGGTCGGGTAGGGTGACATTCACCGTTAGTCTGCCTGTAACTTCTTGATTTCTCAATTGCTGTGCATATCCAATCACGGCTTGTATCTGATCAGCGGCACCATCTCTCTCAGATTGTGAGAGTTGTAATATCGCTTGCTCCAGTTGATCCGCAAGCACAGCATTACTTTGTTTTTGGCTGTCGCGCAGACTGTCACGCGTAAAAACTGCGCCGAGTGGATATGCAACTTCAGTGAGACCACCTGCTTCTTCCAAAATATCGTGCAGTGTCAGTGCGCGGCTAAATAGATATTCACCTGGTCGGGAGACCTCGCCTTCCACAATAATTATTCCTGATGCAACGTCATTAATAAATGCGGGAATATTGATACTGTAGCGATCAGAAAGTTTAATCTCAGTCGCATCTTTTTTTGTTAGGTCAATTTGGTCAATGCGATCCGATACGATTTTGCCTGAAGAGACTTTTTGTCGAATGACTTCGACTTTTTGAAGATCAGCATTTTCTGTGAGACCACCTGCGGCGGCTATAATCTGGGCAAGTGATGCACGTCCCGCAATTGGATAATACCCTGGTTTTTCGACGGCACCGGAAACAAAGCGAGAGGATGACAAAATGAATTGCAAGTTTGGCGACAAGACTCTTTCATTTTCAGTGTCGGGAAGAACTTCATTCTTCTGATCCGCAAACAAGGGATTTTCAATCCCATCCACATCGATCCCAGAGGCTTGTAAACCTATCAATTGTGCGTTTGCATCTGAGCCTGAGCCTGAGCCTGAGCCTGAGCCTGAGCCTGAGCCTGAGCCTGAGCCTGAGCCCGTATCAAGTATTTCGCGAAGGAAATCTGTTGTAAATACAGTCAGGCGTGAACCCGATTGTGCTTTTTTCGTAAAGTCATCTGAGCGTAGATCACTCAACGATAATGCTTCACGTTCCCAGAAACCTGCGTCTTCGTCGAAATATTCATAGATCGAGAAAATTGGATAAATATTTGGGTTAGAGAGCATTTGCCCGAGCGAAGTAGCTTTCTTTTTAATATGATTGATGGGCCCCATCGTTGAGAGTTCATAATCGACAAATAGTGAGATACCTGCGCTCTTGATTTTTTGAAAATCTTTGTTCAACGTGTCTTCGAGAACATCTTGAAAATATTCATCTGTGAAGAGATCTATGTTGTCGACATTTGAGCCAAGGCCACTTGTTTGATCAAACGATGAGAGAAGCTTGACTTCGGTGTCTTGTAGACTTCGTGATCGGCTAACCACGGCAAAATCCGCTATGTTGTCGAAGCTCTGGATCCCAAGGATATCCAATACATTTTGCAATGTATCAGCTTGCTTTTGTGGCAAAAACGCACGCACTTCATGATTAAGTGTGATGCGTGTCACATTTGCTCGTCCAAAGAGTTTAGAAAGATCGCGCCAGGTTGTTTTCGCGGGCGCGGTGATAAGTGAGCCGGCTTCTACTATTTCGTCCGTATTCAACTGTAGAAACTTATCCTCAAAAAGATATATCCGATCTCCAGTTTCAATTGGGTATGGATTTTTTGAGACGAGCAGCTCGCGCAAACTCACGGCTTTTGCGTTGCCATTTGTATTATCGATAATTGCCAGCTCAAGCGTCGTATCTGGCGTGACGCGATAAAAGGGCCTCAACGCGTCCGAAAAACGCTCATCATTAGCTGTCGGAAGATATGCGATACGCTCCCCATTGAGATAAAGTTCCGCCACATCAGCTTCAAGCAGTGCATCGAGGAGCACACTACGCTCACTGTTGATATCGGCGCTCGCAAGCGCGCGGAGTTGCTCAGATGTGAGGACGTGCAAGGTTTCACCAGGGTGGATCATCCCTTCTTGACCACTAAAAACACGCTCTAAGTCTACTACACGTGCACTGGCATTTTCACTTACAATCAACGCAATATCGCGAAAAGCCTCACGTGTGAGGGTCGCCCCATCTTTCAAAAGATCAGAAATCACCAATGGTTGGTTTGTTGCAATTTGATATTCTTCTAAAACAGCACCTTTTACATCCACTGCATCTGTTAAGCGTGTAGCCAGGAAGCGAAGATTGAGCACTTCGCCCGCCTTAATGGTTCCTGACTGTGTCAATGCGCGACGTTGCGTATATCCTGCATCATCGACAAAGAGCGCTTCCAGAATTGTACCTGGTGCTAAGATACGTGTTCCAGAAAGTTCGAGAAGGGCGCGAACGGAAATTTCCGTTACCTGCTCATCCAATTCGTAAATACCGGGTCTGGCAATAAAGCCCATGGCTGCGACGGTATTATTCTGGTTACCTACGAAGATACGTGACGCATCCGTGACAACCGGGTCGTTCGCCCCTATTGGGCTTTGCAAGAAGTCATAAAAATCAATTTTGGATACAGATCCATCACGGTCTCTCAGAACGATATTCCGGAGTGATCCTGTGGGTTTGATACCGCCACTATATGCCAAGACGCGGCTTAGCGGGGTATAGGCGGGGACCGCGAGCGTTCTTGGGTTTTTCACGGCGCCACTCACCTGAACAGTGACCAAGCGCGCTGTGTCCAGTGACATATACACGGCGGCTGCCGCATCATCATAACGAAGAATATTGAGAAGTTTCTCTTCTGCCTCTGCAATACTGAGCCCAGAAACAGCAATCGGTGCAAGCGATGGAAGGATAAGGTTGCCATCGCGCCCGATTGTATAGGTTTGATCACTTTCAGTCAGTCCGCGCAACGTGACCCTTAAGACATCACCCGCAGCGAGACGATACTCTTTGCCCATTGTGTTGAAGAACAGCAGTTGATTGTCTTGCTGTTGCCCAAACTCCTGAGCCCCGTAAACGTCTAAGAGCTCTCCGGTGAGGATGCGATAATATCTTTGGATCACGCTTTCTTCGGTTGATGGACGCGATTGAGATTGCAGAAGAACACTTTGGTTATCTAGGGCATCTTCGGCATTCAGCATCCGTGGCTTCGGAGCTGTTGGAATATTTTGTGTCTGAGCATCTTTTTTTAGCACGCCACCATTTCCTATGAATTGCTGTGCAAGATCTGGATTTTGCTGCAGAAGTTGAAGCTCTTGAGCCGACTGGGCTTGTGCAGAAAGCGCGCCCAAGCAGACAAACGCAGATGTGATGAAAATCCGGATCAAATGCTTCATGACCTGAAAGCCTTTCGAATGAGAACAAGTGCCGCGCCAAAAAAACCTCCCAAAACCACTGAGAGAGCGAGGATCAGTGACGATTTCGGAGATGTAGGATAAAGTGAGACGCTTGGTGTTGTCAGAGGTTCTGCAACAAAATAGCTGCCTTTGGAGGCTAACATCAATTTTTGATCTTCCTGAGCAATAAGTTTTGCAAGTGCTTCGCGGTGCTCTCGAGCGCGCGCAGCTGCAAGCTTCTGCTGGTAGAAACTCATTGTTTTTTCAGCACTACGAATAAAGCGCTCCTTCAACAGCTGATCTGTCACTGACGCAGCACGGGAAATTATTTTCAAACTTAGCTCAGGCTTCGTAGTTTCGCTTGAAAACGTTAAGTATCCCGTGTCACGATCAACACTCGTCACGAATGCCGTTGACATCCAATTTGCAACCCGAGCGGGGTTTGGCGCGATGTAGGCAGTTTCCCCCTCACCCAACAGGACGGATTTTATCGTCGCTTTTACGGGTGTGAGAGGTCCTGGTGGTGGGCGCTCAAATGCTTGCGCTGAACCATTCCATTCAGAGGCAAAGATCTCTCTGATGAATTGCGTATCGTCCATCATTAATGTTGCGACTTCTTCAGATTTTAACAGCATCTTGAAGGCCGTGAAATCACCACTGCTGCTTGAGGGCAAAGACACGCCCGCAAGTGAGGCAAGCCCGCCTAGCCCTGAAAAGTTAGGTGTTGCGTCATCACTCGAGACTGGTTTGAAAATATAGGTGACTGTGTATTTTTTGTCTGCAGAGCGCAGATAAAGTGATCCAAAAATAATGGCGAGGAGCACACATAACGTAATGAACCACTTCCCTTTCCAGAGCGTTACGAACAACTCCCGCAGATCTATTTCATCATCGTGGATGTGAGCTTCGTTGCGCTCTGCCTGATCAGTCATTACTGTCTTCCTGTCCGTGCGCAATGTTTTGCGTGAGATTCCTCGTCCACACTACTGGACTGATAGACCTGCTTCAAGACAACGCTTTGAAATAATTAGGAAGCGGCATCAACACTATTGATCTGATCATTGGTAACTTGGACACGCATAATCTGACTCAAAAAAATCAAGCAGAAGCCAAACGCGCTGATCGTCTTAAATTTGAATAATCTTTCCAATGAGCTGGTAAACGGACCAGTTATGAGTTTTGCTGATAGACCTTTTTTACCTGTTCTGGGGGGTAGATAGGCACCTGTCCCTTCGCAACCCTCTGCAAGAGTGTCCACAAAGCCCTATACCAAGAACGTTAATTTTCCATTAAGCGTGATCAGACGGTTCATATCATACGTGACATTGATTTTGCGACCGTTTTCATGGTGAGCGTCAAATCGGACAAACATTTAGCAAGGGAAAAGCGGTTTTAGCACTGTTTTGAATTTTGTGTCCTGCTACTTTGTTATTTTTTGATGCACTGAAAAGATGTCAAATTTCTGATTTTCAACTGCTTCATTGGGTTGGTCTACAGATAATTTAGACGCAAAGAGCGGTGTCAGTTCAAGAACACTAAGCAGAATTAAGTCCGAAGGCGGCCTCGAAAAAAATACCGTAGCAATCTTGAAATGCATCAAACAAACTTTGGAGCAAGCTGGTATTGAATTCATTGGGAGTGTGGGCGAGGGTCTGGGTGTTCGCCGTTGGAAACAGACTCAACGAAGCTTATTGCGCGCACATATCCGCAATCTAATCCTGGATACCCGCGCTGCGCCCGAAGGAGGGATGTAACGCAATAAAATGGGGGGGGTATCTCGCTTCACCATGTGAATTGCGCTGGTCGATAAGTCTCGTAGCGAGACTTTTTTACCATTTTGCCCAGATTGATCACTACAGGTCCTTGACCTTTCAGTCTCAGAAATTTTAGAAATGGTCTGAATTAGTAAAAATATTTTGGGGCCATTCTGGAATGTTGCCGAACACACTCACTCTATTATTAGTCTTTTTGAGCACTTTATTTGCCCTCCTATTCATACACAGAGAGCGGGCAACGTTTGCGAAACGCGCTGCCCGTCACGTAAATGCAAGGCAAGCTGTTCACACAGTGCCAACGCCGAGGGTCGGCGGAATTGCAATTGCGGTTGGGATCCTTTCTGGAGCACTCCTGTCGGGTAACGACTTGTTTGGGACTCTCCTCTGGACAACTTTGCCAATCTTTATAATTGGCTTGTTGGAAGACTTGGGGCCTGACACGCCCCCATCCTTGCGTCTAGGTGTGTCGGCGTTGTCAGCTGTGTTGGCAATACTGGTCCTGGATATACATATAATGCGCGTTGACCTCCCAGGTGTCGATGTCCTTATGTCAGTGGCATTGGTTGGGATGCTTTTTACCATATTTGCGTCAGCCGGTATGACCCATGCCATCAACTTAATCGACGGCTTAAATGGGCTTTCAAGTGCGGTAGTTATTACCATTATGGTGGCATTTGGACTCGTTGCACATCACTATGGCCATTCAGATTTGGTTGTGATGAATGCTGTCATCTGCGTCGCCTTCTTCGGATTTATGTTCGTGAATTTTCCGTACGGGCGCGTCTTTTTGGGTGACGCTGGTGCATACTCTATCGGTCACATTATAGCTTGGAACGCTATCGTTCTCCTAAATCGAGAACCTGAAGTTTCAGCTTGGGGAATCTTACTAATCCTTCTGTGGCCAGTCTTAGATACATTATTCGCCATGCTGCGCCGCCGGGTAACGGGACTCTCCATCTCTCAACCTGATAAGCTCCACTACCACCACGTCCTCATGCGCCTCGTGTTGATAATGACACATAAAACGATTGGAAAGAAAGAAGCGAACCCCATTGGGTCTTTCCTGTCTTGGCCCCTTATGGCTGTGCCGTGCTTCATGGGCTACGCCTTCATTGATGATACGCGCGGGGCACTCACAGCAATCGTTGTGTTTACGTTAGCCTATGTAATAACGTATCACTTACTTATTCATAACGCGCTGAAACTTCGCAAGAGTGCTAACTCTTGAGCAGCAAAGGCTATGAGCAAGATTGTCGTAACTGACCTTGGGCAGAGTAATTCAAGAACGAAATTAGTGGATCATGTTTGAGACACTTAAAGACTTGTATCGCTTTGTTACCCGCGATAACCTCTGTTAGATTTATGTTATTAAACTGAAAAATCTTGGAGCCGAGGCATTGATAAATTCACTCATAAAAATGCCGAAAAATCTTTCGCGGCGCTATCGCATGGCGCGTATTATTCAAAGCTTTGACTTGAAGACTGACCAACTCGCACACCCGTTACAAAGTGGTATGTCCGGCGGCATAAACAAATCTAAAATAGACATGTTGCTCGAATGTCCGGGCCTGGCCAAACGGATGCGTGAATCTTGCCTGCGCAAGTTGCCAGAAAACAATCGCCGTGTTTATTTTTCTTGGGACCTGCCAGGATTTTTGTGGAATGCCATTTTGAGTAGCAAGGCCCTACAAAAGATGGTTACGGAATATTTGGGCCCGAACGTTCGCTTAGATGATCTTTACGTAAAAACTGTTCTCGATGGCTATGATTCAACCTCAGAGGGTTGGCATGATGATAATGTGGGATACAGGCTCAAGTTATTTATGGTCTTTGATACTGAGGGCGAACCGTCAGGGACGCTAGTTATGCCTACAGATCGTCCGAATTTATATCGTGTGCGGTTGGTGGAGGAAATGGCGCGAATGCTGAAAAAACCAATAAAAGAACGTCGCGCGCGCCAAGAATTAGTCACCTATACACCAGGTGATTGTCTAACCTTTGATACCAATCTACTACATCGAGGTGATTACAGCGCTGGGACAGGCGTGCGATATTGTGTAATCGCGGAGTTTATAGATCGCGATAAAGCAGATGCACTCCGAGGTCGTGCTCCATGCGGTCCTGGCCAAGGTCGTCAAAAAATAGTCATCCCGACAGATACGGGCGTAGATTTGGAGGCCCATCCACTTATTGACCAAACATTACTGTTTAAGGATGGACATAGTATCACATATGGATACTAGCTATTCATTTTTTCCAGGCAGGTTCATACAATTTTATTGAATTTGCACGTCGTCACTTAATCTTTAAATTTTTCGCATAAAAAATTGATCGCTTTTGGCCAAGACGAAAACGCGGAAAATAGAGGTACAAATTCAACATTGTTTTGTTTCATGTAGGTGTACAACTCTGTAAGTGCTTTCTCTCCATGAACCTTCTGAACATCGGCAAGCGAACCTAGGATGCCTATCAGGCGACCAGAAAATACTTGATAAAAGCTTTCGATGACAGCCACTTCCGCTCCTTCATTATTAATGCGTAATACAACCTGGTAGTCGCTGCCATATTCGTTCTCAAAATAATCCTTAAGCATTGTTGCAAATGAAGTTGGATCAAGGTTCAAAACCGCGGAATAATCTTTCGTGCTTACGTTTGGTTTTGTCTCAAAGAGTGAACTCCCCTCGCCTGTGTTGTCTCCGTTGGCAAAATAAAGTCGCGCTAAAGATGTAGATTTGGCGTTCTTTGATAATGCTACGCAAAGCGCTAAATCGGCGCACTGGTAGATGGGTAAACAGAAAAGTTTTGAATTCGGCTCGACCATCACGTAGTGGATATCTTTGCGATGGGAGCGTAAATAGGAAGAATTTGAAAGCAATCTATTAAATCCACTGATGGAAAGAGGTTCTTCCTTTCTGCGAGAGGCCATAAAGCGTTGGTTTAAAAAACGCTTGAAATAGCTCCACCTAGAGGTTTGAAAAATTGCACGATATTCTTGACCCTTGTGAGTTCCAACATCAACGAAAAGTAATTTACTCATTCAATTTACACTTTACCCTACAAAGCTTATGAAAATAAGTCGCCTGACCTGATACTTATCAATCTAGTCAACGAAGTTAATCATAGCGAAGTTTATGTTCCTTGGTTAAAAAGCTTATGTTGACGTCATATTGAAAAAAATAGATGAAATATAGACCAGAAATTGATGGCTTAAGAGCAATCTCCGTTATCCCAGTAATCTTTTTTCACGCCGGGTTCAGCAGTTTTGAAGGCGGATTTGTGGGAGTGGACGTTTTTTTTGTTATCAGTGGCTTTTTGATAACGAAGTTAATAACGACAGATATAGATGCAAATCGATTCACTTTTGGAGACTTTTATGAAAGAAGAGCCCGGCGAATTCTTCCTGCAATTATCTTTGTGACAAGCACGTGCTTGCCTCTAGCTTGGTTCTTGATGCTGCCGGGTCAGTTGCAAGTTTTTTTCGGAAGCGTGTTTGCAAATAGTATTTTTCTTTCAAACTTTTTCTTTCTGACCCAAATAGAGTATTTTCAGCCTGATGCTCACCTCCAACCCTTGATGCACACATGGAGCCTCTCGATTGAGGAGCAGTATTATTTACTGTTTCCAGCATTAATTTCGGTGATTTGGAAAAGAAGTAAGTGGTCCAGCCTAGTCCTAATCTCTGCGCTAACATCGGTTGGAATTTATTTTGCGTATAATGGAATAACGGGTGATCCGGCTAAAAATTATTTTCACAGCCTGTCTCGGTTTTGGGAGATCGGAATGGGATCTTGCGCGGCGTTATTTTCGACACTCAAAGATCCGAGACCAAACAAAGTTTTCACAACAATGGGTTTGGTATGCATATTTTTTTCTATTTTTTATTTTGATAAGCTTACGCCCTACCCCAGTCTTTACACACTTATACCCTGCATCGGCGCGACGTTGGTTCTATTATTTGGAAGTGCTAGCTCTGGACCTGGCCGCGTGCTCAGCCTACCCCCGCTGGTCGGAATGGGCCTCATTAGTTACAGTGCCTATTTGTGGCATCAACCGTTATTTGCATTTGCGCGCCTTTCGAGCTTGAATGATCTTGGCCCAATCACATCGATGGTGCTTAGTCTTCTGAGTATCGTCTTGGCATATTTCACTTGGAGATACGTCGAAAACCCATTTCGTCGAAAACCTAAACGTTTGATCCAAAAGCGGTCCAAATTAATTTTTTGCGCATTGGGAATTTCATCAATCTTTGCTGTATCTGGCTTATTCGGTTATTTTCTTGAGGGTTTCCCTGAAAGAATTCAGAATGGCACTGCGCTTGGCACACTTGAAACCAGATTGTCACCAAATTATGGATTAAGCTCTGAATGCGCAGCAATTGATGTCAAAAGCGATGCTTGTCAAACGTCTTCATCTTTTGAAGTGGTTGTCTGGGGTGACAGCTACGCCATGCATTTGGTGAACGGCATTCTTGCTCAGTATCCTGATGCAAAGCTGATCCAGCGGACTTTGCCTGGTTGTGCACCTCTCAAAAATCTTGCGTTTTTAACATCTCAACTGCCGGTAGAATATGCACAGACTTGCAATGATTTTAACTCTCTAGTTATTCAGGAGCTGGAGGACGCTCAGCGCTCTTTGAAAGTCATAATTTCCTCTGAATTTGCTCTTGATGAAAAAGTACTTTGGAACACTTATGGCAGGCGCATCCCACCTGAAAAACGCATAGAGGCATTAAAAGTCGAAATACGAACAATAATTGGGCAATTAACAGCGCTTGGACACACTGTCTCACTTGTGTCTCCACCTCCTGAAGCGGGCTACGATTTAGGGCAATGCCTATCTAAAGCAAAACGGTATCGTCAGCCACTAGCAGCGTGTGATTTTCGGAGAGATAAAATTACTAATACGAGTATTTTCGATGTGCTTGATGGGTTGGAAAAGGATGTAAATATTATTCGGCTAGATGATGAATTTTGTGAGCAAGATGTCTGCAAGGTAAGTTATGATGACGTTTTTTTGTATAGAGATAAGGGACATCTTTCCCTCGAAGGGAGTACATATCTGGGGAAAGTGTTACTTGGATTTGCCAAGGCTGAATTAGATTAATTTACGGACCTTAACATACCTCTTTAATGCAAACACAAATTAGATATTACTGTTTTGCATTAGATTGGATATAAAGGAAAGTCGCTATTGTTTGCTCGTAAGCTATTGAGTTTGGCAAATTCGACTTATCGGCGGTGGTTCAATATTTTGTTAATCGACACATGGCAGCGCCCCTAATTTTTCTGTTATCCAGGTATGCATTGCGTTTGTCGTGAAAATACCAAATAAGAATTCAGACGCAGCGACTATATTTGAGGAATGCTCATTCATGATAAGATTGCTTTGTGACGCTCGCGGAAAATTCCGTGAAAATTTTTTAAACAAAATGATAGAATTTAGTAATGGCGAGATCGAATTAAGTTGTCATTTGGGTTACGAGAATGCCGATTATAATGGGACAAGTTTGCAATGGTTAAACACGAAAGTTGGAAAATCTGGGTCTATCATAGGACATAACAAACTAGCTAAAAATTCTTTAACGGCCCTTGTTTCCGATAGTTATGACCAAATTCTCGAAAAAACCGTGGAACAGCTTTACCGAACCTCGCCCGATTACACATATCGGGCACACAATATAAGGCATGTTCAAGACTATTTAGATTACTTTCATATCACAGTAGATGCCGCAGCCCAAATTATTGAGGAGCGAAACATCACACACGCGCTATTTTACTGCGTGCCTCATTTATTTTACGATACTGTTTTTTATGAGGTGGCAAAGGCCTTGGGCGTGAACGTCACAATCTTGAGTTGGAGCCAATTCGAGGGGCGCTTTTTCTCGATGAAAAATGCGGAGGATTTGGGAAACTTTGACCCAAGATCAATTTCTGCTCCACCCTACGAGATTGAACAAGGATCAGTCCCTGATATATTCTACATGGAAGATAATTGGCAAAAAGAAGGAATGAGGGGCAAAATTTCTGCGAAGGCAGTCGTTAATTTGATAAGACACCTATTGTACAGAGATCCTCTAAGCCTCATGAAGCCCGTTTCTCTTGCGAAAAATGTTAATAGAATTTCCAATATATATGGACAGCTGCCTGATTGGCGCGATCCTTTTTCAAAGTTTTTTCATACCAACGAACTTGCATACTTCGAGTATTTGGCACAATTCGAGACACAGAAAATTGATCTCAGTCAAAAGTATATTTACGTGCCACTTCATAATCAGCCTGAAATGTCGACGTCAGCACTAGGTGGGCGGTATCGCGATCAAGCGCTTATGATCGAGGCATTGGCGCGTGATATGCCAGATGATTGGAAAATTTTTGTTAAAGAGAACCCGCGACAGGGGTCTTATGCTCGAGGTCCAATGTTTTTCCATCGGCTCAAACGAATACCAAACCTGGAAATCATGCCTTCAAATGCAAATACCCACGCTCTGAGCAAAAACGCTCAGTTTGTTGCCTCTGTGACAGGCACTGTTGGTTGGGAGGCAATACGACAGGGCACTCCGGCCATGGTTTTTGGCGCTGCTTGGTACGGTAGTTTAGAAGGCGTGATCAAGTATGAACCTGGTCTTGATTATGAAAAGGTTGCGGCAATGAATGTTGACCATGAAAAATTGCAAATCGATGCCGGGGGGTTGGTCGCGCGTACACATGAAGGTGTAATTGAGCAACTCTTCTTCCCACTCATTCCAAATCTAGATCATGCACAGAATATCGAAAATGTTGCAAAAACATCTTTACAGCTCCTCAGGGGAGAACTTGAATACAGCTTTCATCCGATGGGCCATACAAATGGGAGCAAGTCGCTAGATTGAATGTTTTATGGATTTTCTGAATTTCGGCGGTCATTCAGATCTATGGATTTCAAGCGCACGTTTTGCGTCAGATGTTTGGGTGAACACACGCAGTTACCCTAATGAATTGGAAACCAGCGAAAGACTCGCGGATCGCCAGTACAATAATCCTAGTCAAAAATCAATTCTTACTTTTTAAGAAAATGTCAGTACGCTATGCCCAACTGTGATTCAAAACTGGGTGTGCTCAATGGCTGACGGAACATATGATCCAAAACCTGCTTCTTCGGTAGAAGTAGACCAACCTTTCTTCATTCTAGATCCGACAAGTGGTGACCTGTATCCGCAAAGTATCCAGGCGATAACGACAATAGATACTCCTGTCAGTTTCTCTCCGCCCAATGGTGGGCTAGAATTAGATATTGTCAGTTTTACTGATGACGGTGGCCAAACTGTCTATGCAGCACTCATCAATGATGGTCACTTTCTTTCACAGGGGGTAGATTTCGCAGTGCCGAGTGGGACGCTGATCCAAGTATTCAGGGAGACACCAAGCAGCCCATTTACGTTCCCACAAGCTATCACTGCTCTTTTCGCTGAAACAACCTACTCTAGCTTTGTGCAAGCTGCCCAGGCTCTTGATCCGCGGGGATTGGGTAATGAACTTCAGTACCTCATTGATACTGGCATCATAACAGGTAGCAATCCCACTGAAGAAGTTTCGAAGATTCAATTCACGAGTGCCGATGAATTTGGTCTTATAAACCAGTCGAGTGAGGTGGATGAATTAACAGGTTTTCAGGCCGACGCACCAACCACTGGCTCAGCCAAAATAATGCAAACTATATACTACAACTCTATTGCACAATCTGGCGGTAGAGCGGTCGTTTATGATTTTGAGAGTTTGGCGTCAGGCGACTTCACGGCTGCGGGATACAGTGGCGCGTCCTCCGTCAGTGGGCGAAGTGGAAATATAAATCCCGATGGCAATGCGAGTGCGTCATTGGCCTATGACGGAATGCTCAGCGTTCACTTATTCAATATCGGAAATAATGCCCCCGTCAGTGATCAAACAAATGGCGATGATCCTGGGATCGCAACAAATGAGGGCAATGACGCGGACCGAGGATTTAACACCACACCTAGTGGCGCGACCAAACAATACCTAGAAATATTGCCGTCAGATCGCACTGCACCTCAGGAAAACAATTTTTATGGTGGTGCAGTTTTCGAATTTTACGCGGATGAAAACCTCATGTCTGATACACGAGTGTCAGCGTTTGGTTTCAATCTCATGGGCGTTCAGGATAGCAAGCGTGATGTGATCCTCGACATTTTTGTTGCGAAAGATACTGGTGCTGGCGATCCAGAAGTGAGTGTAATCCGCGAATTTGCGGCTGGATCAGTGGTGGAAAGCGGCCAAGGTGGCCAAGGTGGTATTCAGTATATAAGTTACGCTTTGCCCAATAGCGTAGAATTTTCCAACACAGTAATTTTAGGGTTCGCTGTAATTGAATCCGCGGTTGGACCAGAGAATACACGTGACATTTACTCTGTTGATGATCTCGTTTTGTCAATAAATGCTGACTCTTCGTTCCCAGAGAAAGTTGATCCAAATGTACTGTTGCAGCAGACTACTTCGGCTGGCGGCAATCAATCTGGTGGAGGTGATCAGTCTGGTGGCGTAGTGCCCTCTACGGACAAGCCGGGGCCATTTTGGGTTGATAACGAGGATAGACTGGTTCTCACAAACATAGGCGCGACGTCATCTTTCAAGCCTAGTTTGCAAATCGTGGCAGCTGATTTGGAAACGCTCGAGCTCTACGATCGTGAAATGCTGAAAATGGTGAAGGACACCAAGGGGCATATTCTACTTAATTTCGAAAATACCTCACAAAGTTCGCCGGCCAGCGTTGCGATTTCGGCTGACATTATTGCTGAGATGGGCCGAACCGTTTCAAGTGGCGCGAAGGCTGCGTTGATTGAGAGCGCGGATAGTTCTACGACTGCAGTTGTTAATTTGATTGGCGCGAGTGGTGCCTGGAAGAAGAAGTCACTCTTCGGATCAGACTACGAGCAGATGGCGAAGCGCCTGGATTCCGATGGTTCTTATACACTGTATGTGAACGAGAATGATGGGAACGAGGTAGGAGTACTTGTTTCCAATGTACTGGAGACAACTACGAACGTAAAAGAAAATCCTGCTCTTTCAATGGAGGTGACGTTTTTCAGTTATTTTGGCCAATTCTTGGATCGTGGCGCAGAGTTCAGAGCGAATGACGGCGACAGCCTAGATGCGTCTTCGCAAACAGACGGAGTTCTCATCCAAGGTGACGAGACTGCGAATACTGCGAAGGGCGGAGCTGGCAACGATACAATTTTTGGAGCTGGTGGTAATGACGCGCTAGACGGTGGCGCGGGTGCAGACTTCATTGACGGTGGCGCAGGCAACGACACAATCGATGGCGGTGCAAATCTGGACACGAGTGGCATGTCTGAAGCCCCTCCGATTTGGGAGACTGGAGATCGTGTCAGATACCAGGGCAAGAAAGACGACTACACAATAGCTGATAACGGGAACGGTTCGTTTACAATTACGGATAAGGTTGGGGATTATGGAACTGATACCGTTAAGAACGTCGAAATTCTAGAATTTGATGATGGAGAAATTCTATTAGTTCCAGAAACGGGTTCGTGGACTTTCGAGGAATGGGATCCCGTTAAAAACCGATCAAGTCTCGTCCGCGAGGATTTTGCGGAGGGAACGGCCTTTGATGATGTGATTATCGGTGGTGACGGCCGGAGTTTCTTACGTGGAGATGAGGGAAATGACGTCTTAATCGGCGACAGCATGTCATCTGATTTTACCTTTGCATCCGGTCAGGACATGATCGAAGGTGGAGAGGGTAACGACTACATTGACGGTGGCGGTCAGGGAGCTGGGAGTGAGCCCTGGCAGCAAGAGAATGCGGCTGAATATTATGATGCCTCTGCGCGGCGTTACACTTGGGTGAACGATACCGAGGGCACGGCGGGTGTTACACGACTGACTGCAACAGAAGCGAAGGTGAAAGCCATAGAGTTGGGGCTGACCGTTGACGCAAAGTATTTTGATAAAGCGGCACAGGATCAGGCTTTCTGGCTTCTCACAGATAAGAACTCGGATGGCCTCGGCGTAGATATCGTCACGAATATCGACGTATTGCGGTTTGGCGATAAAGAAATCCGCCTGAAAGTCTTTAAAGATTCAGCGAATGGTTTCTATCAGGGCACGGATTTCGATGATGACATTAGGGTTGACGTTTCCTCAACAAGTTATGCTTGGAACACCTTTGTGGAGGCGGGCAAGGGCAACGATACAGTCATTGGTAGTGATATTTCAGATACCATAAATCTTGGCGCGGGTGACGATTTTGTTGACGGCGGCGATCAGTATGAGAGTATGAGTAAGGCCATCCAGTCAACTACTTCAAGTACGCAATCAGTTGTAGCAAGTAGTACGAGCGGTGGAACATATACTCCCTGGACACCCCCAGCGGGACTAAATCCTATCAGCACTACTGAAGTCGCAGTGATGTGGCCTGAAGAGGAGACGATAAATGCTCATTTCTCCATTTATGACGTTTCTGGGATTAAGTTGGCATACGACACTGACACAAATAGCGTGGCTACTGTTGTTGTTAAAACTGACGGAAAATGGGTTGAGGATTTAAGTGCAACACCGGACTATAGTTGGACACCAGGAAGCTTAACGCCACTAGAACCAAGTGTGAAGATTACATGGGCCGAATACACAACGAATGCTGCATATGTAATCTATGATGACGCAGGCACACTTTACGCCGTCGACCCAGATTATCCAATGAATGGCGGGGTTCAAGTTGAAGACGTAAGCGGACAATATGTAGTCAAAATTACTCAAAGTGGTTCCAACTATAATCCGTCTGGCGGAAATGGAGTCGATCTGTCAGGTTGGGCACCAACTACCGAAAAGTTCATTGAAAATTGGAAAGTTTTTGAGAATTTAAGC
>Ga0255762_10001564_pt1 | contig 19567 bp, 19 predicted proteins | sample 101ome_16_FD_179962 | JGI IMG/M metagenome (GOLD analysis project Ga0255762, IMG submission 179962) | Coastal salt marsh microbial communities from the Groves Creek Marsh, Skidaway Island, Georgia - 101401AT metaG (version 2) | ecosystem: Environmental > Aquatic > Marine > Intertidal zone >...
AATTTTCATTTCAAAAAGCTTGTTGTACTCATCTTCCGTTCCCTTTTTCCTATGCCAATCTCTCATAGTAAAAACACTGGCAAACTTCTTCAATTTTTTGTGCTCTTTCCATAAATTGTAGTAAAGGACTGCTAAGACTATTGCAGTGGTTAAGGTTAACAAAAATAATAAATTAAAATTCATATTGGGACTATATCACGCGTGTTATTTGGTGCAATAAGGTAATTCATGATATGGTCAATCCCAGATAGTATTACTACTTGGATAAATATTTTACTCGCATTCTAAAATTGAGAGATATGATTGTATTTATTAGATATTTGAAAATTAATAAGATTGCTCCAATATTTTTTACTTTCTTATTAGTTTCTAAGTATTCTTTCTCAGAACAAATCATCGATCAGGATGTTGATATAACATTAGGTTCAACATTGTCTAATGTATCAGGTTTGACTATTCATGAGTCTTCTGGTGGTCCGTTTAGTATCGATAATGAAGGCACAATTGAGGCGTCTAATATTGACTCTAATACTAATCCAACAATTAAATTAGAAGTCGCTACCACAATAAATAATTCGGGTCTTATTGATGCATCTGGAAGTGTAAATATCAATTCTATTCATTTTACAAATAACTTAGAAAATAATTCTTTAACTAATAGTGGTACTATTAGCTCAGAAACTACTGGAAGCTATGGCCATGCAATCCATATAGAAAATTCTAATATAAGTAAAATTAAGAACACCTCCAATGGTACAATAACAGTTACTAACTCTTCATTAAATTCAGCCGCTATTAGAGTGAGTGGTAACAGTACAGTTGATACGATAGAAAATGATGGCGTAATTTCCTCTAATGGTTCAGTTTATTCGCGTGGAATAATCTCTATCAATACTTCATCGATTGATCAAATTACTAACAAAGGAACAATTACTTCAATGGGTGGGAGTGAATCTAACCATGGGATAGTTTTTTGGAATAACAGTGATACAATAATAACCAATTCCGGCGATATTGAAGGTTTGGGTGGTTCTGGGTATGGAATCAGGGTAGGTGAAAATGGTGGCTTTTCTTCATTAACAAACACTGGCACTATCACTGGAAGTCTCAATGCAATTGCAAATAGTGGGGAAATAACAAATATTTTCAATTCAGGCTCTATTAACAGTCAGTCTAGCTATGATATTAATAATGTTGATGGTAATATCTCAAACCTATTCAACGCTCAAGATGACCTTACATACATAGGTAGATTACCTTCAAATTATCTTATCAAAGTCAACAGTACCAATGACTATGGGAAAATTAATATATCCAATCCAGCAGGATCAATGAATGTTGGAATTGAAGATAACTCCACAATTACTGAAGGAACATATGAGGACGTTGTAGATGGCGTTACCTCAAGCAATATAGCTATTAATAGCGGCACTTATATAAGTGACGAGAATCATTATAAATATAGCATTGAAAACAGTGTGTTAAATCAGTGGGACCTTATTGTTAATGATTTAACAGCTGATGTTAAATGCTCTCTAAATTCTAATGATCCAGATTGTCAAAAAACAGATTGTATTTCAACATCAATAGAAAATGGTTTGAATAACCTAAATAATGGTAATTTTGCCCTGATGAATACATTTGATTGCAATAAATTCGGTGAGTCGGGTAAATGCATTTCAATTGGCATTAGAAACATTCAAGTTAATGAACCAAAGTCAGACATCGATGGAATCGTTTTTGTATATGGGCACAAAACTTCTCCAAACAACAGATGGGGATTCTTTATTAATTCAAATATTTCTTACAATACAAATACTAATCTAAGTCTTTCAAACAAGACTCCACTGCTTGGTCTTTATGGTGTTTGGAATGAAAATGCTGACCAATCAGGGCTACAGATTAAGATAGGAAACTCGTACCAATCAACAAATGCAAATATAATCAGACCAATTGTTGGAGTTTCAGATAAAGCTGAAGGAGAAACATCTCTTGAATATATTAACTTGATGGCTGAATTTAGAAATAATAAGAAAATTAATAAGAAAATTACTATATCTCCATACTTTGCAGCTCAATACTCTCAAAAACATCAAAATGGCTTTACTGAAACTGGTGTCGATTTACCAATTACTTATAATGATATTACTGACACTTCATTAACTGCGATAACTGGAATTAAATATAATTATGAAATTAATATTGATAATAGTATTTTTGGGGCATCAGGTTTTGAATATGATATATTCCATAATACATCAGCGTTGACCCCTACTGGTGTTTCAGGTTTAACAAGCATTGACTTAACAAAAAATTATAACCCTACCAGACCCATAATAACATTTGGGCTCAACCATAATTTTTCTTCTTATCAAACAATTGAGGCAAAATTTCAATATCAAGAATTATCTTTTAAAGATATGAGTGAGACAAATCTTTATATAAACTATAAATATTCTTTTTGAACTGTCTTCCTAATCAATTTAACTCAGACAAAACATTTTTTAAATTTTCCAAATATAATAGGCGGTATAACTAATGGCATGCTTGATTATATTTTTTTAGTCTCCAATAGTTATAAGGCCAAGGGGTTAAAAAACCGACTAGTAACATTATTGGTATGACCCACCAGGTTAATTTTGCACCTCCGGTCAATACAACATCAGTTATGTTCATTGCAGCTTCCATTGATATCATTGAAATAAAACTCATCCCCAATGCCGTCTTCAATGCAGACATGAATATTATGCTTTGTCGCATAAGAATAATTGTCTCTAAAATTATACTTGTTAAGAGGCCATTACATATTGCGAGAAGCATAATAGACATAGTTGACCATGGAATTCCTGTATATTGAAAATATGCAATTGTTCCAAAGTCACCTATTGAACACCCAATTAGACACCATTTTGTGTTGTTAGCACTTCTTCTCCATGTGTGCTTGCATTTCCAATCAAATTTGGAACCAGAGCTTTCTATTGTCATTATTTCTACCCAGTGAAACTTGCAATGTTAACTATATATGTATATGTTATTATTTAGCAATAATTACTTAGGGAGTATAGATGTCCAATTTAGATATTGTATCTCCGTGCATTAATGTGTGTAAATGGGACCCAATTACAGGATACTGTTATGGGTGCGGCAGAACTGAAGAAGAAAAAAATATTTGGCGCGGTGAAAATACCTCCATTGAATGGAAGACAAAAAATTTATCCGAAATAGAACAGCGGCTCGATGGTTGGCAAAGAACTGCATTTCAAGAGTCGTACAAAAATAAACAAGCAACTGGTAACTCTCTTATAAAAGAGAGAAAACTGGCGCAATAAAGCTCAAGGTATTTGCCAGTTAACTTCTTTCTTATTATTTAATTTCAGATATTCATTTGCTTTAGAAAACGGCTTTGACCCAAAGAAACCACTATTTGCAGAATAAGGCGATGGATGTGGGCTTTGTATAACTAAATTAGAGTCCTGATCTATAGAACTACACTTTTCTTGTGCTTTCTTCCCCCATAAGATATATACAATGCCACTTTTATTATTATTTAGTAGTTCTAAAACCCTATCTGTAAACTTTTCCCATCCCATATTTGAGTGAGAGGCGGGTTTACCCTGTTCAACAGTCAAAATACTATTCAGCAGAAGTACACCCTGTTTACACCAACTTGATAAATTGCCATTATTTGATATTGGGATATCCAAATCATTATTTAATTCTTTGTAGATGTTTTGAAGAGATGGTGGCAACCTAATCCCGTCTTGAACAGAAAAACTTAATCCATGTGCTTGACCGTTTCCATGGTATGGATCTTGTCCCAATATTACTATCTTAACATCATCGAATTTTGTTAGTTCAAATGCATTAAAAATTAAATGACTGGGTGGATAAATCGTTTTATTTTTACTTTTTTCTTGCCTCAAAAAAGTGCTTAAATCTCGCATGTATGGCTCAGAAAACTCATCTATTAGGTGCTCCTTCCATGAGTCTTCGATCCTTACATTTGTCATAACGGCATTTGTATTAGTTAATTAACCTATTACTTCGTCATTGCTTGCTGCTTCACCATAAACTTCTGGGTTAAGAACATCAAACGGACGTTTTCCATCAAGAAATCTCTCTATATTGTGAACGGCTCTCAGTGCCATTTCATCTCTTGTCTCCCTTGCTGCAGATCCTATATGTGGAGTCATCACCACATTTTCCAATTCATATAGACCTTTTCTTGGTCCAGGATTTGGTTCCGGAACCTCAATCTCATAAACATCTAGTCCAGCGCCTAATATCTGACCGGACCTAAGAGCATTTTCAAGTGCTTCCTCATCAAGGATTGGTCCTCTTGATGTGTTTATTAATATAGATGTTGGTTTCATGAGTGAGAGTAAATATTCGCCAACTAGTCCTTTTGTATCATTAGTTAACGATGTACATAAGACAACAAAATCGGACTCCATGAACAAATCCTCAATTGCTCTATATTCAGCATTTCCAAGTACTAACTCCTCTGCTGCTGATAATCTTTGCCTCTTATGATAAATAACTTTCATATCACATGCAGCTGCTCTTTTTGCAACACCTGTACCCACTGCGCCCATACCAACTATCCCAATAGTTTTCCCATATAAGCGTGATCCTAAAAATGATGTTGATTGATTTTGTGTCCATTTCCCATCTTGAAGATATCTTTGTGCTTCAGGTAATCTCCAAGCTGTCGACATCAATAGAGCAAACGTAAACTCTGCAGTAGTCTTACTAACAAAATTTGGAATACCACATAATGGCACTTTTCTCTCTGAGCATGCCTTTTTATCAACAAATGTAGCCTTCATATGCATTGCTGACACTAATTTTAGGGGCTTAGCCGCCATTATAATCTCTCTATCAAACTCTACTTCACCAAGTGCATACAAAATATCTTTGTCTGTTACTTCTTTTAAGATTTCATCATGTGGCATTGGTCCATCAGTACCTGTATACATTGTAACATCTCCAATTGTCTTTAACTTCTCATATGCTACTTTTGAAATTTCTTGTGGAATGAATATTTTTACCATCTTTTTTCTCCCTGTTTTTTTAACCAAAAGGTCTCATGTTAGCAAAATCTTGATCTTTTGATGTGTTGATCTGTATTAACGCAGTTTTACCATCGTCATTTTTATCTTTTGCGTCAAGAACAGCTCTTGCAATATCATCTGGGTCATTAACAACAGTTGACCAAGCTCCCAGTGATTTAGCTATTTCTGCATAATCTCCATCTAAATCACGCGCCTTATATTTTTCGTGACTAACTTTCATATGATTAGTTTCTATTGCCATAGTCTCATTTCTGAGAACAATTGTCGTAATTGGTAAACCTGACCTGGCAGATGTTTCAAGATCTAATCCAGTCATACCAAATGCCGCATCACCCATGAAATTGACACAAAATTTATCAGGAGACGCTAACTTTGCTCCAATTGCAAGTCCCAATCCCGTACCCAGCTGATGTGATTTTCCCCATCCAATATAGGATCTTGGTGTATCAGATTGATAAAAAGGCATCATTTGATATCTCGGGCTACCTGCGTCATGTGTCACAATTGCATCACTAGGATCAATATTTTTCATGAATTCTGAAATCACTCTGTATGGATTTATTGGAGTATTTTTTGAGCTTAAATGGTGGTCCCAATTATTTAAAAAATTATCTCTAATTCGTCTTATTTCTGAAGCTACATCATTTTGGATTACTTTATTACCAAGATAATCTTTACAAGAGTCGATTAATTGTTGAATTACGAGCTTAGTATCGCCTAATAAAGGAAAATCAATATTATAATTTTTATATAAATCGACGGGATCGTTTGTATTATGAATTATTATCTTTCCTGGTGGTATAGTTGTAACCATTGGATGCCTTGTTAAGCTTGTACCAAGTGCAATTACTACGTCGGCATTTTTCATGAAATGAACCACAGGATCGCTCATAACACCGGATCCACTTCCAAGCGCCAATGGATTATGCCGTTCTGAAATAGCACTTTTCCCTTCCATAGTTGTCATTACTGGAATTTGCAATAATGATGCTAGCTCTTCAAGTTCCTCTGTAGCTTCGGAGTAAAGTACGCCTGCACCTGCAATAATAACAGGGTTTTTTGCGTCTAAAATTATTTTTGAAACTGTACTTATATCTGCATCGTTTGCTTTTGATCGCACAAAATCTACACATTTGTATTGTTCAACTAAGCTTTCTTCAATTTCTTTATTGAGAATGTCCTCAGGTATTTCAACCATTGATGGACCTGGTCTTCCAATTCGAGTGCTTGATATTGCCCGTCGGATAACATCAATAGTTTTTTCTGGTGTTGTTATTTGCTCAATATATTTTGTTATACTTTCATAAGATTTTAGACTTGAGTATAAAGGGAAAACTCTATCTCTGCTCAATGGATGCCCCAGTGGCAATATCAACATTGGTGTTGAATCACTAAACGCAGTTGCAACACCAGGATATGCATTCTCGGCACCGGGGCCATATTGCATTGCAAATACCGATAATTTTTTTCCATTTGTTATCCGGCTGTATCCATCTGATATACCAAGTCCAACTCTCTCTTGACGACAAATTATTGGACGAATGTCTGCTTGAGCAGCTGCTTCTATTACTGGTGTAGTTGGAAAACAACTAAGATAATCAATTCCTTCCTTTTTTAGCACCTGAATTATTGCATCAACAACTCTCATGGATAGCCTAACCTCTTTGATTATGAGTTTCTATTGATTTCTAATCTTCTATCAACCTCAGTAATTATTGGGTCAATAATACTAGTATCTTTACCCATTTGAGTAGCAATGAGTTTCATTAATTTATCAACCCTCTCAATATTCTTCGCACCAGAAAATAATGCTCGAGCAGCCGATGATGGCCTTATTAGACTTTCTGCTGCTGCTGCATATTTTTCAAATGGGACTTGGTCTGTTTCAATTGCACCTAACTCTATTGCAATACTACTGACCCATTGATAAATCTTTTTTGAAAGATCAATGTCTGCATGCACCGCTTCCTTTATTGGAACGGCATTCTCAGGCTTTACACATCTATAGTTCCCAGCTAAAAGCATACTCCATTTAGCGAGAGGAACAAATATTGACTCATGAACTTTCAGCTTCACAGGTAATTCTATCATTTCACCTTCGTGATTATATTTGATATTTTCAATATCAGCCTGAAGGTTTCTTAAAATTTCTGTTTGTCCATCAGATGGAAACCGAGCAACCTTAAAATTAGTTGGAAGACCAACTTGTAGCACATTTATTTTTTCATCTGGTGGTCTAAATGCCTGTGGGTCTGGACTACATAAGGTCATAAAATTTGGGTCAAAATGTTGCCATACATCGGGTTTGGTATATGCACCATGTAATTTGCTGGTATCTAAATTTTCAATTCTTGCAATGTATGGTAATGGAGGCATATTCATTATAGACATACACGGTAATTTACTCTGCCCAATATCTTTTAGTAATTTTGCTATTTCATCAGATCCATATTGTGGTTCTTGCATTGCTAGAGCTATTAGATCATATTTTTTTAAATCTACATCATTTGGCCCAAGAGCAGACAAAATACCATCACAATCTTTTGACCTCAATTCAACAACTGCATTCTTGTCACGGATTGGTAATCTTACAACTGCACCTTCTTGATTAATTAGTTCAACCTCTTCTGGAAGACAGACTAAATCTACGTTGTGTCCTGCTAGTGCTAATTTAATTCCCAATAATGAGCCATATGATGCCCCTAATATTAAGATCTCATATTTTTTTGCCATAATTAATCCCCCCTAAATTTTGAATGTTTTGTTGAAATATTTTTTTGGAAGCATTAGATGTACTCCTTTATTACCATTTACAACTTGAGTAATCCTTAAGTCTCCAACATAGCTCAGTAAAGTATATGCATCCTCTCTCGATAAATCACCATATAAATTTAAAAATTTGATCATTTCTCGTGTGACTATTTTTACGCATTCATCAAGATCTGGATCAAAAGCCATTGTGATCAGAAAATCTTGAGTTTCTGCAAAGGGCCACTCCAATGACATATCACTTCTATTTTTTAGTACAAACTCACCTCGCATGTCCATTTCAACAGCAGCTGTACAAATTTCACCATCGCCTTGAGTACCGTGCCCATCTCCGACCGAAAATAATGCCCCATCATTAAAAATAGGTAGATATAATGTAGAACCAGGTTTTAATTCTTTATTATCCATATTCCCACCATTCTTTCGTGGGGGCACTGTTGGTAATTTACCCCATTCAATCGGTGGTGCAGTCGTAATAACCCCAAAGAATGGGTCAAGGTCAATATTCATTCCCCATGGGGTTTTTGCAATTTTGTTTTTTTTGTCTATTTCTAGATATGTGACATGCTTGTGTTTGAAATCATCTGGTAAAGCACCCTTTAAAGGAGCAATACCTGTATATGCCCAATCGGAGTCTAAGTTGACAGAATTAATTTCAACTTGCAAAACTTCTCCTTTTTTTGATCCATTTATGTCAATCGGACCAGTACATACATGTCCACCTTGTAAGGTTCCACGAAATGTTTTTGCGTGGATTTCTAGTAAAGATTCTTTAACTTTGTAAGGACAATTAACAACAACTTCTGGTGGGCCTGAGACAGTGGTAATCTCAATATGATCACCACTGTTTATTGTTAATACAGGGTCTATATCAGAAGACAGTATACCCCAATGAACTGTATCATATTTTGCTTCAAGGTAATGCTTCATTAGTTACTTAATTTTGTTTATCTTTTTACACCAGCCAACATATCTGTCACAGCACATACTGATGCAGTATCTTCAAGGGCTCGACCTTGTGCGATTGCAGATCTATGAATATCACCTGCAACAGAGAGTAATGGTGTAGGACAACCCATCTGGTCGGCATAATCCAATATGACAGAAATATCTTTCTTTGTAATGTAGTGATTAGCAGATACATTCTCATCATACTTATTGTCGACCATCATCTGCCCCCTGACTTCAAACATTCTTGATGATCCAGCACTAGATTTAATGACATCGTAAACAAGCTGTGGATCAATTCCTGCTTTAATACCGTATGTGATTGCTTCAGCTGATGACACATTATGAATTACAACTAATAAATTAGCTATGTATTTCATTTTGGACCCTGTACCAAACTCACCCAGAAAATGAACCTCCCTACCCATTTTTTCAAATGCAGGCTTGATTTTATCAAAAGAAGCTTGGTCTCCACTTCCAAAAATGACAAGATCCCCTGCCCACGCTTGGTGACCTGTTCCACTCACAGGGCAGTCAAGCAGTGTTATTCCTTTTTCAGCAAGGATATCTCTTGCCTTTAACTTATCTGATATTTTTAGTGTGCAAGTATCCGCAACGATAACTTCTTTTCCAGATTTTGATATTTCATCTGCTACGGCCATTAATGCGTCTGGATGTGGGAGAGACGTGATAACTCTATCAACTTGATTGACTACATCTGTTGGTGATGAAGCTCTAACGACTCTTGCATTTCCCTGAGCTTCAAATCTTTCCTCGTTTACATCAAAGCCAATTATCTCGTAGCCAGCTGCTGTAAGATTTTTCGCATAAGCTGACCCCATTATTCCAAGACCAATTATTCCAATTTTTTCAGACATTTTAACCCCTTTACTTGATTTTTTTATTTCATTAACAATTTAAATCTGTTTTAATATATCAACTTATTTTTGATGATAGTAAACAAATTTAATTTTTGATACGTTATTTTAAGTAAATTATCAATAGGACAAAAAACGAGGAGAAAAATGAATTCAGGAAAAATTGACGCTAGAGATATAGATTATCCGTATAAAGAATTACCTGTAATGGATTTGGCACCGATCATGAATGGTGATCGTGAAGCAATCAAAGAACTTGCTGGTAAATGGAGAGAGGCGGCTGAAACACTTGGATTTATGTGCCTAGTAAATCATGGCATTCCCCAGGAAAAAATTGAAAAAATGGAAGAACAAATAATAAAATTCCATGATAAAGATGTTGACTTCAAAATGGACATCAAAGTTAATGAAAATCAGCGTGGTTATATTCCATCAAAAGCGACCATACTAACTCATTCCAAATATGAAGAACATACAAAAACAGACTCTGTTGAATGCTTGGTTTTAGCAACTGAATACCCAGATGACCATCCAAATGTAAAAGCAGGAAAACAATTTTATGGGAAAAACCAATGGCCAGAAATGGATAATTTCAAAGAAGACGTTATGGATTACTGGGATGGAATTATTAATATGTGTAAGAAACTACTTCCAGTATGGGCCGAAGCTTTAGGTGTTGAAGATAACTTTTTTGAGCCACATTTTGAAGAACTATATAGTTACTTCCGTCTAGCAAAATATCCAAAAGTAGAATTTGTTGAGGAAAAAGAATTTGGTCTTGGTGCTCATGCTGATACAGGATTTATGACAATATTACCACTAGCAAAAGAACCTGGTCTACAAGTAATGGATACTGATGGTTCATGGTTCTGGCCAATTATACCAGATGGAGCTCTTATTTTAAATCTAGGACAATTCCTAGAACGTTGGACAAATGAAAGATTTAGAGCAACACCTCATAGGGTATTGCCTCCAAGAAATAATGATCGGTATTCTCTTGCATGTTTTGTTAATACAAGCCTTGAAACAGTTGCAAAACAAATACCTTCATGCGTAAGTTCTGAAAATCCAATGAAGTACCCTGAGGAAAGTTATTGGGATTTCTATAAATGGTATATACAACAGACATATACTCACTACGGTAAGGTAGAAGAAAAAACAGCATAGATAACAGATATTTATATCTAGATTATTCCTGACTTTTTGAGAGCATCAATCTTTTCGTCGGAATAATCTAGATATTCCTTCAACAGCTCACTGGTATGTTCTCCGTGTTGTGGTGGTGGATAACGATAAGTAATACTGCCCTCTTTCATCTTTATAGGATTTGCAATTAACTTATAGGGACTCTTCTTCTCATCTGTGCCTTCCATGTTTAAGACCATCTCTCTTGAGATGACCTGTGGGTCTGAGAAGACCTCTTCCAGAGTATTAATTGCGCAACATCCAATATTCTTTGCTTCTAATTTTTCTAACCACCATTTTGTTTCATGCATTTTTGTGATTTCATTTAATTTATTTGTAACCTCTTCCCTATTCTTAACCCTTTGAACGGCTTCAGCAAATTTTTTATTCTCCAATAAGTACTCGCATGATGCAACTTCACAAAATCTCTCAAATGTTGCATCATTTCCTACTGATAGTACAAAATACCCATCTTTTGATGGCATAACTTGATAGGGTAATATATTAGGATGCTGATTTCCTAGTCTTTGGGGATTCTTACCTGTTGCTAAATAATTCATACCCTGATTGGCGAGCCACGCAACATGTGCATCCAACATAGAAATATCTAGGTGCTGCCCTTCATTAGTTTTATCACGATGCCTTAGAGCAGCTAGAACTGAAACAGTAGCGTACATACCTGCCATCAAATCTGCAATTGAAACTCCTACTTTCATAGGCTCACCATCGGGTTCACCTGTTAAACTCATCACACCACCCATAGCCTGCACTAGAGCATCGTATGCAGGTCTATTTGCATATGGTCCAGTTTGACCAAATCCAGTTATTGAACAGTAAATCAAACTAGGAAATTCATCTTTAAGTGAGTCATAATCTAAATTATACTTCTTGAGAGTACCTACTTTGAAATTTTCTACCAAGATATCTGATTTTGATATTAACTCCTTTGCAATCGCCTGCCCCTCAGAGGAACTTAAATCAAGAGTTAAGGATCTTTTGTTTCTATTCGTGCCTGAAAAGTATGCACTTTGATTTGTATCATCTCCGTTTTGGTCTTTCATAAATGGAGGTGCAAATTTTCTTGTATCATCTCCATTTTCCACTCTCTCAATTTTAATAATATCAGCACCAAGATCACCTAGTATTTGAGTACAATGTGGCCCAGCTAATACGCGCGTTAAATCAAAAATCTTGATATCTTTTAATGGTCCCATTTGATGTTTTGCCTTAAAAAATTCTTAAAAAGTTTATAAATTCAAATATAATAAAAAAAAATAGTATATAAACTAAAAAGAAGAAATAAAAAATAGGAACAAAATGAGTTTACTAACAGATCGCTTAAAGTATGAAGCTATAATTGATAGACCAAAAATGAAGGGTCCGAACGACTCAAAAATCATAGTATGGACAACTGTCAATGTGGAATTATGGAATATTATAAGACCTATGCCAAGAAATGCATTACCACCACCAATGGGTAATCAACTAATGCCAAATATCCCAAACTGGTCATGGCATGAATATGGTAATAGAGTAGGTTTCTGGAGACATTTAAATGCACTCAAATCTCGTGGAATCCGTGCAACGCTTGCAATAAATGGTCACGTTTGTTCAAAATATCCAAGACTCGCAGAAGCGGCTTTGGAAGCTGGTTGGGAGTTCATGGGTCATGGATATGAACAGCAACCACAGCATTCGCTCGATAACGAAGATGAAGCTATTGCTGCTGCTGTTGAAGAGATAAAGAACTTTACTGGCAAACAACCAATAGGTTGGGAAAGCCCAGGGTTAACAGAAACTGAGGATACACTTGATTTGCTGAAGAAAAATGGGATTGAGTATGTATGTAACTGGCCAATGGATGACCTGCCAACAACATTAGACACAAAATATGGTCCAATGTTAACACTTCCATACCCATTGGAAACAAATGACATTGTTATTCATATTATTCAACATCAACCAGCTCATGTTTTTTATCAACAATGCAAAGAGACTTTTGATCGATTGTATATGGAAAGTGAAGATAATATCAAAATTATGGCTATTAGCATGCATCCTTATCTTACTGGAACTCCTCATAGGATTGGTCATGTTGAAAAATTATTTGACTACATTAATCAACACGAAGGTGTTGTGCATATGACCGGTGAAGAAATATACCATTGGTATAAATCTGAAATGAAGTGAGATAGGTCATAACTAGATGAATAGCTCAAGCTCATTCAAAGATAAGATTGTTTTAATTACTGGTGCCGCAAGAGGAATTGGGAGAGCCACTGCCATTGAATTTGCAAAGCAAGATGCAAAAGTTATCGCGGTAAGTAGAACTGAAAATGATCTAAATGATCTACAGAAAGAATATCCAAATAATATAGAAATCTGGCCGTTTGATATCACGGGTGATGCTTTCTTTAAAGAAATGTCCGCTCTAAAAAAACTAGATGTTTGTATTAATAATGCTGGAATAAACAGACCAAAACTTATCGAAGATGTTGATGATGAAACTCTTGATTTAATGCTTAATTTAAATGTCAGAGCTACTTTTAGAACTTCTAAACATGCCGTAAAAATTATGAAAAATAATAACCAAGGGGTAATAATAAACGTGACGTCACAAATGGGGCACATTGGTTCACCTACTAGAACTGTATATTGCTTGACAAAACACGCAGTTGAAGGGTTAACAAAAGCCTTAGCTGTTGAAGTAGCACCATCAAATATTAGGGTATGTTCAATCGCACCAACTTTCGCGGACACTCCCATGACAAAACCAATGTTTGAAGATGAAAAGTTTAAAAATTTTGTCTATGGTATGATACCAATGAAAAAACTAGTCGATGTTCAAGATATTGTTGATGGAATATTGTATTTATGTTCACCACAAGCTAAGATGATAACTGGAACAAGTTTGTTAATTGATGGTGGTTGGACAGCCCACTAATAAAGGAGAAGTGAAATGGATATAAAGGTTAATCTTGATGCTATCAAAAAGGCATCGGAAGAATTATCAAATTGGGGAAGATGGGGTAAAGACGATCAAATTGGTACCTTGAATCTGGTGACTCCAGAACATATTGTCGAAGCATCAAAATTAATTAAAAAGGGTAAGGTATTTTCATTAGGGATACCACTCGATAGAGAGGGGCCACAAAATGGTCTTTTTGGCGGCAGATTTAATCCCATACATCAGATGTTAGCAACTGGAACTGACGCAGTATGTGGAAGGCAAGATTGGAACAAAATTAGATATGCTGATGATACATTAAATTTATGTGTACAAGGCGCTACTCACTGGGATGCTCTTGGACATATCTTTTACGAAGACAGAGCTTACAACGGTCATGATCCTAAGCAGATTGATGTTACTGGTCTCAATGTATTAGGCATTGAAAATTCTAAAGATAAGATGAATGGTAGAGGTGTTCTGCTTGATATAGCAAGATTTAGAGGTGTTGATTGGCTTGCAGATGGAGAAGGAATATCCAACGAAGAATTAGATGCATGCGCCAAACACCAAGGAGTTGAAATTAAAAAAGCAGATTTTGTCATCATAAGAACAGGACAAATGGAAAGATGTTTGAGTGAAAATGCATGGGGTGGATACGCTGGAGGAGATGCACCAGGAGTGAAATTTGAAAATTGTTATTGGTGCCATGAAAAAGAAATTGCTGCAATATGCTCAGATACATGGGGCGTTGAAGTAAGACCAAATGAGACCTCTGAAGCAAATCAGCCATGGCACTGGGTTGTTATACCGGCAATGGGATTATGTATGGGAGAGATATTTTATCTCAAAGAACTCGCAGAAGACTGTGCGAAAGATGGTGTATATGAATTCTTCTTTTGTGGACCACCGCTAATTATTACCGGTGGGACAGGATCACCAATTAACCCTCAAGTATTTAAATAATTGGGTCAAAGAAGTGATAAAGTATCTAAAAAAAAGACCTGAAAATTCTGATGCAAAAGAAGATAGTCTTGTCATTGAGGAAACTGTTCGATCAATCCTCAATGATATAAGAAAGAATGGGCATAAGGCTGTACAAGAATATTCAAAAAAATTTGATAACTGGGATCCTGCTGATTTTCGGCTAACACAAGATCAAATAAAAGAAGCAATATCTAAATTAAGCAAAACTGAAATTGAAGATATAAAGTTTGCTCAAAATCAAATCAGAAATTTTGCACAAAAACAACTTGAGACAATGAATGAGCTTGAGGTTGAAACATTACCAGGCGTTTTTCTTGGACATAAACATATCCCAATTGAAAATGTTGGCTGTTATGTTCCAGGTGGAAGATACCCGATGGTGGCATCAGCACATATGAGTGTCCTGACCTCAAAGGTTGCAGGAGTAAAAAGGGTAATTGCATGCGCACCACCATATAATGGTGGCGCCCACCCTGCTACTATATCTGCTATGCATTTTGCAGGAGCGGATGAAATTTATCTCATAGGCGGTGTTCAAGCTATTGGCGCAATGGGTATTGGGACAGAGAGAATTGATCCCGTCAATATGATAGTTGGACCAGGCAACTCTTTTGTCGCCGAAGCAAAGAAACAAATGTTTGGCGAGGTTGGTATTGACCTAATAGCTGGACCAACAGAAACACTAGTCATTGCAGATGATACATCAGATGGTGAAATTTGTGCAACAGATTTACTTGGACAAGCAGAACATGGACCTACATCTCCTGCAGTACTAATTACTGACTCAGAAAGGGTTGCACGAGAAACGCTTGATGAAATTGAGAGACTATTGTCAATACTACCAACTGCAAGTATCACCAGAGGATCATGGGATAATTTTGGTGAAATTATTTTATGTAAAGATAAAGAAGACATGCTCAAAGAGGCAAATACACTAGCATATGAACATGTCCAAGTTATGACAAAAGATCCCTCCTTTTTCCTTGATAACCTTCAAAATTTTGGATCCCTATTCTTAGGCCATGAAACAAATGTTGCATATGGAGATAAGATAATCGGTACAAATCATACTTTACCAACAAAAAAAGCGAGTAGATATACAGGTGGTCTGTGGGTTGGAAAGTTTCTAAAAACCTGCACTTACCAGAGAATAGAAAATAAAGAAACATCGGCACAGGTTGGTGAAATTTGCTCTAGATTATGCATGCTTGAGGGATTTGCAGGACACGCTGAACAAGCAAATATTCGTGTCAGAAGATATTCTGGAAAAAATGTACCTTATCCAGGAAAAAATTAAATTAATTCTTCAACCTAACTTGCAAGCTTATGATATGGAGCTTGTAAACCCTCTATCACTTTTGGCATTGTCTCATTAATATCTAATATTGGAAGACCATGCGTGGGCGCTATGTACTTTATATCTAGTTCTTTAACAAGCTCTTTGAGCTTGTTAGTATAAATTTCCATATCTACAAAATTTGTCCAAAATAATGCAAGTTCAGCAAAAACTGCTGAAACATCAAATAGGTCTAGGGTATCCGCCTCCTCTGCTACCATACCACAGTGCCCATCCCAATGATAATGACTATAAGCAAAACCATCACCTGGAAATAGAAGGTTGTAAGGAGCTACATAACCCCAAAGAGAAGTTCTCATATCTCTTACCACTGGTTCTGCGGCGATAAATTCCATGCCACCAAGATCAATGCTATCCCCTACTTCCATTGCAATAAAATTTTTACTAAAATTTGGGAAAGCCATATGATAATCATTCACATCACCGTGTATCTCTACATCAGGGTATAGATTGAGAAAACGTCCTACTCCTCCGGAATGTGGTGTTTCTTGATGGGTGATAAATATATATTTCAGAGGAATCTCTTTTTCCGATAAAATACCCTGAATTTGATCATGCAATTCGTTGAAATCTTTTGGGTGCCCTGTCTCAACAAGTAGAGCAGAATGCTCACCAACTATTAGATAGGATGAGTTATAGGAATGATAAATCTTTCCTTGATATCTTTGTTCCAAACAATCTCCTAACCAAAATATATTTTTTAATATCTCTCTTGGTAGCTTACTTTTTGTCATTTTTACCTCATATAATTTCTTGGCACATATTTTGCTTTAGTATTTGATACATCTAAGTCATTTAGTATGTCATCTAATAATTCAAATTGTTGTTTTACTAGTTCTTTTCCTTGAAATATCTTACCATATCCTGGTGCAATCATATCAATGTCATAGGAGTCATAAACTTTCCTGATATTTTCTCGTAATAATCTTGTTTTTGCTCCCTCTAACCACCAATATCTGGTATTTAGTAAAAAGGATCTAACAAGGCCTTTAGTAATATTTGGATCATTATGATTTATAATCCATTCTTCTTGATCAGATCTCGCGATTCCATAGTTAAACATATCAGATGAAAAAAGTATTTTTGTTTGCTCGTCATATATCCAGGAGGTATTTATAAGCCTTAATGGAGCACTTATAACCTGGATATTTCTTCCACTGCCTTCTCCAACTTCACATGTCACTGTACCACGCAGAAGATTTGTAGGAATTTTTTTTAAGCTAAGATCCCTCTCTTTATCAGTAAAATCAAACCAATCAGGTGCTTCAGGATGCGGCGAATAATAGGAGATTACATTGAAGTTATGTGAAATTGCTTTTGCATTTCCTACTGACATAAACTCATTAATACGCAGTGGAATAATTGATAAGGGTGTATTTTTATCTAAAACTGAACTTAGTTGTAGGAGAATGTTATCTTGATGGAATACATAGCCAGTATCAAATAAAAATGCTCCGTTTTCTTCTTTGACAAGATAACAATTTAATGGCACATATCCATCTTCGTCAGGAGGATATGCGCTCAATCTGCCATCAAGTTTAACAATATTTTGTAGTGAAAATGCTTTATTAGGCGATAGTTCTATTATATGATCTTCCACATTATACTCCTTATTTAGGTAAGTATTTGTAACACCTTTTAATTAAAATTTTAAGTTAAATATTCTAGGGATGAGATGGATTAATGGATAACTCGTCAGATTCAAATTACTGGCAAAAAAATAAAGGACCATTTTTTGCTGTTCTTTCATCATTATGTTATGGCATTAATAATCCTATGGCGGGATACGCAATGCAAAATGGTGTTCCGACAATATTTTCTGTCGTTTCTCGAGCTGTTTTTATGTTCCTTATATCGCTCATACTTGCTGTCAGTGGCAAGCTAAAATTTAACATACCAGCAGAGGTTAGATCACATGTTATTGTAATGTCTATTACAACAGCCCTTATTAACTTGTGTTACGTAGGATCGATTAATTTTATTTCTGTTTCCCTAGCAGCAATTATTTTTTTCACCTTTCCAATACAGATATTAATCACGACAATAATAAGGGAAAAAGAAAGTATAAAAAATTCCGATATCATAGTATTTACTGTTGTTTTCTTGGGACTAATATTTGTAATAGTTCCGGATTTCAATAATATAAACCCCATTGGGGTCCTTTTGGCTGGAATATCTAGTGTAAGCGCAACTTTCTTATACTTTGCCGCAGGTGTAGCTTCTAGAAAATGTAGCCCAATTATCCTTGGTTTCTGGGTTCATTTAGGTGTAATACCAGTATTGTTATTATTCTTAATATTGCTATCACCCGCTATAGAATTTAGTAGTGTAGAAATATTTTTACCAGTTCTGGTCTTATCAATCTGCTATGTTGGAGCATACTATTTTCAGATGCTATCACTAAAATTCACATCAGTTGTCATATCTGGTCTTTTTTTTAATACCGAGCCACTCTTAACTGCTCTAGCAGCTGCTATAATACTTGATGAAAGATTATTAATGTCCCAATATTTAGGAGGCATGCTAATATTTGTTTCATTAATAATCGTCAGTTTAAGAAAATAATAGTTTAGATAACCTCTATCTTACAGTAGATATGATCACTTTTATCAACTATCTCTATTAACCTACAATTTGACTCATTGCAAAAAATTGGAAGATCAATTTTAATCATGCTATCGGTAGCAAATATTGAAAGTGTGTCGCCTTTGCTTAATTGTTTAATCTTTTTACTAATTTTTAGAATTGGAATTGGACATTTAAAGCCAACTAAATCAATATCATAGTTTCTATTCATATTATACCAAACATTCGTTCGAATATATTTTCTTGTTTTATTATGACTAAGCAAAATATAATATAAATAGTCTGAATGCTCTTAACAAGGTTTAATTTATGCAAAATTATAAGGTAACAGCCGCTATCTTAGCTGGAGGAAAATCCATGAGATTTAGAGATGGTGATAAAATTAATATCAAAGTGAATAGCACGCACATAATTGACTATTTAATTAAATCTATTCCAAAAAAACTAAACATTATAGTAAACACAAACTCTATTAGAATAGATACCACAAAAAATAAGTTAACTATTGTAAAAGATAGGCATGAAGGCTATTTAGGTCCACTAGCAGGCATATATTCTTCCATGATGTGGGCTAGCATAAACGATCCAAAATCAACGCATATTCTAAGCATACCAATTGATAACCCACTTATTTCAATAGGTAATATTAATAAAATACTGAAATTATCCAAGAACCATCCAAAAAAAATTATTGTTGCTTCTTGGAATGGATCCACAAATCCTGTCTTCGGCATATGGCCAATTGAAATGAGTAATAAATTGAATGAGGATATATCTAATGGAGCAAGGAGTGTAGAGGAATGGTCAAGAAACAATGGTAGGTTATTGTTAAATT
>Ga0255762_10001571_pt1 | contig 19541 bp, 26 predicted proteins | sample 101ome_16_FD_179962 | JGI IMG/M metagenome (GOLD analysis project Ga0255762, IMG submission 179962) | Coastal salt marsh microbial communities from the Groves Creek Marsh, Skidaway Island, Georgia - 101401AT metaG (version 2) | ecosystem: Environmental > Aquatic > Marine > Intertidal zone >...
CGCATCAGACAGTAAACGTCAATTTATCGAGCTATCGATCCGTTTCGGCGCATTGAAATTTGGTGAATTCACATTGAAGTCCGGCAGGGTCAGCCCCTACTTCTTTAATGCAGGCGTGTTTTCAACCGGCGAGGCAATGGCGACGTTGGGTGCCTGCTACGCCGACGCTGCCAAAGGCATCATCGATGAGATCGATGGACTCTTTGGGCCGGCATACAAGGGTATTCCTTTGGCAACTGCGACTGGGATTGCTTTGCAACAAAGCCATAACCGCGATTTATCGGTCACCTTCGACCGTAAAGAGGCCAAGTCGCATGGCGAAGGCGGGATCCTCATGGGTGCGCCGCTAAGCGGTAATGTGTTGATTATTGATGACGTGATCACCGCGGGAACGGCGATTAGACACTCGGTGGACTTAATCAGAAGCGAGGGCGCAACGCCTTACGGTGTTGTCATTGGTCTTGACCGGTGTGAGCGAGGTGCAGGTGAAACGTCTGCAGTGGAGGAAGTAAGGCGCACGCTGGGCCTGAAGGTTCAAAGCGTTATCACCATGCACGACATTATCGAGTGGTTATCGGAACAGCATGATATGTCGAAGAGCCTAGATCTTATGCATCAATACAGGGAGCAGTTCGGGGTTTAGGCGAGTTTCAAAACTGGCCGGGAGGGATATCTCTGACTAACGTAGCCGTCACTAAGGACCATTGCTCGTCCCAGGCTTGTGTCGGTACCGTTGCAAAATCCGACCGAACAAACTGTGCGATTCTTCCTTCCGCGAGCGCAAGTAGTAAATTGGCGGCACTGCTGACAGGAATGCTCGTGCGCCAACCCTCCTCGACTTCTGCCATGCGCAGGCATTGGCGCAGTTGCGTTTCTATCCTGTCATAGACTTGCGCAACCCGGCCCCGAAGTCTTTCATGCTCTCCGGTTAACGCGTCTCCTGACAGAATGCGTGTGATGCCCGGGTTTCGCTGACAGAAAACGAGGAAGAGCGTTAGGATTTTTTTGCAGCGAATAAGCTGCTCGGACTCCTCGCTAAGTATCTGAGTAATGCGCGAAAATAAAGTCTCTTCGACAAAATCGATCAGCGATTCGTACATCCGGGTTTTAGAGGGAAAATGTCGATAAAGGGCCGCCTCAGACACGTCCAGACTGGCCGCCAGCTTCGCTGTCGTAATCTTACTTCCCGGGCTGGACTCAAGCATCGCCGCCAATGACTGGAGTATTTGCTCTTTACGGTCGCTTCGTCGTTGAGGCATAAGTTCCGCCGAATGTACTGGGTGACAAGTATTAGGAAATTGAGACGTTACCCATGCTCTGGTTAGTGATCAAGGTGCCAATGCCCTCATCGCTAAAGATTTCTAACAAAGTCGAATGAGGAACTCGCCCATCGATAATATGCGCGCTGGTGACGCCTGCTCTCACTGCATCCATCGCGCATCGAACTTTAGGCAGCATGCCGCCTGTAATCACACTTTGTTCGATTAACTCGTCAACTCTTTGGGTAGATAGCCCCGTTAGTGTTTTTCCCTCTCCGTCCATCAACCCGGTTACGTTGGTCAACAGCATTAGCTTTTCCGCTTTCAGTACTTCAGCAAGCTTTCCTGCCACCAGATCCGCATTAATGTTGTAGGTGCGTCCATCAACACTGCCGGCAACGGGGGCAATGACCGGAATATAGTCGCTGTTGGCTAGCATGGTCAGAATGTCCGTATCGACGCTTTCGACTTCGCCGACTAAGCCAATGTCTTCCGCACCGCCTGCGTCGTTCGCGCTCAGCGCTTTAGCCCGCAGGAGCTCGCCGTCTTTACCGGTAATTCCGACCGCTCTTCCCCCGTTTCGGTGGATGCTGTCGACAATTTCCTTGTTAACAGACGCACCCAGCACCATTTCAACGACATCTACCGTTTCTTCATCGGTGACACGCATGCCCCCAACAAATCGCGATTCAATGCCTAAGCGGTCAAGTAGTTTCCCAATCTGGGGGCCGCCACCGTGAACGACAATGGGATTCATGCCTACTAATTTCATCAGCACGACATCACGGGCGAAGCTTTCATGCAGCTCTGGGTCGGTCATGGCGTTACCGCCAAACTTGATGACCATAGTTTTGCCCGTAAATCGCTGAATATAGGGCAAAGATTCTGTCAGTACACGAGCAAATTGCTCAGCGTCAGTTCGGTTAAGAGACATGAAGTCCTCTATCGTTCGATATTGATGGCTCCCTCGTTAAGGCGGAGGCAAAATTGGGCCCGGATGCTTTCTCGCCAACATATCTGCCAGATGGCGCTCCAAGCATTGCCCGCATTCTACATCATCAATCAGCCTAGAACTTTGCTCAGCTCTCCAATAATCGATTCGGCGAGTACCCGCTTTGAAGACATTGGCAGAACAATATCTGAGTCCCTGCCAATGAGCACCCCTGCATTATGTTCGCTGTTGAAGCCAATAGCTTGATCGCTGACATCATTCGCAAAAATGAAATCTAGCGACTTACTCGCAAGCTTCTTGCGAGCGTAATCTTGTACGTCATGTGTCTCAGCGGCAAAGCCAACGACAAGTTTAGGCCTCGCCTTGCTGTCTGCTACCGAGGCGATGATGTCGGGATTCGGAACGAGCGATAGATCCATCGCTTCGATACCGCTACGCTTAATTTTCCGATCGGATACCGTCGTTGGTCTGAAGTCGACCACCGCTGCTGCACCGATAAAGATATCGGCTGTCGCAGCTGTCGCCATACTCGCATCAAACATTTCCTGTGTTGTTTCAACATTGATCACAGTAGCACCCGAAGGTGGCTCACAGCTGACCGGGCCCGAAATCAATGTCGTTTTGGCGCCCGCGTTGATACAGGCTTCAGCGAGCGCATAACCCATTTTTCCGGAGCTTCGATTGCTTATGTAGCGCACGGGGCAGATGGGTTCTCGAGTTGGTCCTGCCGTTATCACCACATGCCGACCCGAGAGCGCGCCCGTACTGAGGTGCTCTGCAACTGCTGAGACGATGTCATCGGGCTCGAGTAGACGGCCTACGCCGACATCGCCACAGGCCTGACTGCCCGACGAGGGCCCCAGCATCGCAATACCTCTACTAACTAAGGTCTGAACGTTGTCTTGGGTGGCTTGCTTTGCCCACATCTCTTGGTTCATTGCGGGTGCGACAAATACGGGTGCGGGGGTTGCTAGTGCGCAAGCACCGAGCAGGTCATCGGCACGACCTTGTACCAGCCGCGCAATGGAATCCGCACTTGCTGGCGCTATCAGCAATGCGTCAGCCCAGCGCGCGAGCTCGATATGACCCATCGCGGCTTCCGCCTCCGTGTCTAGCAGATCGGTATGAACCTCATGTCCCGATAAGGCTTGTAGCGTTAGCGGCGTAATAAACTCGCAGGCGCCCTCTGTCATGATGACGCGCACATTGGCGCCCTCGCGAATAAGGCTGCGAGTCAGTTCAGCTGCTTTGTAGGCGGCAATACTCCCTGTAACGCCTACGATGAAATTACGATTAAAAAGCCGTGCCATATCTGATTAAAAGCTAAGACAGTAGGTGCCAAAGGTAGCATCCGACAGCACCTAATCATACCGGCGTCGATCGAGTATCTCAGGGGATTTTCTTCGTGGCAGACATATACAGGTCTAATGCAAAGCCCTCCTCTATTTACACAGGTGGTAAATCATTGAGCTGGGGCTCTGGGGTGGATGAGCAGATACCCATCAAAGGTTGGAGTTATGAAGGCACGGCTGCCAATCAGTCGGTTCTGGCGACGGTCACGCTAAGCCGCGTTTCCGGATTGCCCATCGCGGACATTACGCGGCTTTTGGATGAACAACCGGGCAGCATGCGGCTCGATAAGCTGATTCGAGGCTTGGCAAACGGCGATATTAAACACCCGTCATGGACAGACGCAGCCAGGGCTCGCTTGAACGCCTCAATTACCTTGCATTCACTTGCTGCTCAGGAGCCATTAAGACAGCCTTCACCAAGCTATGACTGGCGTTTATTTGAGTCGTTTATTGTTGCCGAGCTGTCCGGTGGGTCACGAGAGACATTTATGGCCTTGTTTCTCGACACGCACTACCGGCTGCTATCGGCTGAGGTGCTGTTCATGGGTAGTGTCGATAGCGCGCCCGTCTACACTCGCGTGGTAGCTTCTAGGGCGCTGGCCCACCAAGCAACGTCCGTGGTGGTCGCGCACAATCATCCCTCGGGTGTTCTTAAGCCGAGTCATTCTGATGTTTCGGTTACCGAGAAACTGTCAAAAGCACGGATGCTTCTCGACATCCGGCTGTGCGACGATTTAATCGCCGCTGAAGGTCACTGCGTAAGCCTTAGAAACTTAGGTTTTGTGTAAGACTTCGTGTTGCTTACGGGCTAGGCCTTTGGTATCTTGCCGCTCCTTTTTTTGGTGGACAGACAGATGTCTCGAGTATGTCAAGTTACAGGTAAGCGCCCGATGACAGGAAATAATGTCTCGCATGCGAAGAATCGCACTCGCAGACGCTTCCTGCCTAACCTACACAATCACCGTTTTTGGGTTGAATCTGAGAAGCGCTTCGTTTCGTTGCGCGTGTCTCCCAAGGGCATGAGAATCATCGATAAGCGCGGTATTGAAACCGTGTTGTCAGAGCTGCGCGCTCGCGGCGAAAAGGTTTGAGGAGTAGCGACTTATGCGTGAAAAAATCCGAATGAATTCAACGGCGGGTACAGGCCACTTTTACACGACAGATAAAAACAAGCGTACAACGCCTGATAAGTTGGAAATGAAAAAGTACGACCCTGTTGCACGCAAGCACGTGATCTACAAAGAAGGTAAGATCAAGTAAGTGCAAGGCTTTATAAAGACCCCGGCAGAGCCGGGGTTTTTTTTGCCTTAAATTAGTCGGGAGATAGATGTGCCTGAGTTGCCAGAGGTAGAGACAACGCGCCGCGGTATTGAGCCACATGTCATGGGCCATAAAGTCACCAACGTTATCGTTAGGGATCGGCGTCTGCGCTGGGCGATTCCACCGGGCTTCGAGCAGCAACTCGCCGGCGGGACCGTCGCTGGTACGCGGCGCCGGGCAAAGTATTTATTGATGGACTTCGATTCGGGCTGCCTACTCGTGCATTTGGGTATGTCTGGATCGTTACGAATGGTCGCTCCTGAGGAGCAACCAAGGAAACATGACCACGTAGATATTGAATTCGACAATGGCTTGATACTTCGATATCACGACCCGAGGCGTTTTGGCAGCATGCATTGGTTGTCGAGTGACTCCCATGCGCTGCTTGATCACCTGGGTCCGGAGCCACTCTCAGACGCCTTTGATGGCGAGTACCTCTACCAGCAAGCGCGCAGGCGAAGCAGTGCCGTAAAGCTCTTTATTATGGATGCCAAGATCGTTGTGGGCGTGGGCAACATCTATGCTAACGAGGCCTTATTTATGGCCGGCATCCGTCCTGATAGACCTGCGAATAGAGTCAGCAAAGCGCGTTTCGAAGCCCTCGCTATGGCGATCAAAGATGTGTTGGCAACGGCCATCGATGTTGGGGGTACCACGTTAAGAGATTTTGTTGGGGGCGATGGAAAGGCTGGCTATTTCGCCCAGAGTCTTCAGGTTTACGGGCGTGGCGGGGAGCTTTGTTATCGCTGCAAGGCTAAACGCCTCAAGGAAATACGACAGTCAAACCGTGCGAGTGTCTTCTGTGGTGCCTGTCAGCGTTAATGGCTGAATTTTTTATTCAGCGCGTCGAGTACAGGCTCAGGTACAAAGTCGGATACATCACCGTTCATTGAGGCAATCTCGCGAATAAGCGACGATGAGATATAAGACAGTGTGTTCGAAGGCGTCAAAAAGAGGCTTTCGAACTCGGGATTCATGGCTCGGTTCATATTTGCCAGCTGGTGCTCAAATTCGAAGTCGGCCACCGTTCGGATGCCGCGCAAAACGCAATTGGAATCCTGAGCTTCGACAAACCGAATGGATAGGCCGCTAAACCCTTTGACTTCAATGTTGTCGAGATGGCTGAGCGATGCTTGCGTTAACGCGATGCGTTCTTCTGTAGAGAACAACGGCTGCTTCTTTGAGCTCTCAGCAACGCCAATGACGACGCGGTCGAACAGATTGGAGGCGCGTTCCACTAAGTCCACATGCCCTTTGTGGATGGGGTCAAATGTACCGGGATAGACAACCGTGTTTTTACGCATAGCAAGCATTCCTTACTGATCAAATGAGACTACACAACCCACTCGTGAAGGACAAACTCTACTAGCGGATGCCAACCAAACGCGATATCACTTCACCCGCTACTTTTTCTTTAATGATGGAGAGGTTGCGAGCTGGCAGTTCGTGGCCTTTGGGCGCCTCTATGTAGATCAGGGTGTCCGGGTGAATGCTGGGGCTTGTCAAAAGCCAATCCAAGGTGCCGGGTAACAGATGACTCGCGAAAGGCGGGTCTAAAAACACCAGATCGATCGAGTGGTCCAGCGTAATTGCTGAGCCTGAGTCTGCGAGTATCACGGTGGCTCGATCCTCGCAGTTCAGCGCCTGCACGCTCGATCCGAGCGCAGCTTGCACTTGTTTGTTGTTGTCGATGAAACAACAACTTCTGGCGCCTCTCGACAGCGCCTCAAAACCCAACGCCCCCGACCCCGCATAAAGGTCTAGGCAATGTGCGCCGGCTATGTGAGGTGACAGCCAATTGAATAAGGTCTCACGAATGCGATCTGGCGTAGGCCGCAATCCTTCGATCGAGGGAAACTGCAGTTTTCGTCCTCGCCAATTACCGCCGATAATTCTGACCTGATTGCCGGGCTTAGCGCGATGACTTTTGCTCATGAGTGCATTACCTAATGATAGACTGGCGTAGCATAGCGCTCATTGCCTTTGCTTGTTGAAACAAGGGTTAAATTTGGAATGAAGTGGTTCGGACGTAAGCAAAAAGGCGATCAACAAGATCAAGGTCAGGCTGAAGCAGATGTTTCAGCATCGAGCCAACCCGCAGAGGCCGATGACAAGGCGACTTGGTTTTCGCGGTTAACCTCAGGCCTTGGAAAGACCAGCAAGGCGCTGGTTACCGGTATCGAAGGTGCGTTGGGTGTAAGACCGACCATTGATGATGAGGTCATCGAGGCACTAGAGACCGAGTTGCTCATGGCCGATGTTGGTGTTGCCACCACGCAGACCATCATTGATCGACTGACCGCTGCCCATCCGCGGAAATCTGAGGTTAATGTCGAGGCAGTCATGGCAACATTGAAGCAGCTTCTTGTTGCTACTTTGGTTGAGACAGAGTCTGAGCTGGAGCTGCCGGCAGATGGCCCACTAGTGATTTTGGTGGTTGGGGTAAACGGGGCAGGTAAAACAACCACTATTGGAAAGCTCACGCATCGTTATCTGTCAGAGGGTAAGTCGGTCATGTTGGCGGCCGGGGATACGTTTAGAGCTGCCGCGGTCGAGCAACTTCAAACCTGGGGCGAGCGAAACAACGTACCGGTGATTGCACAGCACACGGGTGCCGATAGCGCATCGGTGTTGTTTGATGCGCTGACTGCGGCTCGGGCACGTAATGTCGATGTTTTACTCGCTGACACCGCGGGTCGGCTCAACAACAAGGCGCACTTGATGGAGGAGCTAGAGAAAATCGTCCGAGTCATCAAAAAGGCTGACGCAAATGCGCCTCATGAGACGCTGCTTGTTCTCGATGCCGGCACAGGCCAGAACGCCGTAGCACAGGCACGAGAGTTCGATGCCGCCGTGGGAATTACGGGGATAGCGCTGACCAAGCTCGATGGAACGGCAAAAGGTGGGGTGGTGTTTGCAATTGGTGAGCAGATAAAACGCCCCATTCGCTTCATTGGGATTGGTGAGGGCGTTGAAGACCTTCGCCCATTTGATGCCGATGAATTTGTCGACGCCCTCTTCACGGCGGCCGAGTAACTCTTATGGATGTCGTCTTTAACCGCGTTGGGAAGCGTTTTGGTCAGCGGGATGCACTGGCTGATCTCAGCTTCGAATTACAAAGTGGTGAGATGGCGTTTCTCACTGGGCATTCGGGCGCGGGAAAAAGCACCTTACTGCGATTGTTACTTCTCCTCGAACGGGCATCATCGGGCGACATCACCGTTGGTGGCAGACCGCTTTCAAAAATAAAACCCTCAGGTATCGCGAAGTACCGGCGAGATTTTGGTGTTGTCTTTCAGGACCACCAGCTGTTGAGTGACCGATCTGTCTATCACAACGTAGCGCTCCCTCTGGAGATTGCTGGTTTCACACAGCGCGATATTGACCGTCGTGTTCGCGCGGCTCTCGATAAAGTCGGCTTGTTGGATAGGGAGCGGGCTAATCCAGACACGCTTTCGGGCGGTGAGCAGCAGCGTGTAGGCATTGCGCGCGCCGTCGTCGCCCGCCCTAAAATTTTGATTGCCGATGAGCCGACAGGAAACCTCGATCCTCAGTTGTCGGCAGAGATCATGGGCTTGTTTTCAGCTTTTAACAGTGTGGGAGTCACGGTGATCGTTGCCAGCCACGATTTGGCACTCATCTCGCGAATGTCTCATCGCATTTTGACTTTGGATAAGGGGAGCTTGATCACGGTTGGCGAATCCCAGCGAGGTAGAGACTGATGTCGAATCAGCAGTCAGCAGCTGGTATTGGCGTGGGTCCCCGCCCACCGATTAGCGCCTGGTTTCATCACCATCGTCAGGCGGCGCAGGCCAGCTATGAAAAGCTGCTACAGGCTCCAGTATCCAATTTTCTGACTATTTTAGTCATCGGCGTCGCACTTGCCCTGCCACACTTGGGGATATCGATTGCGACGGCTGTGCAGGGCCAAATCGAGCAGCTGGATTCGCCACCTCAACTGTCATTGCTACTCGATGGCACTGTGACCTACGAGGAGGCAGTGCGCATTCGGGAACAGGTAATGCGTAAACCCGGTATCGCCGAGGTTAAATTGGTTGACCGAGATCGCGCGTTGGCCGAGTTCACGGCTGCCACTGGTTTGCAGGATCTCGTTGAGCGACTGAGCAGTAACCCATTGCCCCATTCATTGTGGGTTTACCCTAAGGCGAATGTAAGGACAGCGGGTTTAGAGCAATTACAAATAGACCTGGGTGCGCTTACCGGTGTCTCACAAGTCATTCTTGATAGCCGTTGGCTCAAGCGGCTGAACGCGTTCACCGATTTACTGCGGACAACGGCGTCTGTTTTATTTCTTGTCATGGCGCTGGGTGTCGTTTTAACCCTGGGCAACACTTTGCGCTTAGGCATTGAAGCGCGGCGAGATGAGATCGTAGTCATCAAGCTGATCGGTGGCGGCAATGCGTTTGCCCGACGTCCTTTTTTGTATACCGGGTTGTTTACCGGTGCACTCGGAGGGGTGATGGCGAGCTTGCTCAGCGGCCTTGCGCTGATGGCACTCAATGCACCGGTTAACCGCCTTTTCGAACTGTATGATCAGGTTCCCGCCGTACCTTCGCTTGTTCCGTCTGACTTGTTTGTGCTCATTTTGATGGGTGCTGGACTCGGCTTAATCAGCGCATGGTATTCGGCTCAACTCCATCTCACTCGAATTCAACCGAAGTAGGCTCTACGGAACTTTTCCGCCAATTAGCACTCTCAGATGAAGAGTGCTAAAATTAGGGCTCAAGTGAGGAGTTTTGGGTATGACCGAGACAAATACTTCAGTTGCATTGACACCAAACGCCATTTTGAGCATGGCGCCTGGGGCTAATTTAGCAGCATACGTTCAGACCGTCAGCGCGATTTCTGTGCTGACGCCTGAGCGCGAGCGCGAATTGGCGGAACGTCTATTTTATGAGAACTGCGTTGACTCAGCACGTGAGTTAGTACTCGCTCACCTGCGCTTCGTAGTTCACGTGGCCCGCAGTTATTCGGGCTACGGTTTACAGGAGGCTGATCTTATCCAAGAGGGTAATGTCGGCCTTATGAAGGCTGTAAAGCGCTTTGATCCGACCAAAGGCGTGCGGCTGGTTTCGTTTGCTGTGCATTGGATCAAAGCTGAGATGCACGAGTACATTCTTAAGAACTGGCGCATTGTTAAAGTCGCCACCACGAAAGCTCAGCGTAAACTGTTCTTTAATTTGCGAAGCCAGAAGACCGGTACGCATTGGCTAACTCATGATGAGACTCTTGCGATTGCGGAGGACTTGGGTGTTGATCCTGCCGAGGTAACTCGGATGGAAAGCCGGCTTTCCAGCCGAGATGTCGCGTTTGATCTTCCTGTGGATGCAGATGAAGAGTCTGCTTGGCAGGCGCCTCAGCATTACCTAGAGGATCACTCTGACGATCCAGCACTTGTCGTTGAAGCCGCAGACTATGTGAGCCACGAGGAAAGCCAGTTGACGCAAGCATTATCAGCACTCGACTCTCGAAGCAGAGATATTGTTGCACGGCGATGGCTTGCTGAGCCCAAGGCAACACTTCATGAGCTCGCTGAGGAGTACGGCGTATCTGCTGAGCGAATTCGCCAGCTAGAGAATAATGCAATGAAAAAGCTCCGTACGGGGATGGTCGCTTAACCCAGCCCTCACATGCGGTCGTCTTTCATTGTTATCGCCTGCCTTTTGGGCTTGATGGCCGTCGCACTAGGCGCGTTCGGTGCCCATGCACTCTCCTCAAGTATCCCTGAATCACGCCAAGCTACTTGGGCGACGGCTGTCGATTATCACATGTTTCATGTTCTAGGGATGTTAGCGCTTGCGGCAGTGTTTCGAGGCGCGCAATCACCCTGGGTAGTGAGAGCACAAACTAGCTTCGTGATAGGCATTGCCCTATTTTCCGGGAGCTTGTACGCGTTGGTCTTGCTCGATATTCCTGCCTTAGGTGCCGTGACGCCTTTTGGGGGCTTGTGCTTTTTGCTGGGTTGGCTCTGCGCTGGTCTAGCCGCTTTTACGAGTGACGACCCTGGCCATGACTGACTCCGATTTATCACGTCGTATTCGAAGCTTTGTTATCCGAACGGGCCGCATGACAGATAGTCAAAAGGCTGGGTGGGATATCGGATTTCCGAAACATGGCTTCACCTTGTCTGATAACCAATTCGATTGGAATTCGAGCTTTGACGTGGTGGGTCCACGAGTGCTGGAAATCGGTTTTGGCATGGGTGACAGTCTTGTTGCCATGGCAGAGCAAAACCCCGAATCGCGATACCTCGGTATCGAAGTGCATACGCCCGGCGTTGGTAAACTTTTGGCCGATGTCGAGCGACGCGGCATTCATAATTTAAAGGTCTTTTCTGATGATGCGGTGCAGGTGTTGGAGGATGTCATACCGGTCAACTCGGTTGATCTCATGCAAATCTTTTTTCCCGATCCTTGGCATAAAAAACGGCATCATAAGCGGCGTTTGATTCAGCCTGACTTCGTAAGCCTCGCAGTCTCTAGACTCGCATCCGGCGGTCATATGCATCTGGCAACAGACTGGGAGCCTTACGCCGAGCATATGATGGATGTGCTATCTGCGACGGAAGCGCTAGAGAATGTGGCTGGCGAGCGACAGTTTTCTCCTCGTCCCGAGTCCCGGCCTGAAACCAAGTTTGAACGCCGAGGCCATCGTTTGGGGCACGGCGTCTGGGACTTACTGTTCACCAAACGCTGAGACGTTGCTAGCCAAAGTACCGTCTGTCTAACGACAGCGCCCCCTGCTGAAAGCCCCTGTACTAACAGCCCTCATTGGGGCGCCAATAAAGTGCCTCACCCAGCGCTAAACAAATGCCTCGATAAGTGTGTCGAGGTATTGATAACCTCTAGCGGTGGCTTTGAGCTTGGTCGTGTCCTCTTCCATTAGCCCTCGGCGACGCTGCTCCTCCAAATTCTGGCGAACTACTTCTCGCGAGAGTGCAGTCCTCTTCTCAAATAAGGTCGCGTCAACGCCCTCCTTGAGTCGTAGGGCGTTCATCATGAATTCCGCTGGAAGGTCCGATGGCTCAATGGTCCGCAATAGCTGCGAGTACGGAGTGGTCAGAGGTGCCGCGAATTGTTCAAGGTAATGTTTTGGATGCCGCGTCCGATTGAAACGGTGCACTCCCGTCGCGTCAGTCACTTTGCCATGCGCGCCCGCGCCGATCGCTAGATAGTCACCAAATTGCCAGTAATTAAGGTTATGAATGGATCTCTGTCCCGAGGCACTCCACGCCGAGACTTCGTATTGTGCTATTCCTGCTGCATTGAATAGCGCCTCAGCCTTTTGCTGCATGGGCTCAATTAGGTCGTCTGTCGGCAATAAAGGTGGGGCTGACCAAAACGCGGTGTTGCGTTCAATGGTAAGCTGGTACCACGAGAAGTGATCGATTCCGTGCTCAATCCCGGTGCTAATGTCCTCCAGCCCGTCTTCTATCGTTTGGTCGGGGAGGCCATACATTAAGTCGATATTCAGCCGATCAAAGCCCGCCGATCGTGCCAACGCTATCGCCTTGCTGGCCTCATCTCCCGAATGAATTCGTCCGAGCTTAGACAGGTGCCGCTGGTTAAAACTTTGTACCCCGATACTGAGACGGTTAACCCCAGCGTGTCGGTAGGCGTCATACTTTTGGGCCTCTGCGCTACCCGGATTGCTTTCAAGTGTGATCTCGCAGTGTTCTGCTAACCGAAGTCGCTGCTGGATACCCTCTAGAATCCGCAGAATGGCATCACCTGAGAACAGGCTAGGTGTGCCACCCCCGAAAAAGATAGAAACGAGCTCGCGACCTCCGGCCCAGCCAAGTTGCTGATCTAAGTCGTTAAGAAGTGCGTCGACGTAGGGGCTCTCAAGTGAAGGATCAAAGTTCTCATGAGAATTGAAGTCGCAGTAAGGACACTTGCGTTCACACCAAGGAATATGGACGTATAACGCTAGGGGTATGTGCTTAATCACCGAGCTTGCTTGAGTAGCGGCTCAAGTGCCTTGAGCGCCTTGGCGCGGTGACTGACGCGCTGCTTGTCTTCACGGGCCATTTCGGCCGCGGTCGTTGCAGCGTCATCTGGAATAAACAGGGGATCATAACCGAATCCACCTTCACCTTTTGGTGAAAACCCAATGCTGCCATGCCATCGCCCCTCGGCAATGATTGGCATGGGATCTGTTGCTGACTTTACGACAGCGATAACCGCCACATAAAAGGCGGCGCGGTCCTCGGCTTCCAAGCCCTTCATTTCGTCCAGAAGTTTGGTGTTGTTAGCGCTGTCACCCAGACCGGAATAGCGCGCCGAGTAAATACCCGGCGCACCACCTAGGGCCGGGACGACGAGACCCGAGTCGTCTGCAATTGCCGGTAAGCCTGTGGCCTCTGATGCATGCCGCGCCTTGATCAGGGCATTTTCAATGAACGACAAGCCTGTCTCATCGGCATCAGTGACACCGTAGTCTCGCTGTGGCGCTACCGTGAGGCCCATATGGTGAAATAGCTCAGAGAATTCGCTGAGCTTTCCTGCGTTATTGCTCGCTAAAACGAACGGCACGCAGCGTCACTCCTGACGCCACAATTGTGTTTTGAAGGTGTAGCTGTAGGTCTTATCGGACCCTTCGGGTGTGAAATCAAATTCAAAAAAGCGGTACTCGCGATCAAGAAACTCAAACGGAATAAGGTAGTAGGTAGCCCGCCCTTCCCGCACCTCTTTTATTTTCATGTCTCCGCCTGTAATGAGATCCCAGGTTCGTCCGGAAATCTCCATGGGTCGCCCCTCGACATCACCCGCATCAGCATCCCTAACGCTCAGGGTTAGCATGGCTTTGTCTTTGCCTCTTGGAATGCCGAATTGAGCGGCAATATCGGCCGTTAAAAAGGTGCTGTAGACAATGCTGTAATGCAATTCGAATTCATCAAATCGCTCTGATTGTTGAGCGCTTGCCAGTGTCGCCCAAAGCAGGCAGCAGACTGCGAAAAGGTATTTCATCGTCGTGTGATCCTGTAACTCGCAGACTTCGCGAACAGATTGGGCCAAAGCTGCGCTAACAGTCCCGCACGTGAAGACATGCGGCGTTCTACGACAACGATATTGAGTTCTTTACAGAGCGTTTCAAAGTCGGCGACCGTACAAAAGTGGATATTGGGTGTATCAAACCAGCTGTAGGGCAGCGCCTTGGTCTTTGGCATCCGCCCACTGAGCAGGAGTGATAGCCGAGATCGCCAGTGCCCAAAGTTAGGAAAGGTCACTATCGCCTCGTTACCAATGCCAACAATTCGTTCAAGCACAGTGTGGGGTCGCTCGAGTACCTGAAGCGAGTAGGCAATAATGACCGCGTCAAAACGGCTCTCTTCAAAGTTCTGCAAGCCATCTTCCATGTCCTGCTGGACGACGCATAGCCCCTTGCTAACAGCGGCAATAATATTCGCGGGGTCAATATCGACTCCCAGGCCCTCAACGCGTTTCTCGGCCTGTAATCGATCCAGCAGCTCCCCGTCGCCACAGCCGAGATCAAGGACCTTGCCGCCCTCAGGTACCCAGGACACGATGGTGTCGATATCACCACGTTGCATCATGCGGCTACCCGTCCCATCCACGCACTGAATAGAGCGAGATAGTTCGCATCGTCCAAGAGGAAGGCGTCATGACCTGCATCAGATTCGATATCCGAGTAGGTCACTCGTTTCTCTGCTGACAGCAACGCGTTGGCCATCTCTTGGGAGCGCGATGGTGCAAATCGCCAGTCAGAACTGAACGAGATAATTAAAAACTCGGCGCTGGCGTCTTTCAGGGCTTCGGTTAGATCTCCCTGACCGCGTGCTGACAGATCAAATCGATCCAGCGCCCTCGTCATCAATACATAGGTATTGGCGTCAAAGCGGCCGACAAATTGACTCCCTTGATACCGTAGGTAGCTTTCAACCTGGAAAACGGGTTCCTCGTCGTCCTGGGGGTCAAAACTTCCCTGTCGCAATTCACGCCCGAAGCGATCGGTCATCTTGTCGGCGGACATATAGGTGAGGTGACCCACCATACGCGCCAGTGCCATGCCCTGCGCCGGGTTAGAGTCGGCCTCCAAGTAATTTCCATCGTGCCACTCAGGGTCTGAAAATATTGCCTGTCGAGCAATCTCATTAAACGCGATGTTCTGTGCTGTAAGACCTGGTGCGGCCGCAATAGCGACACAGTGCGATACCCAGTCTGGATACCGGACCGACCATTCCAGCGCCTGCATACCACCTAAACTTCCGCCAATGACCGCTGCCCAGTGCCGAATATCCAGGTGTTCAGCCAGTCGTTTCTGAGTTTCGACCCAGTCTGCCACGGTGACTTGCGGGAAGTGAGACCCCCAGGGCTCTCCTGTCGCCTCGCATAGGCTGCTGGGCCCGGTGGAGCCATCGCAGCCACCAATGTTATTGGGGCACACCACAAAAAAGCGATTGGTATCGATAGGTTTACCCGGACCAATCACAGTATCCCACCACCCTGGTTTGGTGTCGCTCTCGGAGTGAAAGCCTGCCGCGTGGTGGTTTCCTGAAAGCGCGTGGCATACCAGCACGGCGTTGCTTCCGTCAGCAGAAAGTTCGCCGTAGGTCTCGTAGATAAGTTCGAAACCATCAAGTACCTCACCGGATTCGAGATACAGGGGCTCGGGGAAGTGCGCACGCTGCGGGCTCACTACGCCGACACTGTTTTTTAGATTGGTTTGCGTCATCGCTACTAGATTCCGATGACGAACCGCGGCATTCCCACGGCAACTGCCATGTGACCTAGCGAGACTCGTACAACGTTGAGCGCTATAAACAAAATAATCGGCGAGAAATCCAATCCTCCCATGGGCGGTAAAACCTGTCTTAACGGCGCCATGACAGGCTCGGTAAGCTCCCAAATAAACTCAACGGCGGGATGTGAGCTTTGCGGAGCTAAGAAACTCACGACGATCATCGCAATGACACTGTAGAAGATGATGCTGACCAACAGTCCTGCAGCGCCGAGTGCGCTCCAGATGAGTGCTTGCAGAACATTGAAGGCATCCAATTGACCCACTAGTCCGAGCATCAGCGCGATAAACACCACCTGTATGAGTATCAGTGCGAGCAGCGCGCCGGGGCTGAATCGATTGCCACTTGGCAGTAGGCGTGACAGGGGCAGCACGATGACATTCGTCACGCGCCTGAGTGTCATTGATATGGGGTTGTAGCCACTCACCCCGCACAGCTGAGCAAGGAATCGCACAGCGATCAGGAGCATGGCAAGGCTGAAGAGTGGCTGAACGATGGTCATGCCGATATCGGTTAATGCACTGTTCATGCACCAAACTCCTTACTTAGTTCCAACGAGCGACGGGCAGCTGCCTGTGTTGCCTGCGCTACAATGCCTCGAATATCGGCTGCCTCAAAGGCCTGAATGGCTTGCTCGGTCGTACCCCCGGGACTTGTGACATTCTTGCGCAGTGTCGCCGCATCCTCGCTACTGAGGCTCGCTAGCCGCGAAGCGCCCAGCGCAGTTTGAAGGGCGAGTTTACGAGCACTCTCACCGTTCATACCAAGGGCAATGGCGGCGTCTGTAAGGCTTTCAATAAACAGGAAGAAATACGCCGGCCCACTGCCAGATATGGCCGTTACAACATCGAGGTCAGACTCGTTCTCAACCCAAACACATTGCCCCACACTCGACATGACGCGCTCGGCGAGTGCTTTACCCTCAGCTGAACCCGCCTCTCTACTGGCGAATAGTCCTGTCATTCCCTCGCCAACCAGGGCGGGGGTATTGGGCATGCAGCGGATGATATGCCCGGTATCTGAAAGGCCCAACAACGCAGCCAGCGATTCAGCATTGATACCAGCAACGATCGATAGAACTAACGAGTGAGTCCCCAGCTGTCCCGCCAGGGGTTGCAGTGCGGCTTTGGTAATTTGCGGTTTGATGGCAAGCACGATCAAGTCAGCCAATAGCGCCTCGCCCGGGGCACTATCGAATATGTGTTCGATACCCGCCCGACGTGCGTTGTCCTGCGCTGCGGCCGAGGGGTCTACCACGGAGAGGTTGGTGGCACTGAATCCATTGTCGAGCAGCCCACCATAAATGGCACGGGCCATATTGCCACCACCGATAAAGGTAACCGTAGGTTGAGTCACGCGCTGTTTCCCCTGAAGTCGTTCCTAAGTATACCGTGCGCCGAAGATATCTGTGCCAATTCGGACCATCGTGGATCCCTCGGCGATCGCCGCTTCCACATCCGCCGACATTCCCATCGATAGCTCCGTCATTTCTATGGGCAAGCCCTCCATTTTGAGCAGATCTGCGATTCGTCCAAACTGCTCGCGTTGGCGAGAGAGCTCTGAGCACGGGGCAGGAATGGCCATGATCCCCCGAAGATCGAGTCGATCGAAGTTATGAATAGTGGTTGCTAGCTCCAGTAATTCATCGCTTGAGACAACGCCAGATTTACTCGCTTCAACCGGCATATTCACCTGAATGCAGACCTTTAGCGGTGCTCTCTCTTCGGGCCGTTGTGCATTTAACCGCTGTGCAATTTTCAGCCTGTCTATAGAGTGGATCCAATCGAAATGTTCCGCGACCTGTCGCGTTTTATTCGATTGTAATGGGCCTAGAAAATGCCAGGTAATGTCCAGATCGCTGCATTGGATGCACTTTTCGACCGCCTCTGTGACGTAGTTTTCACCGAAATCCGAAATGCCGGCATGAAATGCTGCTCGGACGTCCTCGACCGGTTTTGTTTTACTCACGGCGATCAAACGAATGTCACCTGCCACTCGATTTACCGCGTCTGCAGCAGAGGATATTCGGCTTTTGACCTGTGATATGTTGCTATGTAATTCAGTGTGATCCATGGTTGTATTTTACGTGGGTGTTTCCCCTGCAGAAACCACATAATGGTGGCTAGACCGTTAGTGGCTGTTCTGTAGCCAGCTTTCCAAAATGATCGAAGCGGCTAAATCGTCAATAGGGTGCGTTGCGTAATCGCCTTTATGCCCCATCTCACGGGCCCGCGACTTAGCTTCTTTGGAGCTGAAACGCTCGTCATGCAGTACAACGTCGAGTTGTAAGCGGCCATTTAACTGTCGTGCAAAGCGTGAGGCTTTATAGGAGAGTTCTGTGGCCTGCCCTGACTCGTCGATCGGGTTGCCAACGACGAGGCTATCAGGCTGCCATTCTTCTATTAGCGCAACGACGGCGTCCCAATTGGGCTTGCCATTGTTGGCGGACAGAATCGTCAGTGGGCGGGCCTCGTTTGTCAGGGTGTTTCCAACCGCGACACCAATATTCGAAAGGCCGAAATCAAAGCATAAAAGCGTAGAGACTGAACTCACCTAGCTGTGACCTGCTTGCTGTGTCAGTAGGTGGATATCAATGCCAAGGAGTTTCCCCGCTGCGGCAAACTTTTCCGTCACCTGAGTATTGAATAGGACGTCTCGGCTTGCCGGCGTGGTCAGCCAGCTATTCTCTGCAATCTCCTGCTCGAGCTGCCCAGCAGACCAGCCCGCGTAGCCCAGTGTCACCACATGCTGATCAGGACCCGTTCCTGAGGCAATATCAACCAGCACATCTTTTGATGTTGTTAGCCAGACTTCATCATTTACCTTCAGCGTCGCGTCGTAGGTGACGCCCGGCGAATGAAGAACGAACCCCCGGTCCACTTTCACCGGGCCTCCCGCCAAAACGGCAACCTCATCGTGACTCAGTAGCGGCTGGATGTTCAGGTGCTCGAAAATATCGGCAAGCTGAAGATCTAATGGTTTGTTTATCACAATGCCCATCGCACCCGCTTCACCATGTTCACAAATATAGGTGACCGTGCTTTTGAAAAAGCCCGATTCGATGACAGGCGTTGAAATCAAAAACTGCCCTCTCAGCGAGTCGGTGGTTCGTTGGACATCCATCGTAATAAAACTTCTTTCCTCAAGGGCGAAACTGCCACGTTCTGACGATCTCTAGTGTATCGCCTTGCGCGCTCAAAGCGGGTGGGAATGGCGGGTAAGGCGCCGCATCCTGGACCGTTTTTATCGCAGCGCGATCCAAATGGGGAAACCCGGAGTACTCAAGCACCGTGACGATAACCGCTATCGACTGGGGAGCCAGGGCTGAGATGAACAGCGTGGTTGAAATAGCAATGGCCAGCATGCTGTGCAGTAGCGGGGACACACCCGTTCCCACTGACATATTGCCAGAAACGCCATAATTAACGTCCACGCGACTCCGAGACTTCTCGCTCGATACACGCGATGAGCTGTTCAGCAATTTGTGTGTTCTTCGCTCGGTCGATTTCGCGCATGCAGGTTGGGCTGGTGACATTGATCTCGGTGAGATAGTCGCCAATGATATCGAGCCCTACAAACAGTAATCCTTTCTCGCGAAGCGTCGGACCTACCTGTTCGGCAATCCAGCGATCGCGATCTGACAGCGGTTGCACGATACCAGAGCCCCCGGCCGCAAGGTTGCCTCGGTTTTCGCCGGCCATCGGAAGTCGCGCGAGGCTAAAGGGAACCGCTTCACCGTTAATCATCAACACGCGCTTGTCACCGTCTTTGATCGCAGGCAGATACTGCTGCGCCATGATGGTGACGCCACCATTATCAGTCAGTGTCTCCAGAATAACGTTGAGGTTTGGGTCGTTTTCTTTGACACGAAAAAT
>Ga0255762_10001572_pt1 | contig 19533 bp, 10 predicted proteins | sample 101ome_16_FD_179962 | JGI IMG/M metagenome (GOLD analysis project Ga0255762, IMG submission 179962) | Coastal salt marsh microbial communities from the Groves Creek Marsh, Skidaway Island, Georgia - 101401AT metaG (version 2) | ecosystem: Environmental > Aquatic > Marine > Intertidal zone >...
CGCACACAACGACGAGTCACGAACGCTCACGCACGCCATCGGTCGATCGATCGATCGAGGCGGTTCGCGTCGCGTCGCGTCCATCGTCGATTGATTAAAAAACACCATACATGGACGTACACAGACCATCGAGATGTCGGTGCCGACCGCCCCCGGTCGTCGGTTGGCGGATTGATGGAGCGATGGCGCGATGGCGCGTGACGTGGCGACGCGAGAGACGGACGGACGGACGGATCGTTTGCTCGCTTCCGTCGAGACGGACGCGTCGTGTCGTGCGTCGTGCGTCGGCGTCGTGCGTCGGATCGAGGTCGTGGACGTGCGTCGATCGAGAGACGCGCTCGAAGTGCGCTCGATTCATTTCATTCATTCGATCGGTCGAGGGTGGCGCGCGCGCGAGAGCGAGAGGGGACGGTCGGGGAAGACGCGTAGGAGTGAAAAAGACGCGCGGTGGTGTGTCGATCGTTCGCTCGGTCGGTGACGCCGGGAGACGAGGCGGTGGTGACGGTGGACGAGACGACGGATCGGATTGGACGCTAATGTTGAAAAACGTGAAGAAGCAGTTGAGCGGGATCGGGCGTCGGGGCGTCGGGGCGTCGACGACGCAGGGTTCGAGCGGTGATGGTCGCGGTGGACGACGTCGGGAGGAGGGTGAGAGCGATCCGTCGTCGTCGTCGTCGACGACGACGAACGGGTCGACGACGATGACGAACGGCGCGAGCGGGGGCGGCGTGTTGCATAGAGTGGCGGACGCGGCGGCGAGCGCGGCGGGCGGGGGGTTTCGCGCGTTGAGTTCGTTTCGAGCGGACGCGGAGGGGTCGAGGAGTGGTGGGAGGGGAAGAGGGACGAAAAAGATGCCTCGAATGGAGACGATGTATGATAAGAAGAAGCCGTTATTGTTGTTCAGGGACGTGTCGGTGAAGGAGCGGCAGGCGCTCTTTGTGAACAAGTTGCAGCTGTGTTCGTTTTGTTTCGATTTCACGGACGCGTCGAGTTTCACGAGGGAGAAGGAAATCAAGCGTCAGACGTTGATTGAATTAGTGGACTACGTCAATCAAGGCACGGGTCGATTCAACGAGCAGGTGGTGGAGCACGTCAACGTCATGTTGGCGCAAAACTTGTTTCGCACGCTTCCGCCGTCGAGTTCAGAGCAAACGGGCGTGTCGAACGCAGCCGTGTTCGATCCCGAAGAGGAAGACACCAAGCTCGAACCGTCGTGGCCGCACTTACAGATTGTCTACGAATTTCTTTTGCGATACATCGTCGCCAACGATATCGATATAAAGAATAACAAGGCGTACATCGATCAATCCTTTGTCCTCAGATTGCTCGAGTTGTTTGACAGCGAAGATCCGAGAGAGCGCGACTACCTGAAGACGATTTTACACAGAATCTACGGTAAATTCATGGTGCATCGACCCTTCATTCGACAGGCGATAAACAACACCTTCTTTCGATTCATTTACGAGACGGAAAAGCACAACGGCATCGCGGAATTGCTCGAGATTCTCGGTTCAATCATCAACGGTTTCGCGCTTCCGCTCAAGGAGGAACACAAAACCTTCTTGAAGCGCGCGTTGCTTCCACTGCACAAACCAAAGTGCGTGGGAATGTATCACTCGCAGCTTGTGTACTGCGTGACGCAATTCGTGGAGAAGGATCCGCACATGGCCGACGTCGTCATTCGAGGTTTGTTAAAGTACTGGCCCGTCACGAATTCGCAAAAAGAAGTGCTCATACTGGGAGAGCTGGAGGAGGTCTTGGAGTTGACGCAGAGCGCGCAATTCGCCAACGTCATGGTGCCCATGTTCAAACAAATATCCCAGTGCATCAATTCCACCCACTTCCAGGTCGCCGAGCGGGCGTTGTTCCTCTGGAATAATGATTACATCGTCAACCTCGTGGCGCAGCATCGCCAGGTGTTGCTCCCGGTGTGCTTCGGCGCTCTCGAAAAGAACACCATGGGACACTGGAATCCGGTCGTGGGTGGATTGACGATCAACGTCCGCAAAATGCTCCAAGAGATGGATCCCGAGCTCTTCGAACAGTGTCACAAGCGATGGCTCGAGGACCAAGCGCGTCACGTCGCCGACGAAAAAGCGCGCCGGGAGCTTTGGTCTCGCGTCGAAAAGCTCGCAATCATCAATTCACCGTGAATTCGCGCTTCCTCTCGATCGAGAGCCTAAAACAGAATAGTAGTCACGGCGTTCGGAAACGCACGCTCGCGTGACGCTCAGGACTCGGCTCGTCCGAGTTCGGTATGTTGTAAAACATCGCAGCCGCCGCTTTTCAGTCGTCGTCCCCAGAGGGACCCCCTCCCGTCTCGCATTTACACACACCAACGCGCGTGGACGACGCGAACTCTCGTCGACGTCGACGCGCATCGAGAAACACGCGCCATGTCGACTTTTGCGCGCGCCCAAACGTCCGCGTCGCGCCTCCGCGCGTCCGCACCCGGGACGAAATCCCGACGGAGCGCGAAAGCGCACCGACCGGCGGCGGGGGCGTCCCCGTCGACGTCCGACGCGAGCGTGAGCGCGCACGATCGCGACGTGCTCATCGTCGGACCGGGAGTGCTCGGCTCGCGCATCGCGAGGCAGTGGTTGGAGCGGTACCCGAGCGCCGTCGTCGTGGGACAAACGAACACGGACAACGCGCACGAGACGTTGCGTCTCGCCGGCGTGACGCCGCGTACGAAGAATTTTCCGAGCGATGATCCAAGCGCGGGGAGGTCGTTCGCCTACGTCATCTTCTGCGCGCCGCCGAGCGGAAGCGAGGATTACCCGGGAGAAGTTCGCGACGCGCTCAAGTACTGGAACGGACGCGGCACCTTTGTCTTTACGAGCTCGAGCGCCGTGTACAAGAACGAAGACGGCGCGGAGTGCGACGAGACGAGCGAAGTGTACGCTCTGGGAGAGAGTCCGCGAGTCGATCGTCTGCTGAACGCAGAAAAAGTTGTGCTCGACGCCGGTGGAGTGGTGTGCCGATTAGCCGGGCTGTACCACTCGCAACGTGGGGCGCACAAGTACTTTATCAAGACGCCTCGGCTCGATTCCCGCGCCGACGCGTTGGTGAATTTGATTCACTACGAAGACGCCGCCGAGCTCTGCATCGCCGCCCTCACGTCCCACACCAAATCCACCGTGTTTCTCGGCACCGACGGCGTTCCCGTGACGCGCGAAGCGATCGCTCGTCTCGCCGTCGACAGCGGCGCGTACGACGCCGACGCCGCCGTTCCCGAGTTTACCCAAACCGACGGTCCTCGAGGTCGCGTCATGTCCAACGACTTCACGCGTCGAACGTTGAACTGGGAACCGAAATATTCCAGTTTCAAATTCTTCATGAAACGCGACGCCGCGCGCGATGCCTACTCCCCCGCCGCCGCGGCTGGCGATGAGCGCCGTCGTCGCTTTTGGACCTTCCCTTTCGGCCGATGATAGTCATATTATTTTCTTCCTACATTAGACGTTTAGACCACACAATACGTGTCACGAAAACCAAACATTTTCCCCAGATGCACACACGTATACAACACACCCAAACACCTAAGAGTTTCCACACGCGTTCGGACACACGGATGAACGGTGGAGCCGCCTCGACGATCGCGCGAGGCCGAGACGCCGATCGGATCGCTCGCCCGCCCCTCCCCGGCGCCTCGCCACTTCCCCGCACGGTCGCGCGAGGACTTTTTTCAAACACACAAAAAAGTCTTTCTTTCGCACACCTCACGCACGATGTCCGCCGCCGCCGCTCACTCCACGGCCGCGCTCGCCCTTCGCGCCAAGGTTCACGCGCGCAAGGTTTCTTCCCGATCCTCCAAGGCGTCCACCGTCGTCCGCGCGTCCGCCGTCGCCGCCCCCGCGGGCGTCGCCAAGGACACGATCGACGATGCGATTAACTCCGTGCGTTTCTTGGCCATCGACGCCATCAACAAGTCCAACTCCGGTCACCCGGGTCTTCCGATGGGATGCGCCCCGATGGGCTATGTCATTTTCCGCGAAGCGATGACGCACAACCCGCAAAACACCAAGTGGTTCAACCGCGATCGTTTCGTCTTGTCCGCCGGCCACGGGTGCATGTTGCAGTACTCTTTGATGCACTTGACCGGGTACCCGAGCGTGTCGGTGCGTGTTCGAATCCCATGTTCGCGCGCGTCATCATCCTCATCGTCATCACTCGGATGACGACGTGGTCTCGGAAAGATAAGATAAGCCCTCGAAGGCTTTGGGCGCGCGGAGACGCCGCGTTGTATCTGTCGTAGGGGGGAGATGTTCGCGTGGGAGCGAACGCACGGTGGGAGAGGAAAAGAGAGGAAGAGATGCGTGTGTGACTCGAACGAACGAACGACTGACGACGCGTTACTTTTTGTTTGCCCTCGCGTAGATCGAAGACATCAAGCAATTCCGTCAGTGGGAGTCCAAGACCCCGGGTCACCCGGAGAACTTCATCACCGAGGGCATCGAAGTCACCACGGGTCCGCTCGGTATGGGTATTTGCAACGCCGTCGGTTTGGCCATGATTGAAAAGCACCTCGCCGGTCGCTTCAACAAGCCGGACTGCGAGATTGTCGACCACTACACGTACTGCATCATGGGCGACGGGTGCAACATGGAGGGCATGTCCGGCGAAGGCGCGTCCCTCGCGGGTCACTGGGGTCTCGGTAAGTTGATCGTCTTCTACGATGACAACCACATCTCCATCGATGGCCACACCGATATCTCCTTCACGGAAGACGTCGTCGCGCGCTTCAACGCGTACGGCTGGCACACGCAACACGTCGAGAACGGTAACACCGACGTCGACTCCATCCGCGCCGCCGTCAACGCCGCCAAGGCTGATCCGCGCCCGTCTCTCATCAAGGTGACCACCTTGATCGGTTACGGTTCCCCGAACAAGTCCAACACCCACGACGTGCACGGCGCGCCGCTCGGTAAGGATGAAACCGCCGCCACTCGTGAAAACTTGAAGTGGAAGTACGGCGAGTTTGAAGTTCCGGAAGCCGTCAAGGCGTACATGGACTGCTCCGAAAAGGGCACCGCCGCCGAGAAGGAATGGAACGCCAAGTGGGAAACCTACAAGTCCAAGTACCCGGAAGATGCCGCTGAGTTCGAGTCCATCATGACTGGCAAGTTGCCGGCTGGCTGGGAAAAGTCTCTCCCGACCTTCACCCCGGAGGACAAGGGCGTCGCCACGCGCATCCACTCCCAAACCATGCTCAACGCCCTCGGTGGTGCCATCCCGGGTTTCATCGGTGGCTCCGCCGATCTTGCTCCGTCCAACATGACGTTGATGAAGCAATTCGGTGACTTCCAAAAGGACACCCCGGCTGAGCGCAACGTTCGCTTCGGCGTCCGCGAGCACGGTATGGGCGCCATCGCCAACGGTATGAAGCTCCACTCCCCGGGTATCATCCCGTACTGCGCGACCTTCTTCATCTTCTCCGATTACATGCGTTGCGCCATGCGCATCGCCGCGCTCTCCCAAGCCGGTACCATCTTCGTCATGACGCACGATTCCATTGGCGTCGGTGAGGATGGCCCGACTCACCAGCCGATCGAGCACCTCGCGTCCTTCCGCGCCATGCCGGGTATGGACATGATGCGCCCGGCTGACGGTAACGAAACCGCCGGTTGCTACAAGATGGCTGTCGAGAACTCCATGAACGGTGCCCCGTCCACCTTGGCGCTCTCTCGTCAAGTCGTGCCGAACCTTGCGGGTACCTCCATGGAGGGCGCCGCCAAGGGTGCGTACGTCGTCGCCGGCGCCGCCGCCGGTGAAGCTTGCGACTGCATCCTCATCGGTACCGGTACCGAACTCGAGCTCGCGGTCAAGGCTGGTGAAGAGCTCGCCGCCAAGGGTAAGAAGGTGCGTGTTGTCTCCATGCCGTGCTGGGAAGCCTTCGAGCGCCAAACGGCCGCCTACAGAGAATCCATCTTGCCGGCCGCCATGCACTCCAAGACTGTCTCCGTCGAAGCTGGCTCCACCTTCGGCTGGGCCAAGTACGCTGGCAAGTCCATCGGCCGCGATGACTTCGGTGCTTCCGCGCCGGCTCCGATCTTGTACCGTGAATTCGGCATCACCGTCGAAGCCTTGGTTGCCGCCGCCAACTAATTTTCCGTGCAGTTGCAATTCAGTGAAGATTATTTCATTTTCCATGCATTCATCCCCTCGCGTCGTCCCCCCACAACTCACGCGCGACAAGAAGCGACCGTTCGCTCGCGTTCGCGCGCTCGAGACATCACCGCTCGCGACGAGCGACTCGTCGGGTCGTCGGGTCGTCGGCGTCCCGCCGCGCGCCGGCGCGCCGCTCGCCGCGCGTCCCACACTCGCGCGCGTCCCGTCATGGGATGCGCGTGTTCTTCGTCGCGCGATGACTCGCGCGACGCCGGCAAACGCGACACCGATGTTTCCTCGCGTCGCGCGCCGGCGACGCACGCCGAACGACGACGTTCGCTCGACGTCTTTCACGATGCGTACGCATCTTTTCGAGACTCGTTTCGCGCGTTCCGCTCGCCCACGCACGCGCACTGGACGGAGACGGCGTGCGCGTGGCTCGACGTGCGCGCGAAGATGTACCTGGACGACGGCGTCAAGGCGCATCCGCGACGTAAGGCGCTGTTCGCGCTGCGACACGTTGACTTGTTTGACGGCTCGGCGCTCGACGGCGACGCGACGCGAGACGCGTGCGGGAGGTTTTCAGAGAGTTGGTTTCAGCGCGAGTGCGTCAGGGCGCGAAAAGAAGAGCGCGACATGCCGTGGACGTTTGCGTTTCAGTTTGTTAACCCCGACGGTGCGGGATTGGTGTGTTATTTTCAATTGAACGACGACCGAGACGAGGACGAGGACGAGGACGAAGAAAAGTCGCCAGCGACGACGAGAGAAGAAGTCGTCGCGCGCGTCGAGCGCGCGTGCGAGAACGAAGACGACGAGGCATTCGCGAGGATATTGCGACGGTTTTTCATCGACGGCGACGACGAATACAGGAGCGAGAGAATCAAGGTGTGCGCGAAATTTCTAAAGGCGCCGATGCTCTTGCGAAAAATTATTCCCAGTCGACCGGTGCTCGTGGGAAAGCGCGCGCGGACGCTTTTTTATCACGGCGCGGGGACGCCGTTCGAGGGTAAATATTTCGAGTGCGATCTCGTCTGCGCGTCCAACGCGTCGGCCAAGTATTTATACGCCTCGTTTTCGAGTCTCTCGGCGAAGAGCGAGGAGGACGTCGCGATTTGGATAGAATCTCGCGAGAAGGACGAGCTCCCCGAGCGTCTGTTGGGGGCGGTTCGGTTCAGAAACATCGGTCCAAAGTGTTTGACAAAGTTGGTAGTCGGTAGTGGTATTGTTTAGCGGCGGTGGCGCGGCGAAGCATTCGTGCGCACTGTTGGTAGTATGTATTATGTAAAAAATTCCAAACAAAAAGAATCACTCGTCCTCCTCCGGGAATAACGCGTCGACGAAGCTCACGGGATCAAAGGATTGCAAATCTTCCATCCCCTCGCCGACGCCGACAAACTTGACCGGAATTCCGAGTTCGTTCACCACGCTCACGACGGCGCCACCGCGCGCGGTGCCGTCGAGTTTGGTCAAAATGATCCCCGTCACGCCCACCGCCTCGCCGAAGACGCGCGCCTGGTTGAGCATGTTTAACCCCGTGGTACCGTCCAAGACGAGCAACACCTCGTGCGGCGCGCTCGGCATACGCTTCGTGATCGATTTCTTCACACCCACCAATTCATCCATGAGCTGCGAGTTGTTGTGCAACCTCCCAGACGTGTCCGCCAAGACGACGTCGACGTCGCCCCGCGCGCACGCCTCGTCCACCGCCTTGAAACACACCGCGCCGGGCTTCGTATTCGGCGGCGAATCGCTCATCACCGCCCCCGTGCGCTCCGCCCACGTCGCCAATTGTTCCGCCGCCGCCGCTCGAAACGTATCTCCCGGTACCATCATCACCTTGGCCCCGCTCTGCGCGAACCTATGACTCAGCTTGCCGAGCGTCGTCGTCTTTCCGCCGCCGTTGACGCCCACCACCAACACCACGCTCGGCTCACCCTCCGTCTCATTCAACCCGATCGACGTCGAATCACCCGCCGCGTTCAAAATATCCACGATGGCCTCCTTCAACGCCTTTCGCACATCCTTCCCGCTCGAACACTCCCCTCGTTCCACGCGCGCGCGCACGGCGTCCGTCGCCGCGAGCGCGACGCTCGGTCCGAAATCAACCCCGATCAGAGTCTCCTCCAATTCCTCCAACGCCTCCTCGAAATCATCCATTCGCCACAGCGCCAACACATCGTTCACCGCCGATAATTTCTCTCTCGTCTTGGACGTCCCCTTAAACACGCGCTCCAAATCCATCGCCGTCTTCTTCTTCAACACGCGCGCGAGTCGACCGAGATCGAATCCTTCGCGCGACGTCTCGTCCCCAATCGACGCCCGCGTCGGCGTCATCATCGTTCGCGCGCGTCGTCGTCGGTATCCACGTCGAGTCGTCGTCGACACGGTCGTCGTCGCCGTCGTCGTCGTCATCATCATCGTATCGTCGTCGTCGCGTTCTCGCGATCGTCCCGTCTCGTCGATCGAGAACGTCTTGTCGATCGATGAAATGATCGATGAAATGATTGATGAAATACGCGATCGAGGACGTACTCGATCGATGAAATACGCGATCGATGAAATGATCGAGGACGTGCGCCGCCATATATTCTCGTGGGGATGGAGATATTCTCCACACACTACGTACGTACGGGGACCCCATACTTAGTGTACCTTACGTCCATCACGCGACAGCGACGCGCGGGGGTCGGACGACGGCGACCGGCGCCGTCGGGCGCGGGTGCGTCGGAATCGAGCCTTCGAGGACGCGACGCGACGTCACACGACGACTGCGAGTCGTTCGCTCGGACGGGTGACAGACAGACGCGTTTCTTCCTCGTCCGTCCATCGGTCGTCGGTTCGGTCGTTTCGCGTCGCGTCGCGTCGGACGAGACGAGAGACGCGGCGCGAGCGCGCGCGCGAGGCTCGCGAGGACGATGATGCGACCGACGACGACGACCACGTCGTCGACGACGACGGTGTCGACGAGGGTGTCGATGCGACGATTTTCGTCGATACCGATCCGTCGCGCGGGCGCGCGCGTGCGCGTCGCGCGCGTGCGAGCGAGCGGTGGTCGCGTACCCGAGGTGCGCATCGCGATGCGGCGCGCTCGAAACCCTGTGGTGTGGATAGGGGGCGGGTTTGCGGCGACGTCGCGAGCGTCGATGGATCGCGACGCGATGACGTGAGATGTGAGATGTGTGACTGACGGATGCGTACAAACGCGCGTGATGTAGGGACGCGAGAGCCCGTTCGGGTTTGAACAAGAACTCGACGGCGTGGAGAAGCAGTTGGCGGCGTTGCCGACGCCGGCGCGTCTGGGGGCGTACGGCGCCGTCGTCGCGGCGAGCGCGGCGATCGGGAACGCGGTCGGTGGTGCGATGCCGGTGAGCGTGCGAGGTGGGGCGAAGGTTGTGTTGACGGCGGTCGCCGGTGGTGGCGCGGCGTATGCGGTGTCGCGAGCGGATAAGAAGCGGTACACGGCGGCGCCGAAGACGCTGTGGAACGCGCTGCGCGAGCGAGATCCGCTGAGCGTGACGGCTGAGGAAGTGGCGGCGGTCGGTGCGCAGTTTGGCATCGCCAACCTCGGTCAAGCGTGCTCGACGCAAATGACTGGATTGTACGACGTCTATCTCATGTCTCTCGTGCCGCAAGGCATGGATCCGGTGCAAGGATGGGAGGCGGCGGCGTTGGCGCAGTTTCGTCAGACGCTCGGCATCGACGACGCCTCCGCGGCGCAGGCGCACTTGGAGGCTGGTCGTCGATTGTTCAGAAAGCGCATCGAGCTCGGATCGACGGATAAAGACACCGACTTGGAATCGCGCAAGGAGTTCCAAAAGCTCGTCTTCATCTCCACGCAAACCTTTGGCGAGGAGCAGGCGCGCTTTTTGCTCCCGTGGAAGCGCGTCTTTCGCGTCTCGGACGCCCAAGTTGACTTGGCGAACAGAGACAACGCGAGCCAACTCTTGCGCACGACCATGACGGCGTCCAACGCGATCGCAAACGTCGACGCCGCGGCCATCGCGCAAGCGGCTGAGTACAAGGCGTCGCTCAACTTGGACGACGACGCCGCGGGTGAAATCGCGCAAGATCTCGCCACGGCGCACGTCGCGGAAATCGTCAACGCGACGATCGCGTTGTGCAAGGAGCGCGGCAGCGCGCGCGATGTCGCCACCATCTGCAAGAACATCGAAGACGTCTTGGGCTACAACGCCAAGCTCGAGGCTGCCCAAGGCTCGTTCCCGGGCGTCGGTCCGGTGACGTTGTTCGGCGGCGACTTTGAATCCAAGATGAGCGAACTCAAGGAGGTTTTCACCACCTACCTCGAGGAAGGCATCAAGGGTTTCACGTTCTCCGCCGCGTTGAGCGACAACCTCGGCAAGCTTCGTCTCGTCTTCGGCATGGGTAACAAGGAGGCTGATGACATTATCCTCGCCTCGTCGACGAGCGCCTACCGCTTGGCGCTTCGCGACGCGGTGAGAAGCGGCTCCCTCGACAACGCCGAATCTCCGGCCAAGGTGCTTCAAGGGTTGTGCGAGGGTCTTCGTTTCCCGCCGGAAGTCGCCGCGGGCATTCACGAAGAAAACTACCGCACCAAGCTCGAATCCATCATCTCTGCCACCAAGAAGCTCGAAGACGCCGACGTCGAGGCGTTGGGTCGCATTCGTAAGATTCTCTGCGTGCCGAAGGGTGTCGTCGAGAAGCTTCACTTTGAAATCTGCGGTGAAGTGTACCGCGCCGCCGTTCGCTCTGCGCTCAACGTGCCGACCGAATCCTTCACCCCGGCTCTTCGCGATCGTTGCAAGAACGCCAAGGCCGCCGTTCGCATCGACGACGAAACCGCGCTCAAGATTCTCGGCGCGGAGGCTCGCAAGCAATTCAACGGCTTCATCCGCACGTCCAAGTCCATTAGAAACAAGACCGACTCCATGAAGGAAATCCGTAAGATGATCTTCTACAACCAAGCCGTCGTCACGCCGCTCGTGCAAGACGTCACCAAGGCCAAGGCGGAAGCCGCCGCCGAGGAACTCGCCGCCCTCATGAAGGAGGCGCAAGAAGCCGCCGCCAAGGAGGAAGCCGAGGAGAAGGCCAAGGCTGAGACCGAGGCCGCCGCCTCCGCCGCCGAAGATCCCATCGACAACCTCCGAAGCGCCGCGGAGGGTCAAGGCTTTGCCGAAGACGCCGCCGCGCCCGCCGTCGCCGAGACGACGGCGGACGCCGCCGTCGAGGAGGAAGCCAAGCCCGAAGTCGAGGTGATCAAGGAGGAGGAAGCGCCCCACCAGAAGGAGATCACGCTCGCTGAAGACATAGATGGCGTCACCCGTCAAGCCATGTACAAGGATTACCTCATGTTCTGCATGACTGGTGATCAAGTCAACGCGCCGATGGGCGTGCGCATCAACATCGAACGCGACCAGAGCGAGTTTAAGCGCTTGTCTCAACTCGGCGACATTCTCGGCCTCGACATGATGCAAGTCGGTCAAGTGCACAAGGATTTGGCCGACAAGGCGTTCCGCACCCAAGCCGAACAAATGCTCGGCGATGGCCGCGGTCTCACCGCCGAGCGCGCCGAGAAGCTCAAGGAGATTCAGACGCAACTCAACATGCCCGAGGCGGAGGCGCAAAAAATCATCAAGGGCATCACCGCGCAACGCATGATGTCCAACGTGCAGGGTCAAATCGCCGCGGGTACGCTCGATGCGGCCGAAGTGCGCAAGATGATCGAGTCTGGCGTCGAGATTGAACGCATGATTCCGGAGGACAAGCGCATGAACTTGTTCCGCAAGAACGCCGAGCGTCGCTTGGGCGACGGTAGCGGTAGCGCCGACATCGACGCTCTCACCGGAACCTTGGTCGAAGATCTCAAGATTGACGGTGAGAAGGCCAAGGAGGAACTCAAGGTGATCGCGGCGGAGAAGAAGCGCTCCCAAATGATTCAGGGTGTCGCCGTCTTGCGTCAAAAGAAGGCTGCCGACGTGCTCGTGTGCTGCCGCAACTTGGTGGCGTGCCAATCCGTCGCGCCGGACTCCAAGTTGGAATGGAAGGTTGAGGGTGAAGTATTCGACATGTACTCTGTCTTCGTCCAAGAGGTTGCGGACGTGGAAGAGCGTAAGGTTCTCCAAGCGGCGTTGAGCATCTCCGATGACAACGCGCGCAAGCTCGAACAAGTCGTCGCGGATGGCGCCTTCAAGTTCCACGAGGACGCGGTGGACGCGCCTCTCTTCTAGAGAGAGGACGTTCGGTCTTCACACTTAGCTAAAATTCGATTGATTCTACCAGAATTTACTGTTGTTAATTCGCATGTGGCAAATACGCTAAAAACTAAACGCTACTTTATAAATCCCGCGGCGACGGCTGTCTTGGCGCCCGCGGCGGCGACGCAGCCCACGGAGAGCGCCGCGCACGCCCCGACGACGAACGGTGCCGTCCCCACGCCCGCGAGGGACGCCGTCGTCGTCGATAGCCCCACGGCGGCCATGGCCATCGGTAACGCGATCTGCGACGCGAAATCTCCCATGAACTTTGTCCCTCGCTTCCATCTCTCGTCGTCGCGAACGCTCTCCGTCGCGTCTCCCATCGAACGCAACGCAGCCGCGCTCAGAAAGGCGATCAAGAATCCCGGCACCAACGGCGGTCTCTTACCCGTCGCAGCATTCGTTACCGAATCTCGAAACGACATGGCGAGGTACGGAATCGCCACTGCCAAGAGAAGATTTCGCGTCAGCTTTGTCACCGTCGCCGCCTTGAAGGCGTCCTCGTCCTCAAACGCGTCTCGAAACGTCATCCCAGCCCCCACCACCTGGGACGTGTCGTGCACCGCGAGTCCGAGAAACACCCCCGCCGGCGTCCCTCCCTCCGGAAACATCCACTTCGCGAGATACGGATACGTTAGCATGCCGAACGTGCCGTACGCCACCACGTTGGCCACCGCCACCGACACCTCCCTCTGACTCGCCCCGATCGCCGGCGCCAACGCCCCGATCGCCGTCACACCGCATATCGAACTTCCCGCCGCGAGTAAAGCGCCCGTCTTCGCCGTCAATCCGTTCGATGCATTCCCGAATCGTCGCATCGCCGCCGCGTTGAGCGCCGGCGTCGCCGCGAGTCCCGTCCCCACCGTCGCGGCGATCACCGGCGCCGCCTGCGTCGCCACGTCTCCGATCTCCGTCAGCGACAGCTTACACCCGAGCGCGGCGATGCCCATCTTCAATCCATCTCCGGCGCAAAACGTCACCCCTCGTCGCAGCGTTCGATCGAACGTCGCGCCGTTCGAAAACGCAAACTTTCGCGCGAGCGCCCCGATCGCCACCGCGAGCGGCGCCGCGGGCACGGGACTCGGTCGACCGTCCCCGCGCGCGAGAGACATCGACTCCGCCGCGCCGTGCGCGAGCGCGGCGACGCCGGCGCACGTCGCGACGCCGATGACGCGTGACATGAGTGACGGCGCGCGGAGCTCTAACGACCACGAATTGCATTTTATCGTCATCGTCCCGCGCGCGCCGAGCCGACGACGAGAGACGAGAGAGCGCGCTCATCCTCGACGCGTGCTCATCCTCATCCGCCGCCGTCTCGCGCGTTCGTCGTCCTCGTCGCGCGCTCCTCACGCGCGGTCCGTCGATCGAGCGCATGACGGCGGCGTCCACCTCGACGACGACGACGGCGCGCGCGACGACGCTCGAGCGGTTTCAACCCATAGATGCGATCCCGGACGCCGCGTTCGAAGCGATGATCCTCGAGTGGCGCGAGCATCCGCGCGTGCGCGTGCGCGAGCGACGAGAGACGCGGTGGGAGGCGAGGGACGCGGCGACGACGGCGGCGCTGAGCGCGACGTGGGCGTTCGGACCGTGCGCGTGCGCGGTCTGGGCGTTCAGACGCGTCGTGGGATGGAGAAGTGGTGATTATAAAAATAGAGAGATGGTGGGTCTGGCGCGTCGACGCGCGCTCGCGGCGTACGTCGCGATGGAGTGTGGATGGTACGCGTATCGTCGACGCGTCGGGTCGCGATTGTGCCAATACAAAAACATGAAGGCGACGCCGACGAGGAAAGATTTCGATCGATTTTTGCAGCTTCGATACGACGGTGTGTTGGATTTCAACGCGTTTTTGCGCGGGTGGACCAAGACGTGGAAGAGGCTGGCGTTTTACGGGGGGACGTCGGAGGAGACGTCGCCGCCGACGAGTCCGCCGTCGAGGACGTCGACGCCGGGCGCGCGCGACGCGCCGGCGGAGGCGAGTTTTCATCGCGAGACGGCGTTGGATTTTCTGAGGTTTGGGTTTCACGACGCGTTGCGACCGGAGGAGATCGGGGAACAGAAAGAGCGCGAGTTACGGTTTTTCATGGACGAGATCGAGGCGCACTGGGACCTGCGATTCGACGATCGCGCCGAAAAGGAATCCTTTGAGTTTATGTTTCACACAAAGGAAAAACTCGGCGCGCTTCATCAGCCGTTGGTGTTCACCGCGTGGGTGAACGGCGTCGCGGGAGTGACGGGATTGGTGTTACACGCGTGGGGTTTCAAACTGCGTCACGGATCGAACGGGTGCGCGTATTGGACGAATTGCGAGACGACGACGGAGGATTGGAAGTCGCGCGCGCCGAAGACAGTCGTCGTGACGACGAGACACGGACGAGGACGAGAGACGAGACCGGTGTTGTGCGGCGCGATCGAGGGCGAAAGCGACGATGACCCGCGTCCGATCATCTTCATACACGGTCTGGGTGTCGGTTTGGCGCCGTATTTACCGCACATTGCGCAACTGTTGCGAAGTAAACCCAGTCGTAAAATCGCCCTCTTGACGCTGCCGCACATCAGCATGCGAGCGGTGCCGAGAGTGCCTGAACTCGACGACATGGTGGACACCGTGGTGGAGATCACGAAGAAACACAGGTTTCGCGAGCCAACGCTGTATGGGCACAGTTTCGGTACCTTTGTCGTCGCGAGGGCGTGTCAACGCTATTGCGTCCGCTCCGTCGTCCTCCTCGATCCCGTCGCCGTGTGTCTGTGTCTGCCGCAGACGGTATCCATTTTGTATCAGTTGAATAAGAGTTGGGTCGATTTCAAGCGACGTGTCAGACAAGGACCAAAGGTGCTCTTCTCCTCTGAATTTTGGCACGAGGGAGGCTCGTTGATATACTTTTGTTTACGCGATTATTTTTTGCTGAGAGAAATCGGCGTCATGACGGCGCTTCGAAGAAAGTTTTGGTGGGCTCGGTACAATCTGTGGGCTGAGGATCTTCCCGAAGATTCGCTCGTCGTTCTCGAAGGCAACGATTTGCTCATCGACACCGACGCCATCGCGAGACACGTTTTGAGGCAGTCAAAGGCGCGAATAATTTATCAGGAACGGTTTGCGCACGGCGAGTTTGCGTCTCCCTGGGGATTCGGACTTCGGGACGAAATCGTTCAATTTCTCAACAAGGACGACAAAACATACGATCCATATTTGTAGCAATAATATAATTCTTGTACGTTGGTAACTCGACGTCCGTCCGTCCGTCCGTCTCTCACTCGTTTCGAATGCTGCTTCTATGTGTTACATTGCGAGAACTAAATGACTACACGCGCGTCGTTGTCAACGCCACTCTGAAAAGTGTTGACGCAGCTGTTTCGGTCTACACGTGCGCCCCGCCTCTAAATTGAACTTGAGGCACACCCCGGTGCGAAGCTCCATCGGGAATAAATCTGGATGCAAGATTCGCGCCAACATCTCGACGCCTTCCACGAGTTGCGGGCCCGCTTGGCAAATCATCTCGTGCGAGAGGATGAAGACGCGTCGATTTCGCACGGCGGGAATCACCCACCAACCGGGTTGACTCGCCACGTGTTCGAGCTGTTCGAGCGTTTTTTCCATGGTCTCTTCGCTGCTTTTACCGACGTAACACGGCGCGAGAAGCAAGACTTCCGGTGCGTACGATAAGACTTGTTCCCAGCGAATGCGTTCAGCCATGACTCCCGGTTCTTGAAACTCGTCGACGCCGCCCGCGATGGATTTGATTTCGGGAAGCCAATGTCCCGCGGCGACGAGCGGTTTGATGCCCTCGAGCGACATGACTTTCGGTCGTTCATCCGCGGCGGCGACGACGCGCGCCACGGTGCGCAGACGAGATTGAAGCTGCGCCAAGAGCGTCGACGCCTTGTCTCTCTCTCCGCACAAGACGCCAATCTGATGGATGACGTCCAAGACTTCGCACAGCGTCTTCGGCGCGACGGGGAAAATCGATGGACGGCAAGCGTCCACCTCCAGAGAATCCTCGTCGGAATCGAACTCGGCGTTCGTCAGGAAGACCTCGGCCTCATGTAAAAACTTGGCCGTCCCGAATCGCACCTCGGCGCACTCCGAACACACGTCGGGGGTGAAGATTAATCGCGCCTCGGCGTGTCGAACGAAATTAACGTCAAAGTACGTCCATTTGTCCGCCCTGGGCGCGTACGACGCGCTCGGTCTCGCCTCCAATCGCGTCAACGACCCGTAACTCGAACCGTGCGGGAGACCCACGAGGTCAAAGTCGCTCCCCAAGGAGCTCGACGACTTTTTGCGCCCGTCGCCGAGCCCTGCGCTGGAGTGCGGCGAGAGACCCGCGTGCGAATGCCTGGCGACGATTCTGGGCGTGTCGTTGGCCTCTTCGGGGACGATGCACGCGTCGGTGATGCCGACGAGACGATCTTCCATGCCGAGCGCGTACAGAATGGACGTCGCGACCGGGGAGAGCGAGATGATGGATCCCACGGATTGCGGCAGCGGAAGTTGAAGCTGCGACGGTGTGTGCAAGTGATCCACCATCACCTGCGACGCGCCGAAGTGCACGTTGAGGGCGACGTCGAGTTCCGATTGACTCTGCTTGCTCTTCTTTTCGGAGAATTTCGTGATGTGCGCGCCCAGGGATTGCATGGAATTCGACGAGCGCGACCGAAACATGCCCAGACCCTCGGCTGAGTCGAGATCGACCGAGTACTCACGGAAATCTCGAGACGGCATGCGCGCTCGACGCGGTGGTAAGACTTGTTTGATCTTCTCCGGTGAGGAGTAACTACCCGCCTGCGACAGTTCCTCTTCGCTTTTGCTTCTGTGGCGTAAGAGTTCATCCTGAAACTTTCGACTCGTCGTCGGAGTCAACGGCCCAAAGCTTTTGCTCATCGTTCTGCGCGCCACCATGGCCGCTCGAGTTGCGGCTTCGGAACACCCAGGCGCGGTGTTTCTGCACGCCTCGACAAAAGAGGACGCGAGCGATGGATTCGCGCCAAAGTGTAGATGGATTTGCGACACCAACACGTTGTTCCACGCGAACCCGTCGAGCTCCACGCCTTGCTGACCCTTGCCGAATTTTTGTTCCTCTCTCACCTCGTACGTCGCGCCCCAACCGATGGCGATCTCGTCCTCCGACACGCGCATCTTACTCGGACGATCACCGTATATTTCACTGTACCGAAACGTGTGCCCACGGACGACTTCGCCCTCCTTGAAGAGAGGATTACCCTTGGCGACGGTGACCTCGGCGTACCCCATCTTGACCGAGCTCGTGAGTCGCGTCGTAAAGGGCGCGACGCCGCACATCGATCGCGGTGAGCTTCCGTCCGGGGCGGAGAGCGATTGCGAGAGAAACATGAGACCGCCGCACTCGGCGTACACCACGCCACCGGCCGTGGCGAACGCCGTCACCGCCGAACGAAGAGGTCTATTCTTGAGCAACGCCTGCGCGTGAAACTCTGGATATCCTCCTCCGAAGATGACACCCTGAATGTCTGTCGGTAAACTATCGCCGGCCACGGGACTAAAAAACACTAATTCCGCACCCGCTTCCTCCAACTTGGTCAAATTCTCCGGGTAGTAGAAACAAAACGCCTCGTCGCGAGCGACGGCGATGCGCGTGGGAGATTGCGACGTCCCAGCCTCCTTTGTGCGATCCGCTCTCTCCATCGCCAATTCGTGCGCGATTCGCGGCGGTACCTCGTACGTCGGCATCGCTTCCAATAACGCGTCGAGATCGACGTTTTGTTCCAAAAGCATCGCCATGTGTTCAATCTTTTGCTCGAGCGAATCCCCCGACGCGTTCTCCGCCGCCTGCGCGTTCGCATCCTTGGGAATCCCCCCGTACACGCTCACGTTCTCCAACGTCGCCAACAGGCTCTCTCGAAGATACTCCGTGTGCGCCTCTCCCCCAGTCTTGTTAAACACGACGCCGATGAGATTTAAATCGGCGTCGAATTCGCGATATCCCTTGATGACGGCTGCCACGCTTCTCGCCATGGAATCGCAATCCACCACCAACAACACCCCCGCCTGTAACCACTTGGCCATCTGCGCCGTCGACCCGTCCTCGTTCGCCCCATCTCTCCCATCGTACAGTCCCATCACCCCATCCACGACGGCGACGTCGCACGTCTCCGCCCCTCTCGCCGCGTTCGTCGCCACGTGCGTCTCGCTCATGAGATACCCGTCCAAGTTTTCACTCTCCCCGTTCCCCTCCCGAAGCGCCGCGCGATGCACCATGGGATCGACGAAATCCGCACCAACCTTGTACGCCCGCACTCTGTGTCCACGACGCGCGTACGCCAGCATCAACGCCGTCGATATCGTCGTCTTCCCCACCCCACTGTGCGTTCCCGCCACCACGAGCACCTTCATCGCGCCCGTCGCGCGATCCCGTCGCGCCCGTCACCCCACCGTCCGTCCGCGTCGACCGACCGCACGCACGCGTCGCACGCACGCACGCACGACGTCACCCCACCCGTCCGTTCGTCGCGCGCGTCCGTCCGACTCTCACGCGTCGCCACGGACGCGCGCCCGTTCGAAATCGCGCACGCATTCGTCCCACCGCCCCGAGTCGGGGGACTCGATCGTCGGGGGGACTCGTCGACGAGTGCTGACCCTCCGCGCGCGCGACACCCCCGGCCGGGACACGACCTCGGTTGATCAACGGCACTACAGATAGTACTATAAGTAGTACTTTACTACACTGTACGTAGTATATAGTGTCTACTGGAACCGATGACGTAGTATTTGATTCACACGGACGATGGATGGGACGAGACCACGCGGTGTACGGTGTATAGTACTCATACTTAACGCACTTAAAGTACTAGTTAAAGTACTCGGACCGATGGCCCTCACGCCGTCGCCTCGTCTCGCCTCGCCTCGACGTCGAGTCGTCACGACCCGACGCGCGCGCACGACGGCGATGCTGGCGTCGAGTCTCTCCGCGACGACCGCGGCGTGCGTGTCCTCGCGCGCGAGCGCGCGAGGCGCGAGCGTTCGCGCGACGAACGTCGCCGCCACGAAGCCGAGAGGTACGCGACGATGCGACGATGCGACCGCGATGCGATGCGACCGTACCCTCGGACGACGTCATCATCCGTCTCGCCGCCGCGCGAGACGCTCGATGCGATCGATCGAGGACGCGAACGATGACGGGTGAAATTATGCGCGTCGAGTCGTCCGCGATCG